>Ga0114962_10001464_pt1 | contig 20335 bp, 20 predicted proteins | sample C_130820_MF_Meta_FD_87017 | JGI IMG/M metagenome (GOLD analysis project Ga0114962, IMG submission 87017) | Freshwater microbial communities from Lake Croche, Canada to study carbon cycling - C_130820_MF_MetaG | ecosystem: Environmental > Aquatic > Freshwater > Lake | place: Lake Croche, Canada... | reverse complement strand
CCAAGCGTATGTACCATGATTACGTATCACAAAAGCATGGTGCTGAAATTCGTCTTTCCGTGCTTCCATCCAAGTCGAAAATTCCACCATATCTTGTGAATTTGGTAGAATTGGTATGTGAATTTTGTTATCATGAGTCGTTTGACCAGCAAATCCTTTTTGAATTTCATATCCTTCAAACGGGATACTATCTTCAAACAATTGGGAATTTAATACCGAATAGACCGAATGACTATGTAAAATAACGGTATTCTCTGGGAACAAGCGATATAATACGCAGTGAATCAAGGTCTCTGCAGATGATTTGATTCCGCGGTCTTCCAATACAGGATGTCCATCCATGGCTACACGCATAAAATCTTCTTCGTGAAATTGGGATTTATCAATCCCAGAACGCGAAACGTAAATCACCTCTGCTTCCGCATTTTCACGGAAAGAGTAATTAGTAGAAGTAGCTGGCGACCACCCTTTGGCATGATACGCACGTATCGTATGTGCTAAATTTTCTTTTAAATCGTAGATATCTTGCATACCTTATTGTTTAATTATTCAATGATTTCAATAAATTTCCGTCAATGGTTTTGGTTTCATTGATAGTAATTGTCTTTGGAATTCCCAAGGCAGAACCTTTCAAGGTTCCGTTAATAGTAAGTGTTACTTCTTGTTTAAATGCATTGCGTAGAAGTGTAAACATTGCGCCATCTGCTAATTTAACATGGAATTTGACTGGATAGGTGTTGTCGCTTTTGCGTTTAAAAAGTACTTTTTCTGCCAATGTAACCTTCCCAAGTGCTTTATCCTCGATACTAATTACCAAATCAGTCTGCTTTAATTTAATAGCATACAAGTTATTATTTAGAACCGATATATTTGCTTTAATTAGTAATTGGTTATCCTCAAAAATGGGTGTAAAATCAGTTACATTTTTGATCTGAATATCCTGAAATAAAGAACAGGAAGAAAGAAACAAGAGAAGAGTTAAGAGAGACGTGAGCCTCGTGAAGTATGATTTCATGGATACTTGTAGTTAAAGTTCTATTTGTGTTACTTTCATTTTAATTAATTCAATGTATTTCATTTTTAATTCTTCCGAAAGAAAACTAACTTCAATAAAATTAAACCAATTTTGAATTAATTTATTGAATTTAATAAAAATATTATCAATTACTTTTTGCTCTATACCTGTAGCTTTCATTGCTGTAATAAAATCATTTTTTTTAATTTTTTTCTTTTTACCGTTCAAATGTAAAGCAAGATCCTCGTTATCTTCTTCCAGAATTAATTGTGTTGCCACAAGATCATAAGCAGGACATAAAATATAACCAAACCCTTCATTTATAAGTGAAAAGTTTTTTAGATGCATATCATTATTTCCTGTTAAAAAACAAAATAAAACTAACTCATAAAAATTGATTAAATCCAACATAGGATTTATTGAATACTTTTTAATTACGATAGCAATCTGTTCGTATGAACCTTGGTATTTTTGCTCTGTTAATCGTTCTGTTAATTGACACATATCTTCCATGTGCACCTTCATCCCATTTTTTCTGTCTACCCGTTTTGTTAAATATGCCTTATTTCCTGAGGTTAGCTTAATTAGCGTATGTGGAACAGTTTGGAGTTTACTTAACGTTGCTAATTGCATCGTTAAATCTTCATTTTCTGGAAGGAATTCATATTCTTCTGTCTGTGGTTTTAATATATATTCGCCTAATAGACCAACAATCGTTAAACGTTTGGGTTGGTTTATATTGGATGTCAATCCAAGCGAAAGTTTCGGTTGAACACCCGTTATTGTTTTTTGACCTTGAATTATTTTCTCCGCTAAATCAGCTAATTGACTTTCTTCAAAATCGATAGTTGGAGGGGTGGTTGTACCAAAAAACTTTTTACTACAAGATGAGTGATACGTAATTTTACTGGATGAATTACTAGTTTCATTTATCCATTGATAGCAATATAAACACCTATTCTCCATAATCAATCTATTTCAATGATGGATACAGCGCCGATGCAATCTGTACAAGTTTTAAGTAAAATACCCATTCGATCACGCGGATTTATTTTCCAATTTTTTTGTGCGATATTTAACAGCCAACCCTCAGGGATTAATCCATCAAAGAAGGGAAATAACATTTTACTTTCATATGGAATATTAGACTTCGGCAAGGTTAAACTTATCGCCAATGCTTTTTCATCTTTTAAATACAATTCCTCGTATTGAAAGTGAAAACCATGTTCATCTTCCGATAAGATGCCAGCAATCTTTTCTTGAAATAATACCTTAGCGCGTCTCATTTCGATCAATTGGAGTTGGACTTAATTCATGACCAAATAAAGCCAATACTTGATTGACTTTATGCATTTGTAAACTTACTTTACCTTGTTCTAATTCTCGAATAAAACGTAAGCCAACACCTGATTTATAGGACAACTCTTCTTGAGTTAAACCAACTGACTTGCGTTTACTTTTTACAAATTCACTGAGCTTATGCATGATATACCTTTTCGGGTATAAATATAATAATTTACGATTTAATTATACCTTAAAGGGTATAAAATTTATATTTTTAAATGTTATTATACCTTTTCGGGTATAAATACAATGTCGAAGTTAAATTACTCTCCCAAAAACAAGGCTTTAATCTCCGTCGCATCACTTGGTTTCATTTTACCAGCTAAAATCAAACTCAACTGACGACGTAACAACGCACCTTCATACCGTTTAATCTCTTCTTCTGTTTCAGGAACTAATTCAGGAACTTGAATTGGTCCACCTAGTTGATCTACTGCCACAAACGTATAAATCGCCTCATTGCATTTTCTACGTTGTCCAGAAACTGGGTCTTCCACAAATACATCCACAAAAATTTCCATCGAAGAACTAAATGCACGAGAAACTTTTGCTTCCAAGGTTACAATAGATGAATGTAAAATAGGTTCTTGGAACGATACATTATTTACCGAAGCAGTTACCACTACGCGGCGACAATGTCTCTGTGCAGATACACTTGCAATAACATCCATCCAAGCAAGGAGTTGACCTCCAAACAAATTACCCAAAGTATTCGTGTCATTTGGCAATACGATATGGGTTGTAATCGCAACTGTTTCCGATGCTTTTTTTGATTTCATAATTTAATGTAGTTTTTGTAGCGGATATCGATACCTAAATAAGTTCTTAAAAAACGTTTAAAACGATCTTTGATTTTGGTTTTATTGAACGAAATATCGTAATCAAATTTCCAATTTTTAGATGCAATTCTTGCTTGCATCACGGCTGGATGCGTTTCTTTAAATTCTGCAAGTGCATCAATATTCGCGAAATAATCAAACGCTGCGACATCTTTCACGTTTTCTTTCATCCAAGCGTCATCGTGCCACATTTTATGAAACGACTCTTGTTTTTTCTGCATTTTTTCTGGTGGTTTCACCCACCCATAATGATACACATAGGCATCGATTTTTTGTACAGACAATTTATCATTTGGGAGTTTACGAAACCCTTGTGCATCGCGGTAGGAAAAGATATCTGGTCGATTACGAACGATACGAATTTCATCTAAATACCAACTTATCGATGTCCCAACGTAATCATAAGAACCATAAAAATGCTGGTAATTAAACAATAATCCCTCAACGCGTGATTCGTCTTTAAAACGTTCCATAGCTTCCCGAATTATTGGTAAGTATTTTTCGTGAATCACCTCATCGCCTTGAATATAAAATGCCCAATCACTTGTTGGATCTATCGCTTTAAATGCTTTATCCGTCTCTAAAGCTAGCGTCCTTCCTCCCTCACGAACGCTATCGTCCCAGGTAGTTTCAATAATTCGCACCTTTGGATCTATCCCTTGAATTAATGCATAGGTCTCATCTTCGGAATTACCAACTGCAACAACAACTTCATCACACAAAGGTAGAATGGAACGTATTGCCTCTACTATCGGATAATCGTAGGTTATCGCATTGCGAATAAAGGTGAATCCACTAACTTTCATTTTAGACTAATAAAGCGATTACTTTTTCTAATGGACGACCAATAACAGCACTATTTCCTTTTATAACAATCGGACGCTCAATCAAAACTGGATGTTGAACCAAAATCTTACGCCATTCTTCTTCGCTGAATTTTTTGTCTTTGAAATTCGATTTGTATACTTCCTCTCCTTTACGAATCAATGCTTCCGCTGGAATTTGCAATTTTTCTAATACGTGATTAATATCCTCTAACGTTGGTGGAGTTTTTAAATATTCAAAAACGGTAGTATTTTGATTTTTTTCTTGCAGATAACATAATGAATCGCGACTTTTTGAACAGCGATTGTTATGCCAAATTGTAATTTGTTCCATCCTATTAATATATTACCACCCCTTTTACGCCTAATTGCGGAATTTCTTTCATGTTTTTCTCTACAATCGTCTCTGGTAAAAACAAAAACTTCTTATCGTACATCACATCATTTACCCAAAAACTTACCCAATATTCGTTGGTCAAACCAAAAACATCTTCCATGACAGGTTCAATTTTTGCCGCTTCATTTGGTAACATCAATTCAATGCAGTGTCTTAATGTAGAAGTATTTATTTTTTCACCGGTCACCACATTTTCACCATAACCACAACTTGTGATAATGATGCCTTCCATAATATCATCGCGTAAATTCAATAAATAGGCGTAGTAATTCGTATTATTCTCTTCATCTAGCTGTTTTACAATTGCTACAGCAACTCCTTCCACTTTAGGTCCTAATAATTCTTCTCTCATTGCTATTATTTTATCATTCGATCACCAATTTTTAAGTAGGTGAACAAATCATCTGGATGTCCAAATTTAAATTTATATTTTTCAATATAGGCTTTGTCCTGCTCTTTTTCTTTCGGTAAATAAATATTTTTTCCGCGTTTAGAACCTGTTCGAACAATTACTAAATTTTTAGAGGGAATAGAAATTATAAATTGTCCAAGAATTCCACGGCAATAATACACTGGATGTGCTGAATTCCCTAAATACGTCCATATGTGTAGCCCGTAACGATAATTAGGTACTTTATCTTCAGTAGTCATGGACGGATTGGAAACAAATTCTTGCATATATGCTTCTGGAACCAATTGTTTGTCATTCCATTCTCCCTGCTGATTGATTAATTTTCCCAAACGCGCAAAATCGCGGGAGGTACTATACAAACAACAAAAAGACTTTTCATCACCATTTTCTTTGTCTAAACTCCAAAAGGCATCGTGTTCTGTACCTATTTGTTTCCATAATTTTTCTTCTGCGTATTCGGATAATTGTTTCCCTGTCGCTTTCTCAAGAACAAAACCTAATAATTCGGTATTACCACTTTGGTATTCAAAACGTACACCTGGTTTTTCAATAGCTTTTTGACTAGTAACATGCTGGTATAATTCGGTGCCATAATACGATTCTGCATTGTCCGATAATGGATTTTTTCCACTTTCTTCCCAATCCAAACCAGCCGACATCATTAATAAATGACGAATAGTAATCGCTTTTTTCTTCCCTTTTGAAAACGCTGGGAGATAGTTTCCAACGGATTCATCTAAACTTTTAATTTTTCCATCTCCAAGTGCACAACCAACCAATAATCCAACAAAGGATTTTGCGGCTGAAAAACTATTCGTAACTGTCTGTGGGGTATGTTTTCCCCAGGATTTTTCAAAAATCAGCGTATCTCCATGAAACACTAAAAAGGAGGAAATATCCAATTTCTCTAAATCAGCAATTTCTGCTGGTGTTAATTGCGTTTTAATTTTGTTCGAATTATGTTTCCATGCCAAACTTTTGGAAGATTTGTGAAGCGTAGCGTTATAAAACACCTCTTTATCAAAAATTCCTGGGGCAGTTCTCCCTTGTAAATAGGTGTTATATACACCCTTATATAAATACGTTCTTCCAGAAATAAGGATGAACAGATTTACTAAGACCAACAAAACTAGAATCGTTAAGGAAAGGTATTTTACAGTCTTCCGTAAAAAAGTTATCCAAGTGGAGTAGCGATTCATAGTTATTTAGTTAATAATTTCATTTAATATGGAAGATACTGAATTTTTATCCATTTTAGAAAATGCAAACCACTTTTTTCCTAAATCTTTCATCGAAGCACCTAAATGGAATATTTCCGTACTGTCAATTATCAAGAAACGATCATGACTTTTATGAAATTCTTTTACCACAAAATTACCATATTGTTCGTTTGCTTTTTTAAGATCTAGACCAAGTTGTTGTGTCACTTTTTTGGTAAATAGTGTCACTTTTACTCCTTTTTGCTTTTTACTTAGCTGTGTTAATGTATTTTCATCCACGTAATTATCGATTAAGACGATTGAAAATTTTGCAGAACGAATTAATCTTGACGTGAGTTCATATGCATCAAATACTTGACCGTCAAAAAATACTCCTTGATTAGGAATTAAATGACTACTAATTTGAATATCTATTTCACTTACTTTATTGCTAAGTATTTCCAACTTATTTTCAAGCAGATTCATTCTAGAATTAACAGCATATCCCTTTAACAAATATTCTTTTACTATTCTATTCGCCCAAATACGAAATTGTGTTCCTTCTTTAGATTTTACGCGATATCCTACAGATATTATAACATCCAAGTTATAATTCGCAATTAAGCGATTTACATTTCTAGAACCCTCTTTTTGAACTGTAAAGTATTCCTTGACAGTTGAAGCTTTCTCCAATTCGTTTTCCTTAAAACAATTATTGATGTGTAAACTTATATTTTGTTTAGTCTTGCTAAAAAGAGTTGCAATTTGTTGTTGGGATAACCAAACGGTATCTTCCTCAAATTTTACCTCAATATGCTCTGTAAGTTCATTTAGACGATATAAAATAATCTCATTTTTCATGTAATAATCACTTTGTAGACTGTATTTGAATAGAATTGTGTGTTTTAGATATACTGAAAACCGAATAATGAAGCTAATTTTTCTTTGAGAATGGAAGAAACCTTATCAAAGTCGACAGGTCTTCCTAATTCCTTTTGTAAGGAAGTTACAGATTTATCTTCAATTCCACAAGGGATAATGTGATTAAAATAGGACAAGTCGGTATTGATATTAAACCCAATACCGTGCATGGTCACCCAACGCGAACATTTTACGCCAAAAGCACATATTTTACGTTCTCTTGGCGTATTTGGTTCAATCCAAACACCAGTCAAACCATCCATTCGTTCACCTGTGACACCGTATTCAGCAATGGTCTGAATAACAGCTTCTTCTAAAAAACGCAAATACTTATGTATGTCTGAAAAAAAATAATCCAAGTCTATAATTGGGTATACTACCAATTGGCCTGGACCGTGATACGTAATATCTCCTCCGCGGTTTATTTTATAGTAAGTAGCGTTATATAATGCTAACGTTTTTTCATTCAATAAAAAATGGTTTTCATTACCACTTTTCCCTAAGGTATAGACGTGTGGATGCTCGCAAAATAAGATGCGATTTTTGGTTGGTTCTTCCGTTTCTCCATTACGACGCGCTATTTTTAGTGCAATCGTTTCCGCAAATAAGGATTCTTGCAAATCCCATGCCTCTTTGTAGTCAACAAGCCCTAAATTGGTGTAGTGTACGTCTGTCATTTTATTAAATTGTTATCAAATGTACATAAATTAGCTAAAAAAGGGTTTGTAGATTGTTCAATTATAGCAATAAGTGATTACATTTGCGTCGGATGATTTTTTGTCCAAAATTTGAACATATAAAAAAAACAGTTTATGAAAATTGCTGCTGCAAATAAAAAATTAGATGCAATCATCGAAACAGTAGAGAAAGAAGGAATTACAGCTGCTGGACTAATTGAAAATTTAAAAGAATTACGTGAATTTGCGTTAAAAGAAGCTGATCCATTAGTAACAAAAGTTATTCGTTTATCGTATGAATTCTTAACTGAAAAAGAAGCATTTAACGTACAAGCACAATACGATGAGGATGAAGATGGTAGTGAATATCCTATCGAAATTGAAGATAAAGACAACTTTTTATATTTATTGAATTTATTGAAAAACGCAGATCATAAAATCAATAGAGAAGAAATTAAAGATTATAGAACGGCTTTGAAAGAAGAGTTATATTAATTGCAACTTTAATGATGAAAAAGCGAGCAGAAATGTTCGCTTTTTTTTATGTCTGTACATTTCTATCTTTTGGTATCTTTGTGCCCAATTAAATGCCCATTACCATGACACGACTCGAATTAATTGAACAAATACGTACGAAAAAATCATTTCTTTGTGTAGGGCTAGACACTGACCTTAACAAAATTCCAGCGCACTTATTAGAAACTGAAGATCCCATTTTTGAGTTCAATAAAGCGATTATAGACGCAACCAAAGATTTTTGTGTGGCATATAAACCGAACATTGCTTTTTACGAACAATATGGAGAAAAGGGCTGGGCATCCTTAGAAAAAACAGTAAACTATATTCCAAAAGATATCTTCACTATTGCAGATGCAAAACGTGGAGATATTGGAAATACATCAACGTATTACGCCAAAACATTTTTTGAATATTTACCCTTTGACTCTGTTACGATTGCGCCATATATGGGGGAAGATAGTGTAACGCCTTTTTTAGAATTTCCAGGAAAATGGGCAATTGTACTTGCACTTACTTCTAACAAAGGAGCGATGGATTTCCAAACGATCAAAGATGAAAATGGGGAAGCGTTTTATAAATCTGTACTACGTAAAACTAGTACTTGGGGTACTCCTGAAAACATGATGTACGTTGTTGGTGCAACACGTGCTGAACAAATTGGAGAGGTTCGTGCAATTGTACCTGATAGTTTCTTTTTAGTTCCTGGTGTTGGAGCTCAAGGTGGTAGTTTAGAAGATGTATGTAAGTATGGATGGAATAGCGATTGTGGATTATTAATTAATTCATCTCGCGCTATTCTATATGCTTCTTATGGAACAGATTTTGCCGAAAAAGCAAGAGAAGAAGCGCAAAAAGTTCAACTAGAAATGGAAAAAATACTTGTAGTGAAAGGATTTTAAATTTCTTCTATCCAATTATTTTCAAACTTTTGCATATACACTAAAGTGTATACTTTTTTACACTATTAAGTAGGTGAAATTTGAAATACTATACGTACCATTCCCTAAAGTGTATAGTATATGTATAATTATGTAAAATTACGTTAAATTTATGTAGTTAAATTATTTACACTTTCGTTCGTATACTTGCTATATGGAACATAGAGGTGAAATAATTGAAAAGGCTATCCGCAATAGTGGTATTCCGTTGACATCCATTGCACAAAAAATTGGCAAGAGTAGACAATGGGTGTATCTCTTATTTCAAAATCCCAATGTATCCCTAACAATCGTAGTACAAATTGGAAAAATTATTTACTATGACTTTAGCAACGAAATCAAAGAATTAAGTTCGAGTAAAAGTAATTTTAAAGGGACATCTGACGAGCATGAACCAAAAGAAGAAGAAAACTGGAAAGAAAAATATTACCAATTAATGGAAGAACACCTTCAATTAATTAAAAAAAATGCTGGAAAATCAAACTAATTCCAAGGTAATTTGACGTTTACGTGTGTCTACAGCAATCACTTGAACTTCTACCGCATCCCCAAAATTATACTGCTTTTTACTGCGCGTACCCACAATACAAAAATGCTCTGCATCAAAAACAAAACGATCGCCAGGTATATCTTGCAATGAAATCATCCCTTCGCAGTGTGTTTCATTCAATTTAACAAACATCCCAAAATCGGAAACTCCAGAAACGGTTCCTTCAAACACCTCGCCTAAATGATCTTTCATAAATAAGGCTTGAAAATATTTGGTCGACTCACGCTCTGCCTCCACCGCTTTTCTTTCCATTTTAGAAATATGCTTACAAACCATGCCTAACTCTTTTCCGTAGGAATGTTTTTGATGGGTCAATTCTTCTAGTAAAATACGATGCACCAATAAATCTGCATAGCGTCGAATGGGTGATGTGAAATGGGCGTAATAGTCAAACGCTAGACCAAAATGACCAATATTGTTAGTTTCGTAACTCGCTTTTGCCATGGATCGTATCGCCATTGTTTGCACTAAGGAATACTCGTTACTATCTGAAATTTCTTTGAATAAGTTGTTTATGGATTTCGCAACGTCTTCGATTTTTCCAATTTTAATTTCGTGACCAAACTTTTGGATAAATAATTTGAAAGTTTCAATCTTCGCTGGATCTGGTTTGTCGTGACAACGGTAAACAAATGGTATTACATCCTTATTTTTCTCCTTTGAATGAATATACAAAGCGACATGTTTATTTGCCATCAACATAAATTCTTCCACCAATTTATGCGCATCCTTTGATGTTTTGGAATATACACCTGCTGGATTTCCTTCGTCGTTTAATTTAAAACGTACTTCTTCTGATTCTATGTTTAAAGCCCCATGATTCAGTCGAATATTGCGATGAATTTTAGCAATACTGTCTAATAAGTGTAATTCAGGTTTGAAATCGCCTTCAGCACCTTCTAAAATTTCTTGTGCTTCTTCGTAAGTAAAACGACGATCAGAATGAATTACGGTCTTCCCAAACCATTGCTTCACAATTTCACCCTCTTTTGTTAATTCAAATACTGCTGAAAATGTAAACTTATCTTCATGCGGCCTTAACGAACATGCTAAATTAGAAATTTGTTCTGGCAACATCGGTACAACACGATCCACTAGATATACGGAATTCCCTCGTTTTGCAGCTTCTCTATCGAGAACGGAACCTTCACGGACATAATAACTCACATCGGCAATATGCACGCCAACTTCTAGATTATCATTATCCAAATATTCAATGGAAATAGCATCATCAAAATCTTTTGCATCTATTGGATCAATCGTAAATGTTGTTATACTTCTAAAATCTCTGCGCTTTGCAACTTCCTCTGGATCTAATTCCATAGTTACTAATTCGGCTGCTTCTATAACTTCTTGCGGAAATTTATAGTCGATACCTTGCGAACAAAGAATGCCAATCATCTCGATATTATTGGAATTCTTTTTGCCCAATACTTCAACAACTTCTCCAAAAGGAAATTCGGCAGATTTCGGCCAAACGGTGATTTTTGTAATTACTTTATCTTGGTCTTTAGCGCCGTTTAACTTCTCCTTGGGTAGTTGAATTTGTACGCCTGACTTTTGGTTATCCGGTATTAAGTAGGCAAAATTTTCTTTCATCAAAATTGTTCCAACAAACTGTGTACGTTCACGATGTAACAATTCGATCACAATTCCTTCTCTACGTCCTTCGCCACCTTTCGATAAAATAACACGCACCAAATCACCATTCATTGCCTGACCTAAATTTTGAGGTGCAATAAATACATCTGTTGCTTTATTTCCCGTTAATAAAAATCCTGCACCACGCGCAGTTATTTGAAGTTCTCCTTCTAAAGTAACCACTTCTTTATTCAACATAAAAACACCATGTGTTTTCTCTTTCAGGAAATTCGAGGTGCATAAATAACGAAGCGCATCATACACTTGTTTGCGTAATTCATTTTCACGAACACTCAAAAAAGCACATACTTCTTGGTGCGTTAATTCCTTCCCAAAATTTTTCTCAAAAAGTCTGCGTATGGAATATGTTAAACTATCTTTCGTTTTAGACTTTGCGTTTATATGTTTGGATTTTCTAGACATAGTTGTAATAATTAGTACTAATATACGGTTTATTAGTAGTTTGGGAAGATACTTACATTAAGTTACGAATAAATAAGTCAGCGAACAATTTTAAAACATATCCCGACAAACCAAAGAGCTGATAGAAGTATGTGTAAATTAATACAAAATCGTTAAATTCGAACAAATTATCGTTATGCGTTTATTATTCCTTTGTTTCCTTCTTGTATTTAGCACATTCTCCTTTTCCCAAAATGCGTATCGTTTTAGAAACTATACGATTAGTGATGGATTATCCCAATCGGCAATTAGCACCTTAATTCAAGATAATATTGGTTCACTTTGGATTGGAACACAAGATGGTTTAAACCGCTTTGATGGACAAACATTCGAAACATTTACACCAGATAATTCTGTAGGGATCGAAAATGGGGATTTTTTAAGCGCTATAAAATCAACAAGTGGGATGTTATGGTTTGGTACCTCTAACGGACTTACAAAATATGATCCAACTACCGAAAATTTTAAAACCTTTCTAGCACCAAATAGAGAGGTTCTTCAAGTAAAATCTATTGTAGAAGATAAATCTGGAAATATATGGATTGGTAGTTATAATGCTGGGATACTATTTTTTGATGCAAAAACCGAAAAGATTCATACGATTAAACAAGCAAAACTACCAACCGAAAAAATAGTATTCGTAACCTTAATTTCACCACAAGAGTTATTAATAAGCACCGAAGATAAAGGGGTTTTTATGTATTATATTCCAGAACAAAAAAGTTATCCACTTATTGCAAAAGCAAAAACCGATCGTCAATTTAAAGCCTATTCAATTAAACCATTTGATAATTCTGACTGGATTATTTGTTCCAACCAAGGTCTTTATTTCTTAAATAAACATAGTAAAAAAATTAGACCCTGTTTTCGAAAATTAGACGACTCCTTCGGTTGGTTAGAAATACACGACATCCTAATCTTGAACGAACATAAATTCATAATAACCTCAAAATCAGACGGTCTATTCACATTAGAACACGGAACGAAAAAAAATCAGGTAAACATCTATCAATCTTCCCAAGATATTTTTCAAAAACATGCACTATTATACAATGCTGCTAGTGTATTAATGCGGGATAAAAACAGTACCTATTGGGTAGGAACAGAACGAGGATTATGTAGTTTTGATCCGCTAAATCAAGGTTTTCTTGGAAATGGTCCAAGTCAAGATTTAACACGTGGTATCCCCTCGGCAAGTGTCTGGAGTTTTACAGAAGAACCTAGCAATCGGTACTTTTTTGTTGGTTCGGACAACTCCGTGTCTCGGTACGATAATCGAACCGGAAAATTTACACAGTACTTTCGAGAATTCAATTTCAATAAAAAAATCAATAATTCTAGCTTTCTAAGCATGTATGCATTAAATGCATACAATATACTATTAGGCGCTAGCGATGTATTATGTCTGCTAAAAATTACTTCGGAAACATCCTATTCTTTCACCAAAATCCCTTACCGAGGTATTGCAAATTCTGGAAACTTTGAACGTATTTATCAAATACAAAAATATAAGGATGGGCAATATTTTTTAGCGACAAAAGGAGGTGTTTTATTGTACAACCAAAAAACAGGGAGTTTTAAAGTTTTTGAACATGATGAAGAAAATCCAAACAAAACAATCGGTGGCGGGGTTTGTAAATTAATCTTTAAAGACATAAACGGCAACTTTTGGTTTACCGCGGGGACAGGAGGTTTATTTAAGCTAACGGAAAACAAAGAGCGAGAGTTATTCATCAAGCCTTATAAGTATAACAATCTGATCGCAAATATTTCCAAAGAATACATTGCTTCCATCTATCAAGAAGATGAAAACACCTTGTGGTTAGGTACGATGGGTGCGGGGATGATAAAATGGAACTTAAAAACAAAAAAAGGAAAATTATACAACAAGAAAAACGGTCTTCCAAACAATGTTATTTATGCGATTCTAAATGAAAACAATAGTAATAATATTTGGTTAAGCACGAATAAAGGGATATCCAAATTTAACACTAAAACAGAGGCTGTTTTAAATTTCACAGAACAAGATGGTTTAATGTCGAATGAGTTTAATCAAGGAGCATATTTTAAGTCAAAAACAGGGATGCTATACTTTGGAGGGATTTATGGATACAATTTTTTTGACCCACATAATCTATCTAGTAAAGAAAAAATGGTCGATGTTTTCTTTACAAAAATCAAATTAGAGGAAAATTGGTTAAAACCACAAGAAAGCAAAGGATTATTAACCAAGGCAATTCCTTACACGAAACATATCTATTTAACGTATAAAAAACGAAGTGTTACGTTAAAATTTATGGCAACAGAATTAAGTAATCCTAATCTAATATCTTATAAATATAAACTGGAAGGATCTGAAGAAGGATCTGAAGAAGTATTTTTAGGAAATACGAATCAATTACACTTAAACTCGATTCAACCAGGGGAGTACACTTTAAAAGTATATGCAAAATTTGCAAATGGACCATGGAGTGAACGACCAGCAATTTTAACAATTACCGTAGAAACCCCTTATTGGAAAACAATTTGGTTCTGGATTGGTATCGCTATGGTTACAGCATTATTGACGATTTTCTATTTCCGGAAAAAAATTGAATACGAGCGAAGACAACAAGTGAAGCTCGAAATGAAAATCGCAGAACGTACACGCGAAATTCGAGAACAAAATGTAAAAATTGAGAAACAAAAAGAAATGATCGAGGAAAAGAAAAACAACCTCGAAGAACAAAAAAAATTACTAGAAATTGAGAAAGAAAAAACGGAAAAAGTATTAAAAAATATTCTACCTGTTTCGACGTATGAAGAAATAAAAGCAACGGGAAGAGCAAGTGCACGTGCATATAGTCGTGTATCAGTATTGTTTACGGATTTTGTTGGATTTACTAAAATTGCAGAAACAATGACACCTTCGCAATTAGTGAGTGAATTAGACATCTATTTCCGGAAATTCGATGAAATCATTGTCAGAAACAATTTAGAGAAAATAAAAACAATTGGGGATGCGTACATGTGTGCTGGGGGAGTACCTGTACGTAATAAAACCAATCCTGTGGATGCATGTTTAGCCGCCTTACAAATCCAGGATACTATGCAACTAATGCGCGATAAAGCAATCGCTGAAGGAGGACAAGTTTGGAACTTACGACTAGGAATCAATACCGGTGAAGTTACCGCTGGTGTCATCGGTACAGAGAAGTTAGCCTACGATATTTGGGGTTCTACGGTAAACCAAGCACAACGAATGGAAATGTTGGGGGAACCAGGAAAAGTCAATATTTCCGGTCAAACCTTTAAATACATCGAACCATACTTTATTTGTACCTTCCGAGGAAAAGCGAAAACAAAAAGTCAAGGATTAATTGATATGTATACCGTAGAAGGTATCAAACCAGAACTTTCCATCGATGGGAAAGGTCTATACCCAAATGAGCGTTTTCATCAAATACTTAATTTGCACCAATACAGTAGTATCAATTACTACAAAGCAGAGCACCATATTATGAAGGTCTTAGAAGAACAACTTTCTCCAAAATTGCACTACCATAGTATTACACATACAGTAGATGTTGTAAAATCGATAGAGCGTATCGCGCTATTAGAAGGTGTTACCGATGAAGGATTGTTCTTATTAAAATCCGCCGCATCCTACCATGACGCTGGATTTATTGAGTCATATGACAACAACGAGCCAAATGGTGCACGATTGGCAGAAGAAATTTTACCGAATTATGGGTATTCCAAAGAACACATTGCAATTATTAAAGAATTAATTTATGTTACTGCGATTCCTCATCTACCTAAAAATCATTTAGAGGAAATTATTTGCGATGCGGATTTGGATTATCTAGGTCGTGAGGACTTCCATGAAATTGCCGATAAATTGCGTGTTGAGCTACGAGAAAATGGAAAAATCAGTAGCGATCGTAAATGGGATGAAATTCAAGTAGCGTTCCTAACAAACCATCGCTACTTTACACAAACTGCCATTAATACCAGAAATAAAGGTAAAGCAAAACATTTAGAAGAAATTAAAGAACGTTTACTGAAAAATAATTACGTAGATTAAAGTTTTTTTTTCAATAAAAAGATTGTGGAAAACTTTTTTTTATATCTTTGATGTTCAAATATTTTTAAAACAAGCTATATGTACGCAATTGTAGAGATAGCAGGGCAGCAGTTTAAAGTGCAAAAAGATCAAAAGATTTTTGTTCACCGTTTAGCAGCTGAAGCAGGTTCAAATGTAGAATTTGAAAAAGTGCTTTTAGTAGATAATGGAGGAAAAATTTCTTTAGGCGCCCCAGCTATAAATGGAGCTAAAGTTACCGCAACGGTAAACGAGCACGTTAAAGGAGACAAAGTAATTGTTTTCCGTAAGAAAAGAAGAAAAGGATACAAGAAGAAAAACGGTCACCGTCAATCTTTCACTTCTATCACTATTTCAGATATTAAAGCGTAAAATAATCTTATTCTGGGTTAAATCAGAATACAAAACAAAAAATTATGGCACATAAGAAAGGAGCCGGAAGTTCAAACAACGGTCGTGAATCAGCAAGTAAACGTTTAGGCGTTAAAATCTTTGGTGGTCAAGCAGCTATCGCTGGAAACATCATTATCCGTCAAAGAGGAACACAACACCATCCAGGTAAAAATGTTGGGATTGGAAAAGATCACACAATTTATGCATTAACAGATGGATTAGTTGAATTCCGTAAGAAAAAAGATAATCGTTCTTTTGTATCTGTAGTTCCATTTGAAACTATGGAAGCATAAGCAAAGAATTATAAAAAAAATTAATAAAGGCGAGCAGTAATGTTCGCCTTTGTTGTGTTAAATATTTAATATTAGAAGAGTCAAAAAATGAAAATTCAAAAATCACATTATATTTATATATTATATTGTATCCTATTTGAAATAGTAATTTCTGTGCTTTTTGGTCTAGGTTACTTGAAAAAATTTACATTTATAACACTTACAGCTTCTTTTGTATTTGTTATGATTTCTCAAATCATTGTTTTAAAAAGAAGTAAGTAACGACATTTAGTTAGTTAAAAATTGATTTGCAGGTATAACTGTGATTTGCATTCCATCTTTTTCAAAATAATCGCTTTGATTGAACGTCACAATAGTACCTTTTGTCAAACCAAAATTAGATAATGCTTTTGACAACCCTGCCAGTTCATGAGTGAGATTATCAGGGGTTAAATCATAACAAACTTGAATACATTCTACAATTTTATTGTTTTTCAAACATACAAAATCACATTCTCCTTGCATATCGAAATAATAAATTTCTTTATATTTTGCGCGTAAAAATAAAAAGACCATATTTTCTAATTTACGACCCAAATCTTCTGTCAAGTTCGTAGAAACACTTTTTACCATACCTAAATCAATCGCATATACTTTTCGAGGATTTACTAATTGTGCTTTTGTTGATGTGCTATACATTGGTACAAATGAAACTAAATAGGACATTTCTAAAAAAGAAAACCAACTCATTACTGTACTCGTTGCTCCAATAGATAAAGGCTGCTTTAATTTGGTAGCGGTTATTCGATTTCCAATATTTGAAAATAAATAAAGTGCCAAACGATATATAGATTTTGAGTCTTTTATCCCATTTCTAGTTACAATATCTCTGTAAAGAATATCATTAAACAAAGCATACAATTGCTCAGTATCCATCGTTTTTAAATACTCCGGAAATCCTCCTTCATTCATATAAGATGTGATACTTTCCGATGTGTTTTTTAACGCCAGAAATTCTAAATATTCAGTAAATGAAAATGGAAAAAGTTCTTGTGTGATTTGTCTTCCTGTCAATTTAGTCCCTAATTCTTGACTCAACAAGGAAGCATTGGAACCTGTTATAATGACTTTATAATCTTCATCTAATTTTTGTCGTACGTAACTTTCCCAACCTTCTACAATTTGTAATTCATCAAAAAATAGAATTTTAGCTTTTCTTCTTTCTATGATTGCATCCAATTTATGAAAATCTTGCACTTTAAAATCAAACAACTGAGGGTTTTCAAAGTTTAAAAACAAGATTTCTTCGCTTGGATCTAGCTCAGCAATGATTTGAAGCAACAAGGTACTTTTACCACAGCGACGAACACCAGAGATAATTAATGCATGAGAGTTTAAGCTTTTATAACTTACTTTCATTCTCCTTAATAGTCCAATGGATTGAGTTAACAACTTGTTTTTCTGAATATTTACTACGTTTTCTATGGTGCTTTCTAATATCATTTTTCTACTTGTTCATTAGTAAAATACAAAGTTGTTTGATGTAAAAATACAAATTTGTTTGATATAAAAATACAAAAGTGTTTGATACAAACAAACGCTTTTATTCAAAATTTTTTACTTCATCACTAAAAAGTTAATTTTTAATACCATTTCCCCCTCATTTTGTATTAAATTCGCGTACAATATAAATCACAATTCAATGCTTGAAATACAACGCTTAAGAACAGAGAAAGATGATGTCTTACAAGGTTTACAAAAAAGAAACATCGACGCTACAGCAACTGTAGATGCCATATTAGCAAAAGACACAGCGTGGAGAGCAAAAAAAACAGAATTAGAAATTATTTCTGCGGAGTTAAATCGTATTGCAAAACAAATAGGTGAATTGTTTCAACAAGGGAAACAAGCGGAAGCGAATGAAGCAAAAGCGCAAACAGTTGCCCTAAAAGAGCAAGAATCCGTTTTAAAAGCAGCTGTTCAAGCGGTGGAAGAGGAAATGCAACAATTGATGTATCAACTTCCAAACGTTCCTAATGAATTAGTTCCTGCAGGGAAAAATGAATTGGACAATATCACTGTGGAAGAAGTAGGAAGCAAAACTACGTTCTCTGGTGAAGCATTGCCTCACTGGGAAATCACCAAAAAATATGATCTAATCGACTTTGAAACAGGCGTTAAAGTAACTGGTGCAGGTTTTCCTATATACAAAGGAAAAGGAGCTAAATTACAACGTGCATTGATTTCGTTTTTTCTAGACGAAGCAGACAAAGCTGGTTACGAAGAATTCATTCCGCCCTTGGTTGTGAATGAAGCAAGTGGATATGGAACAGGACAATTACCTGATAAAGAAGGACAAATGTACTACATTGGGGAGGATGATTTATACCTCATCCCTACTGCAGAGGTTCCGTTGACAAACATCTACCGCGATGTGATTTTACCGAATGAAAATTTTTCTATCAAATTAACTGGATATACACCATGTTTCCGTCGTGAAGCTGGTTCTTATGGGAAAGATGTACGCGGATTAAATCGTTTACATCAATTTGATAAAGTAGAAATTGTACGTATAGAACACCCTTCCAATGCAGCGAAAGCATTAGACGAAATGGTAGAACACGTACGTGGGCTATTAGCGAAATTAGGCTTACACTACCGTATTTTACGTTTGTGTGGTGGCGACACCGGATTTGCATCTGCCATGACCTACGATTTTGAAGTATATTCTGCAGGGCAAGAAAAATGGTTGGAAGTAAGTTCCGTATCCCGTTTTGATACATTCCAAGCAAACCGTTTGAAATTACGTTTCAAAACCGAAGATAAGAAAACGCAATTATGCCACACTTTAAATGGTAGTGCATTAGCCTTACCACGTATCGTGGCAGCCTTGTTGGAAAACAACCAAACTGCAGAAGGAATTGTAATTCCAGAATGCTTACATAAATATTTGAATTTTACTGTAATTAATTAATTTTTTCATCTTCCTCCCTTGAGGAAGGATTGAGGAGGGTGACCAATTTATCACCTCCCTTAATCCCTCCTCAAGGAGGGAAACAAATAAAAATATTTTTTTTATATTTATTGTAAAATGAGGTATTAATTACCTCCCTTTCCCGATAGCTATCGGGACTCCTCAAGGAGGGAAATAAAAAAAACGAACATGAGAAGAGTTGTAATTACTGGAATGGGTGCATTGACACCAATCGGAAATTCAGTAGAAGAATACTGGACAAATCTAAAAAATGGCGTGAGTGGTGCTGGACCGATCACTAAATTTGATACGGAGAAATACAAAACAACGTTCGCTTGCGAACTAAAAGGATATGACCCAAAAGCACATTTTGATGTAAAGGAAGTTCGTAAATACGATCCTTTTACCCAATATGCTTTGGTTTCTGTAGAAGAAGCAGTTAAACAAGCAAACCTGGATTTTGAAAACTTAAATTGCAACCGCATTGGTGTGATTTGGGGTTCTGGTAATGGTGGAATCCAAACCTTCCAAGACCAAATGATGGAATTTTGTCAAGGAGATGGAACACCACGTTTCACACCGTTCTTTATCCCGCGTATCTTGGTGGATATTGCTTCGGGAGTGATTTCGATTAAATACGGTTTGCGTGGCGTAAACTATTGTCCTGTTTCAGCATGTGCGACATCGAATACTGCTTTGATTGATGCGTTCAACTACATCCGTTGGAATAAGGCAGACATCATCATTTCGGGTGGTTCGGAAGCTGCGATCAACCAAGCTGCGATTGGAGGATTCTCTTCTGCACAAGCCCTATCGAAACGCAACGACGATTTTACAACAGCTTCCCGACCATTTGATGTAAACCGCGATGGTT
>Ga0114962_10001463_pt1 | contig 20335 bp, 18 predicted proteins | sample C_130820_MF_Meta_FD_87017 | JGI IMG/M metagenome (GOLD analysis project Ga0114962, IMG submission 87017) | Freshwater microbial communities from Lake Croche, Canada to study carbon cycling - C_130820_MF_MetaG | ecosystem: Environmental > Aquatic > Freshwater > Lake | place: Lake Croche, Canada... | reverse complement strand
TCTACAACGTCCGGCCCTTCAGGGCCCACAGGGCCTGCAGGCCATGACTCTATAGTTTCAGGCCCGTCGGGCCCTTCAGGTCCTCAAGGCACAATGGGCTATAGCGGGCCCACAGGCCCAACAGGGCCTTCAGGCCGTGACTCTATAGTTTCAGGCCCATCGGGCCCATCGGGCGCCCAAGGCGCTGCAGGCGACAAAGGCGAACCAGGCACTCAAGGAACTGTACTTAATTTTCTTGGCACTTTATGGAACCAATCACACGGTGACTATTCCAAAAACGATGTAGTCATTGGATCTGATTCAAATACATATGTTTGCACAGTCGGTGTGGATTCAAGCAACTTTGATCCCGTGTTGGATACTATGCAAACGTACTGGTCATTGTATGCATTTCAAGGCCCATCTGGCGTTACTGGCACGGTCTTAAATTTTATTGGCACACAATGGTCCACATATGGTGGACCTAAGGATGGATATTACTCTGTAAATGACGTTGTATTAGGAGAAGACAATAATTCTTACGTGTGCGTAGATCCTGATAGTGCCGAAACGGTAAATCCCGTAGAACCTTTAAATTCACAATGGCATTTGTTTGCAATGCACGGTCAAGACTCTACAGTTTCAGGCCCGTCGGGCCCAACTGGCCCAAGTGGCCCAAGTGGCCCAAATGGTCAAGATTCGACAATATCTGGCCCGACGGGCCCAAGTGGCCCGCAAGGTTCAGATTTCCAATTTAGTGGTCCAACTGGTTGTGTTTTATATTTTGATGGAACTCAAACTATTGGAAGTACAGGATTAATATATACTCCTGCTGCTTCTGGAATTGTAACTGGAAATTTATCATTGACTGGTGATTTTTTACCTTCAACAGGCTTAACTTACAATCTAGGTTCCGCAGAAAAACCTTGGAAGTCAATTTATGGTTCTGTTGGAACATTGTTTATGGGCACAACTGCGCAATTTGGAGCAGATCAAAATGGGATTGCGTATACAACGAATGGGTTTGCAACGCCTTTTATTAACATTGGTCCAGCACAAGATGTTTTAGATCCTGGACAAATTGGTGGATGGCAAGTAGGACCTACTGGAACTTTAGGTAATGCGGATTATGATTTAGTTGCACAACAAAAAGTTGTTGGAGGAGAAGTAACTGGTCCTGTATATTCTTTAATTAAACGTGTAGGTCCTACAGGTCCTACAGGACCTTCTGGACTTAACTCAACTGTATCTGGACCGAGTGGACCTCCTGGCCAAAATTCAATTGTTTCTGGCCCAACAGGCCCGTCAGGCCAAAATTCAACTGTGTCTGGCCCAACAGGCCCGTCAGGGCCCAACTCAACTGTGTCTGGCCCGACTGGTCCATCTGGACCATCTGGCCCAACAGGTCCCAATTCAATTGTGTCTGGCCCAACAGGACCGTCTGGACTTGTAGGTCCAAGTGGACCTTCTGGTCACTTTGCAGGCTTAGGTAACGTGTTACTGGTTGATACTGTTCACGGCAACGACAGTACAGCACAGCCTGGTGGATTGCCGTATAAGACCGTTGACGCAGCAATAGCGGCTGCAACAACTTCTGGACTCACGATATGGGTCATGCCAGGCACCTACACACTTGCATCAGGCTGTACACTGCCAAGTGGATGTTGTTTGCGCGGCCTTAATATCCAAACATGCACAATTCAAATGCAGAATGTGACTCAAGCTACAACTTTAGTAACAATGAATGATCAAAGTCGATTAGAGGACCTAACACTTCTGTTACACTCTACTGGTCACTACCCACTTACGGGCATACAATTTCCGGCAACTACAAGTCAGACTGCAAAGGTTCGTACGACTGTTTTGACAGTAACAAATGCAAGCGCAATTTCTAGCGGAACAAGCAATGTGTACGGAATAAACTTTAGTGGAACAGGATCTTTGGGACCTCAATCGTTTTCGTTTAATAGTCTCAAGGGCAGCACAATTAATGTATTGTCCAACGGCGGTGGAACCAAACGTGGCATTTTGGTATCCAATTCCAATGTGTGCAGCACTCGAGACACCAATGTGTATGTAGCAGCACCTACGTCAGGATCGTCGCTTGGCAGTTATGTCGGTGTAGAAACCAATGACCAAGTGAGTCAAACAGGTGCTATTCAGTTGCGCTCTACAACAGTAGGAGTCGTAAAGCCAACAAGTAGTCAGACGTTTACAGCATCCGACATTCTTCAAACAACTCCAAGTAATACTCAAAGTTCTACGTACCTTGCTTCTCCTGGAATTCAAATTGGACCAGGTACAGACCTTGTAACAAAATCAGCAGGAGGTCGCGGATTTTCAACGTTTCAGTATCCGACTACCTTGTACTACGGACTCAAAGGCAATTTAAATGTTGCAAATGATAATGCATTGGGATGGTTATGGCCAGGAACTATGGCAGTTACGAATAAAGTATTTCCAGATAACACAATTCCACGCGCATTTTACAGGTGTCAACAACCTTTAATTTTAAATGGTATAAATGTAAGCCTTGTTTCAGGTCCAAATCATTCCTCAACATCCACAAAATTTACAGTGCAAAGAACTGCGTCAGGTTCAGCAACTGCTACTGATGTACCAAATTACGTCCTTAATTTTTCAGGCCCTACAGTAAATTTGTACTACTATAATACTTCGCAAGATTTTAACGCTGGTGATTCTGTGCATTTAAAAATAGATGCCAGTGAAGGCAAATTAGATGATAATGAAACAACAGATATTACAGTGCAATTAGATTTATTTTAATTTTTTACTATTATTATAACTGTGCTGATTTTAAATTTTTACATTGGTATTTCTGCGTAAATAATAAAGAAACCATGCATTCTATATTTAAACACAAATTGAAGGCTCCATACCAAAAACCTGTAAACGATGCTTGCTTTGACATCATTGAAACAAAGTGCATTAAATTTGACAACATTGCGCTGAATGGGCTTATGGTACAAAAATTGCTTGTTTCAGCACAAACATCACCTGGTTCCTTATCGGATACAGTTGGGGCCCTGTCAAATACTGTTCAGCAATTGCAAAATCAAGTTACTGCATTACAAAATCAAGTAAACGAAATTGTAACCACATTAAATGACTTGGATGCATTCATTGCAATTGTAAAAAACAATTCTATTGTATTTCAAAAATAGATGCACTGACTTTTTAGTCGCGAGCGTACAATTCTTGGTCCTGCACTTTGTCTAAAAGTTGCACTTCTTGTTGCATCGTTTCGTGCACTTCTTGTTGCATCGTTTCGTGCACTTCGTACGCTCGCGACTGAAAAATGTGCAACACATCTTTGAATGTTTTGTCAAATGTTGTTGCAGAAGTCTTTGTTCGCTCATTCCATAAGTGCACTTGTTCTTCAAGTATGCTTGGCCATGTCTTGTACTTTTTAATTAATTTATAGACTTGTTTAGGACCAAGTAAATGCACATGTTTGCAAAAATCGCATCCGAATAAAATGCACATTGTCTGAAATTGACACAAGGTAAGGTCCAACGCGTGAAGGATAGTGTCAAGTTCATACAGCACAGGCTCTGATGTATTGCTTTTAAATATGGTACGTTTGGAACCAAATGGCAACGCGTCAGTGTCTTCTGTTAGTACGGCCCATACTTGATCCGTAGCGCACAGGTGAGCACACAAAGCTTCAGCTTCGTACTTTGCAACGTGTGTTTCCAGCATGTGCATTTGTAAAAATATCTGGAGCTCTTTGTAGTCTTCTTTGGTAGGAAATAAAATTCCAAACTGATTTGAGAAAGTAACTGGTTGTGAAGCGCCTATGCCAATATGTGTGTCTTTTAATTGTTCTTCTTGTCCTTTAGACGCTTGAGCCCCATCAGGTTCTTGAGCACAAGCTCCTTGTGCTGCTTCAAATTCTTGAACTTTTTCAGGTTCTCCTTCTGATTCTTGAGTCTTGTCTAGAGCTTCTTCGCAGTCTGTAATAAGAATATTGCACACAACCGATACATCATATTGCAATTGACAAAGTTTTGTACGATTTCGTGATTCTTGAATTCTTCGAGCTGCTGTTCGCCTTTGTTTTTCATCTTGTTTAAGCTCAAGTCCGTTAGATAATCCATCAAAGACAAACACGGCAATGTAGCCTTTGGCCTTTAAATAATTTGCAAGTTGAAGAAAACGATTGCCAACTTGTTTCATGGTTTTTTCCTTGTATATGTACCGAAATGCAAAAATTGGCACATCAATTGCAACTTTGCGCGCTACTTCGTTTTCTTGCCGAAGAGTGCTAGTATCATCCGGCCATGCAAAGGGAGTATTGCACTGGAACGAAGCTAAAAAAGGCAATAAACCTTTAATGCCCATTAAGCGCAGATTTGTGCGTTTTGTTGTGCAACTCTCCTAATTTTGAAAAATGAGTGTAATAATAAATGACTTTGTTAATCTTTTTATGTTTTCTTCTGGCTTTTTTTGCGCACATGAAAGTGTATCACTATAAACGAATTATGCTAAAAACGTTTGACGCTTTAATTGACAAAGTTTCTGAAACGAATTCCCGTTTACTTGAAGCAGAATCAAGGCTGTCTTTGTTGCAAGCAAAACAAGGAATGGATGGCATTACTGCAAAAACAGAAATTGCAGTTGACCAAGCAGAAAAAGATTTACAGGAAAAAGGTCCTGACCAAATGATGCAACTTCATGTGCCTAATTTAAAAAGCTTGAGTACTGATACAGCAAAATCTTTAGTAGTTTCTGTTGTTGGACCCTTGTCAGTTGTTGGACAGTCACTAAATGGTGCTCAGCCACTAAATGGTGCACAGTCACAAAATGGTGCTCAGCCAGTTGTTGGACCCAAGACTCTTGTTGGTGCCCAACAATATGCACAAGTCGAACAGGCTGCAGAAATTGTACATGCAGTGCAAAAAGCAGTAGACACACCGACGCCCGTAGTCAAACAACGAAGAAAAACAATTAAGAAAGAAGCAGATGTTGTTTTGTAAATGCCTTTTTGATTATGCGCGCGCACTGTAACAAAGACCAAAGACTTAAAAAAAATTAAAAAAGTGCGCTGCTTGACATAAAAACAAAGACACCACAATGTACGTAATATCTGCGGATCATTTTACTGTACTATTTTATTTGCTGATTCTCTTGGACATCTGGATCTATTACAAGGGCTTTGCAAATGGAAAAGACACTGTATGGGAATCCTTGTTTCGAACGTTAAACAAAAGTTTACCATTTTTGTTTGTTGCATATAGCTACCTTGTGTCATTTGATCCAAGTTTTATGTGTCAATATTACGTGCTACTTGTTGCAGTGTTGGCTTGGTCTGTAACTCTCAATGAAAAAGTGTATACAACCACGAACGGTCCTAGTGATATGAGTGAGCAGCAAAGCTATATAGGATGGAAAGCAGTTGCGGATTATGTAGCAGCTCCTCTTGCGCAAACGTCGCTATTCGCTCTTCCAGTGTGCTTTCTTGTAATACGTTTTTAATGAATGACGGGCCTTACAACTTTTATCTTTCGTCACAAACTCTTTTGCCAGCTTGTTGTGCACCGTATTATTTTTGGAGCGCGCAGCGCGCATTGGTGCAATGCTATCTGCCAAAGACATTCTGCAGTTGCCTTACGAGTATGGCTTGGACACTATAAATTTGGACAAGCACTACGATTCTTCAAGTGTAAAGCGTTTGCAACTCAATTCAAGAATAGGCCTTCGAATACCTCAATATTCTGAGGCCAATGATACGACAAACAAATGCGCAGCACTCTTAGAAGGCAAATCATTAAAGGGCAACTACATTAGTGTTACGGATCGTAAAAAAGGCTACGAATGGGAAACTTTATTTGAGCAAAAAGTATTGCAACATGGACTAACAGTAAACAGAGTGCCATATTTTTCGCACAATTACTTGAAACATATTGATTTTGAATTAGTGGACAAATACAACAAATCTTGTTTTGTAGACATAAAAAGCCCTAAGGCTTTGCGAAAAGCATCAAAGTATTCGACAAAATTAGAAGACCCATTAACAAGGCCTCAAAATACCTATGTTTGTTTGGAATTAAATTCTACTGGATCGTTGTTTGGTTCGGAATCGGACTACATTGTGTTTAGTCAAACAGACAACTCATTTTTGTTTTGCAATCGCATCAAGTTAATTGAAATTGTAAAACAAAAACTAAATAGTCAAATAAGATCTGCTTGGCCAGAAACAGCCTTGTGGATTCCGTATGTCAGGTCATTTAACGATGTTCATACTGTAATGACGTACATGGACCTAAACGATTTGCACCCTTGTATAGAGTTTAAGCTCATGTAACAGCAGTGCACATTTTATTGCAATACATGAATTGTGCCTTGCTGAACTGGAAATGTGCGGTACCGAACTAGAATTGTGCAAGGCGCAAATTAGACAAATATTTCTATGGACGTAACACATAATAAACTTTCGTCGCGTGTGTCAAAACAAGCGCCTGATCCTGAAAAAGAAACAGTTGTTCAAAATGGGCCGTCCCCAAATGCCCTAAAACTTGCGCCAAAATCTGTGCCCAAAGTGCCTATGGCGCCTAAAAAGCAAAGTGTGGCGAAAGTTCCAATTGCGCCAAAAGCACAAAGTGCACTATCGTTAAAAACGGAAGAGGCACAGTATGAAAATGCAAGATACCGTATATTTAAGCAATACAAGGCGCTTAAGCCTTTAATAGAAGACATATGCACCATTATGGTCAACCATTCTCATTTAACAGATTCTAATGCAGAACTGCATGCAATTTTCGATATTGATGATACTTTAATATTTGACAATCAAAGAACTACGCCCAATGTTCAAATCATGCACTTGTTAAATGTATCAAGAGCTCATGGATGCAAAATACACTTAATTAGTGCTCGTCAGCACTGCAAAGAAGTTCTTCGTTGGACCAAAGACGAGTTAAAGCGCACGGGCATTTCCTACGACTCACTGGCATTGGCCCCCAAAAAGATGCGGGATTCTATGGAATCCATTTCTAGGTGGAAACATTCTGAACGTCTCAAGCATAGCCCTGCTATTTTTTCTTGCGGTGATCAATGGGGCGACAGTTTAATTTTACAAAGCGATGAAGACATTGACGCCTTAAATACTCAGTTTAATGTGCAGGAATATCCTTGGAATATTTTAGAATTTGAAACAGGACCTCAAAAATACGGAATAAAAATTATGGCTCCGTAACAAGTGAGGTAAAATTTTATGCTTGCAACTTTGGCATCCTTGCTCGATATGCATCCCACTTCACTAATAAAGAATGAGTGCCATTGAGATGCCATTTAATGAACTTATGAGTGAGTACTATAACAGGTCCAACGAAAGCCGAAATGTGCGCTTTGTTCACGACATTCGCAATGACGAGCAAGAACTACCTGTAGACATTTTCGAATTACAAGAGCTGTCTCACCAATCCCTGAATGCTGGACTTGCAGTCAACCTTCCCGAAAACAACTTTGCAGAGCCTGAAGTAGTTCAAACTGTTGCTGAGCGCAGCATTGATGCTCCTGTAAAGCCTAAGAGTTTCAGCATGCCTAGTTCAACGGAACTGTTTATTATTCTTGGACTTTTTATTGTTGCGCTGTTGTTGTTTAGTTATTTAAATAGGTATTAAAATTATTTTGAATAAGTAGTATTGTAATGTAATGTAGTATTGTAATGCGTAATGTGTAATAAAAATGCATCTATTAATTGTATGGAGTATAGTATTCTGCATATGGTAACAAATAAACCCAACAATGAAACCTTGGTCGACACTAGTAGACCGTAAAATCTTGCACAAGGTCTTGCAAAATTCAAATCCAAGAACACACACTTTAAATATAGTCAAAATGAATATGTACAAAATAATTCAAATTTTTGTATTTGCATTTGTTTCGCTTATGTGCGTGTATCGCGCAAGCACTTACCGAAGCAATTTGTACAGTCAGGATCCCTCGCTTCATGTGGTTAAATAAGTAGGTAAACTGGAGGCGCTAGTAGCGAATGCACAAGTATTTTTGCAATTGCACAGAGAGAAACTTACAGTGGGCAAGTACAGGTAAGACAAGTAGATTGAAATTGCACCAGTAACAATTGTTAATGTAATGCCAACTATAAGTTTTGCATCTGTGGATACAAATTTTACTACATTGCCCCAAATGAGTCCAATAAGTATAAAATTAACAAGTAAAAGAATAAAGAGAAACCATATAAGAGCTTGTTTTGATACCCCTTGGTTTGAATTTGTAATGCCTCCACGCAACTTGCCGTAGCGCATTTCTTTGTTTATGTAAGTTTATGTAGGCAACTTTGTACCATTTTTTTTGAGTTTGTTCATGCACAAGGCCTTCATGCACAAGGCCTGAAAAAAAAAATGTTTTTAAGTAGCCTTACAAAAATGTTTGATCAACATCGGGAGCGAATGGAGTCAGTCATGTCAAAAGAAAGCCTTTGTGCTGCGTACGATACTTTAGCAGTAGAAAATCTAGACGTAATAAGTATTGATAGAGATTGCGCTCTGGAACTAAGAGAAATTTTAGTAAAACAATACGAAAGTCCCATAGGATCTACACGGTTGCGCGGACATGGTTGGACTACTGCACACATAAAGTCTCACATGCTGCGCTTCTTGCAGCAAAAACTACAAGCTGCATCACATATATTGCGTGCAGCTCTGGAACAACCTGAAGATCGAGCAGTACTTCATGACGAAAACGATTTATTGCACCACGATGACTTGCACCTCCAAGATGAAAAGGTGCAAGATGCTGATGAAAAGGTGCAAAACTTAGAACAGCAGTACAACGAAGAGCAACTTGGATTTGATTTGCACGCTCTCCAAACAGATTAATGCACCTATCATAACCTATCATGCATGTAACTTACGCGCGCGAGCGCATCAAGTTATGCAGCACAAACATTGCTCAATAAACAACAACATCACGTTTAGCTACACAAACGTACGCCGAAACTGAATAAGCCTTTGATGTTGTAAGCGCAATTCTAGGTTATCGCAAAGCGTTGGATTGCTACGAAACGACCACGTAAATGAATGAACTGTATTTTTTATCACAACCTTACTGCTTACACTTGTTGTACTGTTACCAGGTCGAATGAGCCATTTGTTGGTATTTTGCAATGGATGCTTTAAACTTGAAAAATTTGTTGACTTTATGGTACCGAAATGTTGGTAAGGCACACCTACGTGACCGTCGCGATCGTCTTGGCAAACTGACAAATCGTAAACAGCTTCCCATAATGATTCTTGCAGTATTGCGCTTGAGGTGTTTGTTAACCGCGCACAGATGTCCTTGTTCCATATTACACTAGTCGTTTGATTGAACGAAAAGGCGCCCAAAACACATCTTTTGCGATTTCTTTTTAACAGAAATGTCCAAACATCATTTTCAAGCCTTACATCTTGTATAAACAAGTCCTTGAAGTGAAACAAAAAGGTTCCATGAGTTTGAAACGCCATATCTAGACCTCTTAAGGCCCTTGAGTGCAAGACTGCCGCCAAAAAATGTACTGCACAACCTTAGCACAACCAACCTTTATAAAGTTTTAAACGAGTTTGTGGTGCATTTGCTGTGATCACTCTACACTGGCCTCAAACAAATAATACCCATTGGGTCGAATCGCATTTGACACAATCCAACGCTTGATTTTCTCTCTTGAAACTTTAAACCACATGGCGCATTCCTTGTATGACCTAAAATGATACGTTTGTCCACTTGCTACACATTGAACAACAATATGTTTCTTGTAAAATCGTAATGTATTTTCCGATAAAGAGACCCACTCTAAATTTTCAGGCCTATTATTGCACTTGTTGCCATCTACATGATCAATAATTCGCCCCATGCCTTGGCCTTTCCAAATCGTTGCCACTATTTGATGCACATACGTCGTTTTTTTGCTTAACAAAGTTTTTCGATATCCATCTTCGCTTAGTGTGCCAAATGTCTTAATGTTTCTCACTATTATGCGACCGCAATTTGATGCTTGCAAAGTGTGTAAATTAAAAACACCAGTTTTCCAAAGTTCGCCTGGAAAATCAGGATCGTAATACGCAAATGTCCATCCTTTGCCTACTCTGTTTTGTGCAATACAACTTTTCATATTTCGTAAGCTCATGCCAACTGTGCTACAAGCTACTGCTATATTTTTAAAAATGTGCTGCTCTTGTTGAGCATCAGTGGCCAAAATTTGCTTTCGAGTACCTACAGTTCTTTCAGGATTGTCACGGCAAGTTTTAGATTGATGATCGGATGCTGACAAACACTGCAAATTGTGTATGCAATCATTTAAAGAATTTCTGTCAATATGATCGATTTGATATTTGTTGGGAATCACACCACGAAAACATTCCCAAACAATTCTTGATCGATACATTTTTTTACCAAGGGCATTTTGTCCAAGGTTTATTTGACACCGAATGCCTTTTATGCTTCCTATAAATTTTTGTTTGTACACAGAATAGACCTGTCCACATATTGTTGCATAAATGTTGGGAAACACTGGATGTTGTTTAGCTAGACTTTGCGTAAATCCTTGCGAGCAGTTGCATTCATAGGTGCATACGAATGAAATTGTCATGGATTGCGTGCAATTGACAAATACTGATTCTGGTGTAAATTAGTCAGCAAAATAAATTAACAAACTCACTCTAGTCTAATAGCAACTCTTTTTACCTCATAAAAAAACCTTTTGTTTTAGAATTTGGCTCGCACTTAGGCTTGTACTTTAGGAGCTGTAGAACAAATGCTGTGCATGTACATAAGAGCACGACAATTCAATTGTCAAGCAAACCAAGGCTGCAGAAGCACCAATGCCTTCATGGACTTTGTGGAATTTTATTTGGAATGGTCAGACAACTGCTTGTGTTTGCCCGAACAAGGCATTTTGAGGTTTCAAAATAGAATTATACAAAGTACGGTGGTGCAGTGCACGCAGTTAGGACCCTTGTATGCTTCTAAACAACCCGAGAGTGCGCAAATTCTGGACCCTTCAATTTCGCTATTGCTGTGTGCAACGCAAAGTAGTGCACCTTCAAAGGCCTCGAATCGAACATTGCAAAATATATGCTCTGATGGCGTATGGGCCGTGTACCAAGACACATTGCCACAAGGAGGTCCAATAGGCGAGTACCAAAGTGCCATGTTTGGCATTCCCATTGACCCCTGTTTGCATCGCCTCATTGAGCCTATACTGCAACACGTGTACGACTTTGCACACCAAGTATGGCCTGAATTGCATTTTGGCCCCATTAATCAGCCTCGAGTAGTGTATCACGGAAGCAGCAAAGCAAATGCGCAAACAATTTTACAAAATGGACTTCAGCCATCGTATGGAATGCTTGGTACAGCCATTTACTATTCGCATTTTTGGAAAGCGAGGCGGTACGCAATATGGTCGCAAAAGTATCAAGAGCGCATTGGAACAGTGTTTAGGGTCTACGCCTTTTGGCCCAATGTACTATTTCGCTGCTTTACTTCAGAATTGTCTCCATTAATGAGCATGTCCAACATTTGCAATGCGTCTTCAAACACATTAAACATTAGTGTGTCGCCTAGTCACAGGTGCGCATGCAAAACCTGTGTAAGTTTGCCAAAAGTAACAAGCCAACAGCTATTTGAAGCGGATCATTTGCAAACCTGGTCCAATTGTGCTCCTGTGGTGCACGTTTGGCCAAGCTTTGCTGGTGACAAGAAAGCGCAAGGTTGTTTGTCAAATGAAGAGTACGCCGCATGTAGCAATGAGTACTCTTTTATTGACTCGTGTGCAACATGTTCAAAATCCAAAGATGAAAGTGTATACTTGCCACTTGCGCGATCATGCACAATTGATTAATGCATTGGTTTTTTGTGAATGAATGAATGTACAATGTTGTATAATAAAAAGTTTGCACTTAAAACAAATTTAAATTAAGACAAATTCAAATTAAGATTGTGAATTAAGAAATATGCTTAATGCATGAAATGCTAACTCTTAAGACGTTGGATTAAAATCTGCAGAAACAACTGTGTTTGATGCAGTTACTTTCATAGTATACTTTGTTCCAGTAACATACTTAGTTTTATCAAGCGTAATAGTAGCAATAGAAGAAGCACCTGTGGCATCTAATGGTACTCCATTAACGTTTGCTTCTCCAGTAATAGGATCATTACCATTGTACGTTGCCCAAGTAAACGTAATAGCTGAACCTTTAATATTTGTTACAGTAAATGTCATATTAGGTTCTGAAAGAGATAATGACAAACTACCTGCAGTTATGGTTACAGGCGGACCAGGAGGAGGAGCTCCACCAGACGCAGGAAATACAATGATTCCATTTGCATCGTACTGAGGAGTGTATTCCTCAACTATCGTTGTTTCTAAATTCATCAATGAGGTAAAGTCTATTTCATTTCCTTCAGCATCAGTAGCTGTTGCAACAGTTTTCATAAAATCAAGGAAATAATTTACTGTAATTAGTCGTTGAAACACTGGATCAAATACACCATTAATTGCGCTAATTTGAGTACTAATTGTATTGCTAATAGCTGTAGCATCACTGGAAACTAGAGTACCTAGAGTGAAAGCATTAGTGGAAACCAAAGAACTAAAAGCTGAAGCATCGGTGGAAACTTTAGTTTGTAAAGTAAGTGCATCGCTTGAGACTGTGGACCTTAAAGAAGAAGCATCAGTGGACACTAGAGAGCTTAAGGCCGAAGCATCAGTGGAAACTTTAGTTTGTAAAGTAAGTGCATCGCTTGAGACTGTGGACCTTAAAGAAGAAGCATCAGTGGACACTAGAGAACTAAAAGCTGAAGCATCAGTGGAAACTTTAGTTTGTAAAGTAAGTGCATCGCTAGACACTGTGGACCTTAGAGAAGAAGCATCAGTGGACACTAGAGAGCTTAAGGCTGAAGCATCAGTGGAAACTTGAGTTTGTAAACTAAGTGCATCGCTAGACACTGTAGACCTTAAAGAAGAAGCATCAGTGGACACTAGAGAACTAAAAGCTGAAGCATCAGTGGAAACTTGAGTTTGTAAACTAAGTGCATCGCTAGACACTGTAGACCTTAAAGAAGAAGCATCAGTAGACACCAAAGAACTAAAGGCTGAAGCATCAGTGGAAACTTTAGTTTGTAGAGTAAGTGCATTGCTAGACACTGTGGACCTTAAAGAAGAAGCATTAGTGGACACTAGAGAACTGAGAATTGAAACTGCAGAAGACGAATCTGATCCTGAAAGACTAATGGAAGACTCTAAAGTACTTAAAGAACTACTTAGTTCTCCTTGCGATAAATCCACAGCTACCTTGTATTGACCTACACCAGTATTAGTCACTACAATGCTGTCTCCTTGAGTCAGAACTGCCATTGAGTTGTCAAAGTTGTCCAAATCATAACCATTTGCGCGAATTACTACTGCATCACCACTTTCCACATTTACAATATTCGCACCTGGATCGAGTCCACTAGTTACTCGAAACTCAAATTGTTTTAACTTACTAGTGACGCGAAAATAGAGTCCAGCATACGATTGAAGACCTTCAGGTCCAGTAGGACCAATGCCTGGACCACTAGCACCACCAAAATTTGTTGGCCAATTTTCTGCATCATTTAAATTGATAATATTTGGTACAAACGATTCTTGAAGTACATTTATAAATGTTTCACTTGCTTCTTGTCTTATATTAGGAAGTCCTTTAAATTCTCCAGACGAATACACACCGTCAGTGCTTGAATTCCAGATTGTAAATCCTTGAAAAATTTGAGTTTCTCCTGTGTATTGTATAATAAATGGAGTATTTTCTAAAATAATGTAATCGTTTTGGGTAAGCTCCACAGCTACGTTATAATCTTGACCTGATAGTGGAATAACTTTTACATTGTAAGGCAACAACTGATCAAGATCAATTAGTGCGCCATACTTGAATGCATTGTTCACAACTGCTTTGATGTCAGTAAGTTGAGATTGCACAGCAGTTTCTAAAACCTTTGAGTAATCAACATGGTAATTAATTGCTAAAGCTTTTTGGCTTGTTCCATGTGCTTGTAAATTTGTGACTTGAGAAGCACTAGGATTTTGAGATACATACGAAGAAACGATAGTTCCTAAACTTGGCATGTTAGTTGGCATTGTACTTTATTCTGTTCAAATAGAGCCGTTGGCCCGTGGTACCAAAGTTTTAGGCATACGATGCAACAAAAAATGCAGAAACCTCTTCAGCTTTCTTGTACCTTTGTATCATATCAGTAAGATTTTGACAACATGACTTTGTGTACTCTTTAGCAATTAAGGGAGGCACTACTGCACTAACATTTGCACAGTCCAACAAATGATCAATGGGAGGAATTCCACTTGCAAACGCATCTGACCAAGCACTTAACTGGTACGCTGGTTTAGGCTTTAACAACGTAGTGCACCCTTTTTGCACCAAAGACAATGTGACATCGCTTTTGCAAAATATGCCAAGTGCAAGTAAAAATCTTTCGGCAGAAGCACGAGTAAACAAAACGGCCTGCGTGCCTAAAACTTTTTCGTACAATACTTGATCACAGATGGTATCTTTACAACTTGTTTCGTATCGAATTCCTGTAGTTGGAAATGTGCCTAAAGAAAACGGAAGGTATCCAATTTTAAGGCAATACGATTTGTGAAACGTCTCAAACAGTTCTAAGACATGATGCAATCGCAAGTTAAATGATGGACAAAAAACCACATGATCTTCAACTAGCAATAGTGCACGAAATGTTGTACAATACACAAAGTAAGTAATATGTTCTAAATAAGTAAACACCGTTTGCAAATGTGGTTCGTGTAAAATTGCATTGTCTGTATTTGCGTCTAATATTTGTACACCATTACTATTTTGATCCATGTTTGAAGTGTACATTGAGGGAATGTGTTGATTAGCAAAAAATGGTGCTGTATTCTTGCAATGCTCTTTACATGTTTGTACACCAGTATAGCAAAGTCCATTTAAGTTAGAGTACAAACATAATCGTTTTAAGTGCATTTCGTACTCTTTTTGAACATGTACACTTTGAGGATTTATAGTGCACAAAAAATTTTTAAAGCGCAACTGCTGCATTATCTGAGCTTCTTGAGTGTGCTCACGCATAGCGCGTTTAATTTGAATTGCGGCTTCTTGAATATCATTTTCTGGATAATAATATCCATATTCTTTTAAGAGGATACTATTGTGAACTAAAGCATACCCATATTGCAATAATTCATAATGCATATAGTTTAAAGGGTTGTACATGCAATGAGACACTATGATTAAAGGAAACTGATATGAAGCTGCTTTTAAAGCTTCAGGCATAGCAATTCTACCATACACTGTTACTTTTTTGTCTGTTTGCAATGTTAACGAATCTAAAACTTGATCAGTTTTTTTTCCTTTAATATAACACAATACATGCACACGCTCTATTAACTGACTGTCTTGTACATAAACAGTTTCACAAGCTACTAAAGGCAAAAAAGCTGATTTGCAAACAGTATAATTTGACTCTGCAATAATGATTTGAAATTTCGTATTATTGCGCGCTAAGCCTAAAGGATTTTCCATCATATTAATACTTCGAACAATAGTATTATCCCATAAATGCGGAACAACTCTAACTGGAATTTTTGCAATTGTTTCGTGCAACTTTATCTGACTTCGTAATCCTTCGTATAGCCAAATTTCTTTAAACTTGTGCCTTGCATCGTTTAACATTACTATAGTACTATCATTCGATTCGTCTTCTATACTCCTTGTTTTTAAAACAAAATCTTCCATTAAAAACATAAAATTATTGCCACAAATGTATTTAATTAAACATACATTATGTTTGTCACACAATTCACTAAATTCCACTGATGGAACTCTACAAACTGTAATTATGTGTGAAAATTGATCAAATGGAAATAGTGCATCCATTTTAACGACTGGTTCTGGAGGAATACCAAACGAAGTAAACTCTGTAGTTTCACTGTGTAAATAACAAACATCAAGGCCAAACTGTTTAAAACAAGAATGCATGAATAGAGCATTTTGTATTGCTCCACTGCTAAATAAATTTGTTTTAAGACATGTAATCCCTATTCGTTTCATTTATTTATTATGGTACGTATTTGTGCGACGTATTTGAGAATTATGTATTGAATAACAATTTTAATTCAATTGGAGTTTAACTACTTTTGTGCTGCTTTCTTAGCATTGGTTTTACAAATTGTTTGTAGTGATGTTCTTTTTCTTCTTGAGTCATTGTAAACCACTTTTTTCCTAATGTTACTCCATTTTGTGCTTGAGATATTTCTTGTTCAAAAGTTTGTACAGCCTCTTCTATAATATCAAGTTCGAATTCTGATAGCTGTACAAACTGATCGTAAGAAACTTTTACAAGAATTAAACATAACGGAACAATTTGTTTAGAATCGTTTGCTTCTTTAGCCATGTTAAAATATTGAATAAAATGATTGCTCATGCTCTTGTCCGGATGACACACTAAAGCTATTTTAAAAAACAATTTTTTGCACAACAAATGACTAGGGCTACTATTGTTTGCGCAATCTGACATGTTTATATCTTCAAGTTTCACATCGGTTTCGTTGCTTGATTTTTGAGCTGTATTTGTATGGTGCGCTTCGTCATAAATTTCGGCCTCGTCATTAGTGTTTAATTGACCAGTATTTGTTGAATCAGTATTGCTTGGCGCGGCATTGTAACCTTGCAACTCTTCATCGCATTGAGCAAATTTATTTAACTCACTTAACGCAACAGCATTTAATTGTTTTTCTTTTACACTGTAGGCATGACTTAGTTTAATTCGACAACTAAGTTCTTCATACCTGTCAGACGGAATGGAATGGTACATCAATTTTATTACTACCAAAAAAACAACTTTTAGTTTATAGTAAGGGGCAACAATAATTTCTATGCAACAATAATTCTTACGCAATAACTAGACCAAATTAATATTTTAAAAAAATATGTTTTATTGTTTTGCAAACGTAAAAAATTTAGTAACATCAAGTTCGTTTTGTAATAATTCATAACATTTTGCGTTATCAGGATGACCTAGCAAAGAATGAAACGAAGGATAATCTTCAATGCCTAAAGGAGGGTAAAGTTTATATGGACCTGGATCCATAATAGCGCTTTCTGCATGAATTAAATGTTTTTCTAATGTAAATTTTGATACTAATTCTTTAACTTTTTGATTAGTTAAAATATACATTTGAAGTCCCCAAGGTTCTAAAAGCATAGACTTTCTTACACAATACTCAGTATCACAATACAAAGTATTGATAACTTCTATTTTACCAGGTTGTAGTTCATCGCGTAAAGTTTTGATTGGGTGCACAACTAAATATGCTAACATAATCATACTATAATTATCAAGTATTTGTGAATTGCACATCTCTTTTACAATGTTTACAAAGTCACTCTTGTGTAATGCGACGTCGTCTTCCATTATTATTGTGTATTGAAAATTTTTACGTGATGCTTGCTCTAACGCTAATTTATGACTTAAAAAACATTTATATCCTCTTTGGTTCATATTATGTACGCAAATCGGGTCCAAATAATTTGTTTCGGGACCTAAAAAATGTTGAATTCTTGCATCTTCGTATTGTTGAACAGCATCCATTAAAGTATATGCAATACCAGAATTTTTTAGTAATGTGTTTAATTGAAGTTGCATAGCTGCTTTTCTTTGAGGCATGCAGATGCACGTTAATGATATGCTAGGTTTGCTCAATGCATATAAATTTTGTTTTTCTATTGCTATTAAATTAAAAAGTTTTTGTTTTACAAAATTCCAAAACACTTTTCCTTTTCTTACCATGCTTGCAGCAATTAAAGGAGTTGCTATTGCTTGTTTCATTTTTTTTAATGCTTCTTGCCAAGTCTTGCCAAGTATGCATATTTCGTTGACATTTATGTCATTACTAAAGTCTTTAAACAAACAAGTCCAATAGTCAAAGTCTTGCACATCTGTGCATTCTAAACTAACAGGTATGACATTGGCTTCCAAGCATTCATAAAACCGAAACGTATCAATGTTGAAATTACCAGGAGGACAAATTACGAATACTGAATGTTTTAGCAGTTGCAAATAACTATGTGCTTCTAATTTATTAGGATCGTTCCATGTTGAAGTAGAATATATTTTGTGTGGACTAATACAAGAAAACACTTGCACAAATTCTTTTCGCGATAATTTGTTTACGTCACCTGCAAATGACCAAACATAATGTTTTGAATTGTCAATTTTTTGATCAGATTGTACAGCATCGACTAGATTATTCATGCAGCACAAAGGAGCTGTAATTACTTTAGTATTTAAGCTATAGCAAGGACTATAATGATTTCGAAACACGCGTAAACATTCTTTGAAAGCATAAAGCTCATTGTAATCAGTACTAAATTGTAAGAATTCATCGGAACCTTGAATTAAAATAAAATGTTTTAAAAATCCTTGGTCAATTGCTTGTTTAATTATAAAAGTATAATTGGTGTGAATAGAAAACAATAAAAGAATGCATGTTGGACTTATACTATGCAAATTTGCAAATGGAAATTCTTCTGCATGTGTAATGCCATATATAGTATGAAGAAGTTGTTTTTCAACTAAATCGTGAAATTGAAAAGGAGAAAGAATGTATGTCGGAATCATATTTATTTATACTTTTTACATTTCAATATTGTTTTGCAATTCATTTTGCAACTCATAGTGGACTAACTCATGCTCGCCATCATGCTTTGCAAGGCCACCTTCTATTACATCTGTTAACGGAACAACTTTTTCAAAGGACTTTAAGTACCAAACTAAAAGAGCTGCAAATAAAACGAGTAAGAGCAACGAAAAAGGATTGAATACACATTCGTACCCATTAAACCAAAAAAAAGATGACGCGCAATGAGGCTGTACAATTGACCGTTCCAATGTTTTTTTCAAACAAGAAATTCCGTTTTCCAATAGCGGAGCAGGACAATTGATGAAACACATGCCACTTTGCCATTGCATGTAATTGGTAGGACATACACCATTTATGGGATGTCCAAGTTTATTGCACACAGTAGAAAACAGTGGATCATCAACTAAATCAGAATTGTACGATGCACAACTCATACTTGAAATGCACTTGGTTGGATCTTCACGTGCACTCACAGTTCCTGACGGACAATCGCAGTAGCATTGTGAATAGTACAATGTGCAATTTGTTGGACATTCAGGAACCATTTATTCATTGGCGCCTTTGAACATAGTTTTAGGTCTTTTGGTGTTTGTTGTGCAACAATTTGTAAAACATGGAATCGGATGCGTCAACTGCTTTTCGTTTCTCGAGCTTCTGAGGCCCAAATGCATGCAATTTAGGCGCTGTTTTTTTGTCGGCAAACAAGAAGCACGCATCAGAAAAATGGGATCCAAACGTCTGACATTCGTTGCACAAATAGTCCATAGGACTTTGTACATACGAGTACGTAGTTGAAGCATTGTTTTGCCTTATTGTGGTTTGAAGTAAAGGATGATCAAGCGCATGGCATTTGGTGCTAAATAAGGTGTGCAATTCAACTAATTTTGTTTGGGCATCCGCATAAGCTTCAGAGCCAACAGCATTAGACTTTAATTGTTGAGTAAGCCAATTGTACTTGAACGTTTCTTGCATGGGCAAAAATGCCTTTGCTCCAATGGGCATGTTTGTACGCACAATGCCCAAAAATGTATTTGGCACAAGTGCATCTTTGCTCTGCAATTCTTTAAGCTGGTCTATAGCGCAAGGCCCGTCTGTGAGTAACGTTTGAAGATCTTGTGGCATATGCGCAAATGTAGCATATACGCGATGCAAAGATTGGAGCACAAATGCACGAATTATAGTTGTTTTATGTGGCATTACATTGTACTTTAGTGTATTTGACTTGGATTCAAATTTACGCTGACCAACTTGACTTTGACCAACTTGACTTTGACCAACTTGACTTTGACCAACTTGACTTTGACCAATTTGAGTCTTACTAGTTTTACTAATGCTGTTAAATAGGTCTAATTCAAGGTCCTCTAGACCAAACGCCTCAATTTGGTGACGAACAATGTTCCAATTGCCAGGTCGAATTGCAAACCATTCAGAAGAATTTGCTTGTGTACTTAGACCAGTGTAGCAAGCAAATACATAGGAATGGCTTTGAATCATTTCTGCCCAAGCATTCCAACTAAATTTTTGGTGTTGATTTACATGGTGTTGTTCATGTGCGACTTCTTGACAGCTGCTCAATTCTTCTTCAACCATTGTGCCGTCCGGCAAAAAAGTTCAACTAATTACGCTGTTATTAATGACAAAATATCGGCTTTGGGC
>Ga0114962_10001459_pt1 | contig 20368 bp, 21 predicted proteins | sample C_130820_MF_Meta_FD_87017 | JGI IMG/M metagenome (GOLD analysis project Ga0114962, IMG submission 87017) | Freshwater microbial communities from Lake Croche, Canada to study carbon cycling - C_130820_MF_MetaG | ecosystem: Environmental > Aquatic > Freshwater > Lake | place: Lake Croche, Canada... | reverse complement strand
GGTAGCCCAGCGTGTCGTTAAAACCAGGATCAATCGGCACTGTCTCTACAAGGATGCCATTCTGACGAAGAGCATCCTTATCGCGCTCAAACATGCGCTGGAAGGCCTCTTCTGTAGCATCTCGCTTGTAGCCGCCAACTTTTGTACGCAATTCCTCGCGCGCCAATGGGCGCCTCGTATTAACTAATACGAAGACAAGGTTCAAATGACGCTCATCCGCGTTCATGACTTAGGCGACACCGAGCAAGTCGATGACAAAAATCAAAGTCTGGCCAGAAAGTCGGTGACCTGCACCAGCAGGACCATAAGCCAGAGCTGGCGGAATCGTTAACTTACGTCGACCGCCAACTTTCATGCCTGGAATGCCTTCTTGCCAGCCAGCGATCAAACCACGGAGTGGGAATTCAATCGACTCACCACGATCCCATGATGCGTCAAACTGTTCGCCAGTTTCGTACTCAACGCCAACGTAGTGGACAGTAACTTTCGCCCCAGCCACTGCCTCAGCACCATCACCGACAACAATGTCCTCAATTAGTAGTTCAGTTGGCGCTGGACCTTCTGGGAAATCAATTTCTGGTTTTTCCATAACGATTCTCACTTTTCCTTTGTGCTGATTGACTTAGTTGACCGCGGTGAGGTCTACGACAAATACAAGATTTTCATCTGACAAGATGCCACTGCCCTGTGGCGGTGTTGAGCCATATCCCATTGAGCTAGGGATAACTAACACGCGACGACCGCCAACCTTCATGCCGAGCAGGCCTTCCTGCCAACCTGTGATGACGTTAGCCAACGGGAACTCGACAGGCGAACCGTTCGACCATGAACCATCAAACATTTGACCCGTCATAGCCCCGTAGCCCACGTAGTGTGCAGTCACTGTTGAGGTGGCAACCACTTCAGCACCAGTGCCAACTGCAATGTCTGCCTGTTGCAACACATCAGCGGCGGGAGCCTTAGTGTCGATGACAACCACTGGTTCTGCGCCGAGCGGACCAGAAACAGTCGCTGGACCGAGCGTTAGGCCCTGTTCCGATGGCGCTGGGCTCTGGGAATCCGCTGTCTGTGAAGCGCTAGGCGTGGATGTCGGCGCCGGGCTAGCACCAGTATCCCGCTTGGAGAAGGAACAAGAGGTCAAGGTCAACGTGATGACAAGGGCGCACAAGGCTTTGCGTGAAGACATGCTCACAGCCTAATAAGTAGCGGGTTCAGCCCCGACACAGCCACGCGGATTCGCAGTTGAATTTTCTACAAAGTGTCGATGAGTGAATCAACACGCTCATCGACACTCGCAAACGGATCTTTGCAAAGTACAGTCCTCGGGACCTGGTCATTGACCTTTAAGTGAATCCAGTCGACAGAAACGTCTCGCCCTGACCGGCGCGCCGCAGAGATGAAGTCACCACGCAACTTAGCCCGAGTGGTTTGAGGAGGTTGCTGCTCGGCTAGAGCAACGTCGACAGGATTGGTAACCCGAACAGCATGACCGCCTGTCTCCAAAAGTCTGAACAATCCTCGAGTTGGATCAATGTCGTGGTAGCGCAAATCGAGCTGCGCGACTTCCGGTGAGGACAGTTCAACGGAATGTCGGTCAGAATATTGAACAATTAATTGCTTCTTGATCGCCCAGTCGATCTCACGATTGATCTGTGAAGAATCCTGCACCTCAACCGCTTCTAGCGTTCGCTGCCACAGGTCTAGCGCGTACTCATGATGTTTGGTCATCTCAAGATCGCCACTTTGTGAGAATGCTGTGGCAGCAGATAGGTATTCGTACTGCAGGTCCAGCGGAGACATTGTGACACCCGAAGCTAGTGCGACTGGGACAGTACCGGTTGGGTCGTGGGAGATTTCTCTAATTGCCTTCACAGCGTTTTCGAGAGCCAAGTCGCGTCGCAGCTTTCCCGTCTCAAGTAGTCCCAGTATCAGATCCATGCTTACAACTTTGAGCAGCGTTGTGGTTTCGGACATGTTGGAGTCTCCAACAATGACATGAAGTCGCCGATAGAGTTCCGCATCAGCGTGTGGCTCATCGCGAGTATTGATAATCGGCCTAGACCGAGTAGTAGCGCTAGAAACGCCATCCCACATGTGATCTGCGCGTTGTGAGAATGCGTAGATGGTCCCACGAGAAGTATTGAGCACTTTTCCAGCACCGACAACTATTTGCCGGGAGATGAGGAACGGCAAAACCGATTCAGCATGCTCGACATAATCTGCCCGGCGACGAATCAAGTAGTTCTCATGGCACCCGTAGGAGTTGCCGCTTGAATCAGTGTTGTTCTTAAACAGATAGACATCGCCATTCAGTCCAGCCTCACGCATAGCGACATTCGCTTCACGTGACATCTGATTAAGGATGTTCTCGCCGGCTCGATCTTGATTGAGAAGATCGATGAACTGGTCGCACTCAGCGGTTGCGTACTCAGGATGACTACCAACATCTAAATAGAGACGCGAACCATTGGGTAGGAAAACGTTGCTGCTGCGTCCCCATGCAACTACTGGCTGAAACAAGAAGCGAGCCACTTCATCAGGGTTGAGTTGGCGCTGACCCTTGGCAAGGCTAGTAAGACCATATTCAGTTTCAAGCCCAAAGATTCGGCGAAGTCCGTCTCTTGCCATCTACTACTTCGCTAACAATTCTGAAACTTCACTGGACATTAGACGCCTGAACTTCCGAAGCTCACGATTGCGGTCAAGGATGCCTACCTCAAGCATATCGCTGTTGTATTTGCCCATGTCTGTGTTGTCGATGCTCAACGCACTCACTGCTATCTCGATAGCTTCAGCCAAGTTTAGTTCAGCGTGCCAAGCTTGCCCTAACGTTTTTCCGACATTGTCTGCAGAACCGCCCATCGCCACATAGCTATGCTCATCAGCGACTGAACCGTCAAAGGTGAGTCGATAAATCTGGTCACCAAGTGAACTATCGCCTACCTCAGCCACGACCATTTCCACTTCGTACGGCTTATCCATGGTCGTAAAGATTGTGCCAAGAGTTTGGGCATAGAGGTTGGCTAGAGCCCTACCAGTTACATCGTTTCTCGCATATGAGTACCCTCGTAAATCGGCATGACGTACACCTGCGACCCGCAGGCTTTCAAACTCGCTGTACTTCCCCACCGCCGCGAAGCCAATGCGATCGTAAATCTCGGAAATCTTATGCAGCGCTCTTGAGGGGTTCTCCGCTACGAAAAGAATGCCGTCTTGGTACTGGAGTACAATGACACTTCGACCTCGAGCAATGCCTTTACGGGCGTAGTCTGCCCGATCTTTCATTATTTGTTCGGGAGATACGTAGAACGGCATGCTCATGACATTCCACTCTCCATGTCGGCACGTGGACCGTTCGGAGTGACCTGGCGAGCGGCTAGGACACTTTCCACGATAGGCAGAAGTTCCAAATCAGACAGTCGACGGTATCCCCGACAGTCCACAATGGCCACAACTGGAAAAATGCCGCGCGCTAGGTCCGGACCAGAAGTTGCAGAATCATCATCCGCTGCATCGAAAAGGGCCTCAATAACCACGCGGACAACCTGCAAAGAACTCATACCTTTGGCGTAGAGCTTCTTAAGTGAGCCTCTTGCGAACATGTAGCCACTGCCAATTGCATGAAAGTCGAATTCTTCGTACTTTCCGCCAGTTGAATCAAATGAAAATATCCGACCAATTCCGGTCGTTTGATCCACACCAGCAAAGAGTGGCACAACTGGTAGCCCAGCCATGGAGAGTTCCAGATTGTCGCGCAAGAAGGCTGCAAGCCGATTAGCTTTCCCATCAATCGATAGCGCAGTTCCCTCGATCTTTTCGTAATGTTCGAGTTCGACCTGAAAAAGACGCACGAGCTCAATCGCTAAGCCGGCTGTTCCTGCTACACCAACACACGAATAGGCGTCAGCGGCAAACACTTTCTCAATCTCGCGCGAAGCAATGAGATTACCCATGGTCGCACGACGATCACCTGCCATGACGACACCGCCTTCGCAGGTGGCCGTGACAATAGTCGTTCCATGCGCTGCATCAAGCCCTGAAGCAGCAGGTGCAAATACTGAAGCTCGCCCTTGTGACTTGAGAAACTCATAGAACGATCCTTGTCCAAGGGCAAAATATTGTTCTGCTCCTTGACCAAGCGGTAGTGACATCACTGTCCGCCTTTTTGCACGAAGTTATCTACGAATTCTTGGGCGTTCTTTTCGAGAACCCCATCAATTTGGTCGAGTAAATCGGCAATGTCAATGGGCTTAGTTGCCACCTCAACAATTTGTTCGTCGCTCTCATGAGGCTCCGTTCGTGGTAGCAAGAATTCTTGTTCCGCCATGAGCCCTCCATTCCTCAGGTTTGTTTTACCTTATTGCACTTTGTGACTGAGTCTGCAGTTCTTGAACAAATTGCAAGACAGAATCCGTCGCAAATAGGTGCTCAGTCAAAAGCCGAGTTCCCTTGCGCACATCAGGCGTCGCGATGCGAATCAAATCCTGATTGATGTCCACATCAAAGATGAGTGAGTTCCATGATGCAGCCACAACATATGGGCTGAAGGTTGACACACAAGTTCCTCTGAAAAATGCACGAGTATCCGCAGGTGGGCTGGTCACAGCGAAATGAACATCCGCCTCGGAGAAGATGGTGTCCAAACCACCAGAGGATTGCAATATATAGGCAAGGCCCTTGTCCATGCGCAAGTCTGAGTACTGCAGATCAATCGCAGCTAATCTCGGGTGACCCCACGGCAGTTGGTCGCGCTGGCGGTAGGCATCCAAGATGTTGCGCTTGGCAATCCAGTCCAGCGTCGTTTTAAGGGTCGATGGGTCACTCGCCAGACCATCAAGTACTTCGGCCCACAAAGCCAGCACTTCCAAAGTTTGTTCCTCAACGATGTCACGCTCAGTCACGTAATCGACTGCCCTGTCGAGGTAGGAGCGCTGAATGTCAATAGCTGAAAATTGACGCCCATCTTTCATAGGCAATCGTGTCTCAAAGTCAATGTCGTGACTCACCTGATGCATGGCAGTTACTGGATCCAAGAGGACGAAGTCTGGCAGTGGGAATCCGTCCTCAATCATGCTCAGCATCAGTGCGGTCACACCCATCTTGAGGAACACAATCTTCTGCGACAGATTGGCGTCTCCCACAATCACATGTAGACGCCGAAACAACTCAGGATCAGCATGTGGCTCGTCTCGCGTATTGATGATCGGTCGACGAAGTGTGGTTTCGAGACCAACCTCAGCTTCAAAGAAGTCTGCGCGAGACGAAATTTGGTAGCCCGGTGTTGTTCCTTCCTGTCCAAGACCAACCCGACCTGAACCTGCATAAATCGATCTAGTAACAAAAAACGGTGTGAGATGACGTACAAGCTGATCAAATTCCGTAGAGCGCTTAACCTGGTAGTTCTCGTGTGTGCCATAACTGGCGCCTTTGCCGTCGGAGTTGTTCTTGTAAACAGTCAACTCTTCACCAGCAAGCCTCGAGGCGACTCTCGCCGCCTCAACAATTATTCGATCTCCCGCGGCATCCCACAGTGCCGCATCCCGTGGATTAGTGACCTCTGGTGATGAATACTCCGGGTGAGCGTGGTCAACGTAGAAGCGCGCGCCGTTAGGCAGTACGAGGTTCGCGACACCATAATCCTCATCCGTGAATTGTGACGGAACGGCATCAGCCCGACTCATGTCAAAGCCACGGGCATCTCTCAAAGGTGTCTCAACGTCATAATCCCAACGCATTTGTCGCGTTCGGGCACCAAACATTTCCTGTGCGTACCCCAAGACAGCTCTGCTGGATAGCACTATGGGATTGGCAGATGGATTCTTTGGTGCCAGAATTCCAAACTCGGATTCAAGACCCATGATGCGATGAACAGTCATGCGGCAAGCCTAGAGATACGGACTGTTCACAGAAGTATCAATCGTGCGCCCAGAGCCTTCACCCTTTTTGCTTTGTATCAGCGTTCGCATAAAGACAATGTGCTCACCCTTCTTGCCTGAGATACGTGCCCAGTCATCGGGGTTGGTGGTATTCGGCAAGTCTTCATTTTCATGGAACTCATCAAAACAGGAAGCAATCAGGTGCTCAACACGCACTCCGTGGGAGCCCGTTGCTATCGCTGACTTAATTGCAAACTTCTTTGCACGCGAGACAATGTTTTCAATCATGGCGCCAGAACTGAAGTCCTTAAAGTAAAGAACCTCTGTATCGCCATTGATGTATGTAACTTCGAGGAATTCATTTTCCGCTGTTGTCGCATACATGACATCAACAACTGAACGGATCATGGCCCCAACTGTTACTGCGACATCGCCGCCATGCTTCGCTAAATCTTCAGCATGTATCGGCACATCAAGCGTTAAATACTTTGCAAAAATATCGGCTGCGCTTTGAGCATCGGGGCGCTCTACCTTGATCTTCACATCAAGACGACCAGGGCGCAGGATCGCTGGATCAATCATGTCTTCACGGTTTGATGCACCGATAACAATGACATTGTCCAAGCGTTCGATACCATCAATTTCGCTGAGCAACTGCGGGACGATAGTGGTTTCAACATCGCTAGAGACACCACTCCCACGTGTGCGGAACAGTGAATCCATTTCATCGAAGAAAACAATGACCGGTGAACCACTGCTTGCTTTCTCACGCGCTTGCTGAAAAATGGTCCTAATCTGACGTTCGCTTTCACCCACATACTTATTCAGGAGCTCGGGGCCCTTGATATTCAGGAAGTAACTGCGATGATCACCCTGGCCCGCGTTGACCTTCTTAGCTAGCGAGTTTGCAACAGCTTTGGCAATGAGCGTCTTGCCACATCCTGGCGGCCCATAAAGCAGGATGCCCTTGGGCGGCTTGAGGTGATACTGCGAATACAGATCAGGATGAAGGAAAGGCAATTCAACTGCATCACGAATTAGTTCAATCTGATCTCCCAGCCCGCCAATGTCGTCGTAATCAATGTCAGGCACTTCTTCCAGGACAAGAGTCTCCACGTCAGACTTAGCGATTCGCTCAAGGACATAATCAGACTTTGAGTCCAAAAGCAGACTCTCGCCAACTCGCAATGCAACACCAAGTAAAGGCCCAGCCAAGTGCACGACCCGGTCTTCATCGCTACGACCCTTAACTAGCGCGCGAGTACCATCGCCCAAAAGTTCTTTGAAGGTAACTAACTCGCCGTGATCCGAGTACTGACCCACTGCTACAACATTCATCGAATCATTGAGCACAACTTCAAGGCCGGAATGGAGGTGCTCGGCGCTCACTTCAGGGCTTAACGCCACTCGCATCTTGCGACCATTGACGGATACCAAAATGAGTCCATCATCTGCATGGGAAATAAAAACACCGTAGGTATTGGGTGGCGTGCTCAGTCTTTCAACTTCTTCATGGAGCCCAACCAGTTGCTCTCGCGCTTCACCAAGTGTCTTAACCAACTGCTGATTTGAGGCCGCCAATTCATCAATCCGAACATGCAATTGACGCAATTGCTCATGCTCAGATGCAGACGTGGACATCAGGACTCCGTTTCCGCTTTCGAGCCTATTTCCTCAATACCCTCTATCGCACCTTTTGCTGGTCGAATGCGACGCGGCGGCAGGACTACACCCGGTGCTAATCGTCGAGCAGTCACCAAGAAGCCCGTGTGTCCTTGCATGCGGTGGTTTGGTCTTACGGCAAGTCCTTCAACATGCCACGGCCGCTGAATCAGTTCCTGAGCTTGTGGGTCAGTCCATCGCTTATCTGTACGAAGGTCTTCAACAATTCGAGACATCTGTGTCGTAGTCGCGACATAGAAAATAGCTACGCCACCTGGCTTGAGTACGTGCGCAATGGCCGATACGCATTCCCATGGAGCGAGCATATCCAAGACAACACGGTCAACGGACCCTTCGGGCAAATCAAGAACTTGTTCCTGAAGGTCACCTAACGTGACCGTCCAATTCTCAGGCATTGCGCCGAAGAAATTCTTTGCATTCTTCTGAGCAATCTTGGCGAAGTCCTCACGACGTTCGTAGCTGTACAAGTGGCCCGTCGTACCAATTGCGCGCAGCAAAGAACATGAGAGCGCTCCAGAACCCACGCCAGCTTCAACGACAACAGCACCGGGATACACATCAGCCAAACCAACAATGGCGGCTGCATCCTTGGGATACACAACTGCGGCACCGCGTGGCATAGACAGCACAAAATCCATCAAAAGTGGTCGCAGAGCCAGATAGACCATACGGACCGTAGAGGTGACAGTTGAACCTTCAGGCTTGCCAATGAGGTCGTCATGGGCAATGGCACCATGATTCGTATGGAATTCGCGTCCGGCTTCCAAAACGATGGTGTGATGACGGCCCTTCACATCTGTAAGTTGAACACGATCGCCTACCTCAAAGTTGGCTGATCTAGATGCGGTGGTCATACATCTCCCTAGGTATCAATTTCGCGATTTAGCCGCGAAGTATGTCCAATTCTGTCAGGTAAAGTTCGTTTCACTTCACCGCAGAGGGATAAACTCGACTCAGCCGCACAATTAGGAGTCCTAGGTGACTACACCTGCACAGTTCCCCCGCAACCACACCCTTGTGATTGCGGCCTTTGGTGGTTGGAGCGACGCAGCACAAACGGCCACAGATGCGGTTGAACACTTGCTAGAAGTTTGGGATTGTGAAGAAATCGCCGAAATTCAATCAGACGAGTACTACAACTTCCAAGACAACCGTCCAGAAGCTGTCCTGGGTGGTGCCGGTGAACGTGAAATCATCTGGCCGACAACCACCATCTACAAGGCCAAATGTGACGCGCTGTCTGACACTGAGATCTTCCTAGTACACGGTGTTGAGCCAAGTCTTCGCTGGAAGCAGTTCATTAACGAGATCCACGGTCATATTCCGCAAGCAGAAAATGCGGTTCTCATCGGGCTAGGTGCCATGATGGCTGATGTGCCGCACACCCGACCTATCCCAATGAATGGCACCACATCTGATCCGATTTTGCAGGAATTTACTGGGTTTGATTCATCTCGCTACGAAGGCCCCACTGGAATTCTCGGCGTGATGCAGGCAGAGTTTGATTCTCGAAACATTTCGGCGATTTCGCTTTGGGCGGCTGTTCCGCACTACGTTGCATCGCCCCCTTGCCCCAAAGGTGTGTTAGCACTTGTACGCGGCCTCGAAGATATCTTGGACATCGCCATTCCGGTCAATCAGCTGATTGAAGATTCTCGGGCCTGGGAAGCCGGTGTGGCTGAACTCATGATTGACGACGAAGATGTTGCTGAGTACGTGCGCAGCCTTGAAGAGCAGCATGACACAGCCGAATTGCCTGAGGCATCCGGCGAGGCGATCGCCCGAGAATTCGAGCGTTACCTGCGTCGACGCGAGGGCTAAGTCAGCACAATAAATTTCCAGCGGGAGCCAGCGCTCTGCGGGTACGCTTCATGAACAGGATTTGTTGGGCACACAAGCAGAGGATGGCGCCACTCATGACTGCACTAATTGCGCAACTTCGCCTCTTTTGCATGCTATGCCTTTGTCTAGCTCTTGCAACAATTCAACAACCGCCAGTCATAGCGGCTCAGAGCACGAGACCGACGGCCCTGTTTCTGGGCGACTCCTATTCTGTTGGAGAGGGTGCAGGAACTCCCACTGCGCGGTTCACCACTCTTACTTCGAACGCCATGCACTGGACAGAAGTCAACATGGCTTACGGGGGCTCAGGATACTTAATGCAGTGTTGGACAAAGACCGCGTTACATCCCAATTATCTCGCGGTGCTGAAGTCCGTAACAGTACAGCCCGACGTCGTGATTGTCTCTGGAGGTCGAAATGATCAATGGAACGCCAAAACCGCCGCTGCAATCTCAGCATTTTTCCTCACACTGCACACAAAGTTTCCCAATGCTCAACTCATAGCAACTAGCCCTATCTGGGACGCGCGCAAGCAGCCACCGGTCAAAATGGGCTTCATCAAATCAGCTGTCGAGACCGCAGCTCGGCAAAACGGTGTGACTTACATCGATCTTCATGAGCCACTGAAAGGGCACTCTGAATACGTGGCAAGGGATCAGGTTCACCCAAACGCTCGGGGTCACGCCGCAATAGCCGCGGCGCTAATTTCCCCTCTGCAAGCGCTGTTCTCTAATTAGATCCGCATTCGATTCATGAGCCGGCTAGGCCTTATGGCTGCGATACCAATCGATTGCTTGAGAAGTAGCTGCATCAAACGATGCTGTGTCGTCGGCATTCGTAAGGTACGGCGTAATATTTACGGCCATTTCCTTGCCGAGCTCAACTCCCCATTGATCGAAGGAATTGATGCCCCACACAATGCCTTGCACGAAGGTCATGTGTTCGTACATGGCCACAAGTGCACCCAGTGTGAACGGGTCAATTTCGTCAACGAAGAGGACGGTGGTCGGACGATTACCCGGCATCTCCTTATGAGAAATCAGATGTTCGGGAACCCCAGCGGCTTGCAGTTGTTCTACTGAGCGGCCAAAGGCCAACACGGTTGCCTGAGCAAGCGCATTAGAAACCAAAACATCGTGATGGTCTCCGATGGGGTTGAGTGACTTGCCTGCTACCAAAACATCACAGGCGATGAACGATGTACCTTGGTGAAGAAGTTGATAGAACGAATGCTGACCGTTTGTCCCCGGCTCGCCCCAGTAAATAGCGCCGGTGTTTGTGCCAACTGGCAAACCGTCGCGCGTCACAGACTTGCCATTGCTTTCCATGATCATCTGCTGCAGATACGCCGGGAAGCGCTTGAGGTACTGGTCGTAGGGCAATACGGCCACAGTTGGAATGTTAAGAAGTGAACGATTCCACAGACCGATGAGTCCCATTAGCGCGGGAACGTTGCTTTCCAAAGGAGTTGTGCGGAAATGCTCATCCATCGCATGGAATCCGTCTAGAAGTTTCCGGAACTGATCTGGCCCAAGTGCAATCATTGTCGACAGACCGATGGCTGAATCCATCGAGTAGCGGCCGCCGACCCAATCCCAGAAACCAAACATGTTGGCTACGTCGATACCAAAATCGGCAACGCGTGGTGCACTGGTCGAGACAGCCACGAAGTGTCGGGCAACAGCGGCTCCATCTCCACCCGGCACTGCAGCCAATAGAGCCCTCCGAGCAGTGTCTGCATTCATCATGGTTTCGATCGTGCTGAAGGTCTTGCTCGCGACGATAAAGAGCGTCTCGAGCGGATCAATCTTCTGCAGGACCTCGGCCATGTCTGTGCCATCAACATTGCTAACAAAGTGGAACTCTAAATTACGAGCGCTGTAGTGGCGAAGTGCTTCGTACGCCATAACTGGACCAAGGTCAGATCCACCGATACCAATGTTTACGACGTGTTTGATGGGCTTTCCTGTAAAACCTAGCCACTTACCATCACGGACATCATTGGCCAGAAGGGCCATGCGGTCGAGTACTGCATGAACGTCTGCCACAACATCCTGACCATCAACAATCAATTGTGCCCCGCGCGGTAGGCGCAAAGCGGTGTGAAGAACTGCGCGATCCTCAGTGTTATTGATATGCACACCATCAAACATGGCCGCACGGGCTGTCTCAACGCCACGCTCTTTAGCCAAAGCTACGAGAGAATTGAGCACATCTGCGTCAAGACGCTGACGACTAAAGTCAGCAAGCACACCTGCGGCAACGAGCTGCAATTCCTGAGCCCGGCTAGGGTCAGCGACGAATAAGTCACGGATGTGGGTTTGCCCAATACTCTTGGACAAGTCTTCGAGAACTGTCCAAGTCGTGCTGTTTGTGACTGAATCGCCAACAAGGGTCATGAGTGTGAATACCTTTCGGTTCGCCGATATGATTAAGGCTATCGCAACGACCTTTTGGAGTAACCGTGAGCAACCCAGATACCTTGACACACATTGGCATGATTGGCCTCGGCCGCATGGGGGCAAACCTTGCCCGTCGCATTTCTCGTGCAGGCATCAATGTTGTGGTCTATGACGTTGATGAAAAGGTTGCAACCGCTCTTGCTGCTGAGAATCCTGAATTTTTGACTGCGTCACCATCAATAACTGACTTTGCGAGCTTGTTACCTGGACCACGTGCTGTCTGGGTTATGGTCCCGGCGGGACACATCACCGAGTCAGTCATTGAAGAACTCATGGATACATTGAGCGCTGACGACATCATCATCGATGGGGGTAACTCTTACTACCGTGACGACTTGAAGCACAGTGCGACTGCAGCTGCCAAAGGTATCCACTTCCTAGATGTGGGCACAAGCGGCGGTGTGTGGGGACTTGAGCGCGGCTATTGCCTCATGATTGGCGGCGATTACACTGCGGTAGCCAAACTCACACCAGTGTGGGACGCCGTCTGTCCGGGATTCGAAACTGCCGAACGTTCGCCGGGTCGTTCAGGTGAACTTGCGACCGAAGAGCGCGGCTGGTTGCACTGTGGCCCGTCTGGCGCTGGTCACTTTGTCAAGATGGTGCACAACGGCATCGAATACGGCCTGATGGCTGCTTACGCCGAAGGTTTAAACATTCTCAAATCAGCCGATGAGGGTTTGAAGCCTCGAACTGCGGATGCAGAAACGGCACCCCTAGCCAATCCAGAGCATTACCAGTACCAGTTTGACGTCGGAGCTATCTCCGAATTGTGGCGTCGCGGCAGTGTGGTCGCATCTTGGCTCCTTGATCTAACTGCAATCGCACTGAATGAATCTCCAGAACTTGAGGAATTTACGGGTCGTGTTTCCGATTCTGGTGAAGGTCGCTGGACAGCCATTGCAGCCATCGAAGAGGGCGTACCTGCCCCTGTGCTTTCTGCAGCCGTATTCTCACGCTTTGAATCTCGTAACCGCGCTGACTTTGCCAATAAAGTGCTTTCAGCCATGCGGAAGCAATTCGGTGGCCACCATGAGAAGAAGGATTCTTAGCCTGGCTAAGTATCGTCAACTTGGCGAACCGACCCTAGACTGTTGCTATGCAGGCGTGGACAGATGTTGTAATTCCGCAGGTCACCACGCCCTCCCCAGCTCCTAGAATTCATGATTCAGCAACGGAGATGCTGTGTTCGCTTAACACCGGACAAGATGTAAATCTCTACGTTTGTGGAATTACGCCCTACGACGCTACCCACATGGGTCATGCTGCAACTTACGTCGCGTTTGACACTTTGATTCGGGTTTGGCGCAACAGCGGGGCAACTGTCCACTATGCCCAAAACGTCACAGATGTAGATGACCCACTCATTGAACGCGCGCAAGCAACAGGTCGTGACTGGCAAGACATTGCTCAAGAGCAAACTGAACTATTCCGCAACGACATGGAGGCGCTTCGAGTGCTTCCGCCGGAGCATTACATAGGTGCTGTGGAATCGATTCCACTCGTCATCGAGCGCATACATGACCTCGAGAACGCTCAGGCCACCTACCGTCTTGGCAACGACATCTACTACGACATCAACCAGGCACACACACTTGGCACAGTCAGTCACCTCAATCACATCGAGATGAAGACCATTTTTGGTGAACGTGGCGGAGACCCCGAACGCATCGGCAAGCGAAATCCGTTAGACGCTCTCCTGTGGCGCGGAGAGACACCAAATGATCCAGCGTGGGATTCTGACCTTGGTCGAGGCCGACCAGGTTGGCACATTGAATGCGCAGCTATTGCACTTGAATGCTTGGGCTACACCATTGACGTCCAAGGCGGTGGCAGCGATCTCAAATTCCCGCATCACGAGATGAGTGCCGCTCACGCCGAGACAGCTACTGGCATGGCTCCCTTTGCTCGTGTCTTTATGCATACCGGCATGGTTGCCCTCAACGGAACCAAGATGAGCAAGTCGCTTGGCAACCTGGTCTTTGTATCAAAGCTGCTGGAGCAGGGTGTTGACCCAATGGCCATACGGTTGAACATCCTGTCGAACCATTACCGCAATGATTGGGAGTGGTTCGAGCGTGACCTAGAAGCTGCCCAGATCCGCTTGGACCTCTGGCGTCGAGCATTCGCCCTCGACAAAGCGAAACCATCTGTTAGCGACGAATTGGTGTCTGCACTCTCTTGTGACCTTGACACACCAACTGCTCTTGGTCTCGTCGATGACTGGGCCACGCAGTCAATCAATAGCGAAGGTTCAAGTGCCAGCGCACCGATAAACATGCGAAACCTTGTTGATGCTCTTTTGGGGATTGTGTGACACAAGTAGATGGGATGACGGTTCTTGGACGTCTAGAACACGCATCCAACAACACCTTGCTCGTCGAAATGAATGGTGTTCGCTACGTCTACAAGCCCATCGTGGGCGAGCGACCACTCTGGGATTTTCCTGATGGCACATTAGCCAATCGCGAGGTTGCGGCATATCGCGTGAGTCAGCTTTTAGGTTGGCCACTCGTCCCGCCCACAAATCTGGTTAACGGTCCTGAAGGACCAGGAAGCTTGCAACTCTGGGTGGATGCCGAGATTGCGGAAGTCGACTTATTTGATCCTGGCGAGGTGCCAGCCGGATGGTTTTCAATCCTTGGAGGTATCGATGAGGAGGGCAAGGAGATTGTTCTTGCCCACAGCACTCATCGCATGCTTGCTCAACTGGCTGTATTCGACGCAGTGATCAACAACGCGGATCGTAAGGCCGGACACATCTTGACTTCAGTCAATGGTGCGCTGATTGGCATCGATCACGGTGTGACATTTCATGAGGAGCCAAAGCTTAGAACTGTGCTTTGGGGCTGGATGAACACTCAGATCAATGATGAACTTCTTGAAGATCTCAAATCACTCGCTGACGCAATACCAAATAGCGACCTACCTCAGTTGCTCACACGATCAGAAATTACAGCACTTCTAGATCGCATCAAACAACTCATTGAAAGTGCGACTTATCCAGCACCCAGTGGTGAATGGCCAGCAGTACCCTGGCCGGTTTTTTAGCCTCGACGTCGATAGCCATTGGCGCGCGGACAGATGTGACCGCGCGGATCCAAAGGCTGCTCACAAAGCGGACAAGGTGGCCGTCCAGCCGACACCACCGAAAGCGCTCGCTGCGCGAACCCTCGCGCATAGGTACTGACAATGCGAACCCGCACAAGATCTGGACCGTCGTCCGTTTCTTCTTCGAGGTCGGGAACGTCATCAAAAGATTCAGTGACAGCGTGCGCTTCAATGACTACCTGCTGCGAACCGCTATTCCAGCCGAGCGCAAGCGTGCCAACTCGAAATTCCTCTGAGATCGGATTATCGAGAGGCTCAAGGTCTGCCGGACCAAAATGATCGGTGACGATCCCTTCGGCTATGGCAACTTGATTCAATAGTTCATTTAGGCGGTCCGCCAATAAGGCGACTTGCTCTTTCTCAAGACTGACGCTCACAATGCGATTGCCATGTCTAGCTTGAAGGAAGAAGGTCCTATCCCCCGGCACGCCAACAGTTCCAGCCACAAAGCGTTCAGGATTATCAAAGGTATGGACGATACGACTCATACTGTTGATTCCTTTCCGCTCTGACCGCCGAGAGTGGCACCTTCAAAAGGAGTAGACAATTGATTTATCCAAGAATCTCCCGTGTCATTTAGTTTAGACAATGACACCTCGTCCTTGTTGTAGTGAATAACTGATACAGATGCGGGCTCAATCACAATGCGTTGAAATTTTCGTAGTGGGATTCCGAGAGCATCTGCGCAGATTGCTTTGATGACATCGCCATGCGAAACTGCGGCCCAGATGGTCTTGTCCCCATGCTGCTCAACAAGCTTGGAGTCCCACTCACGCACCGCAGTTACAGCCCGTTCGGCCATTGCCAACATCGCTTCACCTTCGGGGAACACCATCTCGTCGGGAGTGTTCTGCACTATTGACCAAAGCTCATCCTTGGCCAATTCTGCAAGTGCCTTCCCCTGCCACAAACCGTAGTCACATTCAATAAGGCGTTCATCGTGTGCCACTGGAATGCCATGACCAAAAACTAGTTGCGACGTCTGCACAGTGCGTTCCAATGGACTGGTCACAACCTGACACACTGGAACAGTTGCGATCCGCTGAGCCAATGTGGCGGCGCTAGCTGCACCTACTTCATCGATGAAGACTTCGGGCAATCGACCGGCCAAGATGCCAGATACGTTTGCTGGAGTCCGACCATGACGAATCAACAGCAAAGTTCCCACACCTACAGACTAATGCGTGGCAGGCTAGTTGCATGCTCACTGGATACGGCCTCTACGAGAATGGCGAATTGCGGAACCAGTTTGATGTATCGACTGTAAACATCAGAGAGCACCTCCAGAAAGATTGGCAAACAGCCTCCAATCCTGGTGATGATGCTTTCCTATGGATTGGCTTTGTTAATCCCAGTGAAGATGAGTTGTCTGAGCTTCAGCGGGCATTAGAGATTCCAGACCATTTGATTGAGGATGCAGTCAATCCCAGGGTTAGACCAAGTTTTGACTGGCACGGCGAAACCAGTGGTTTCATCGTGGTAAAAATTCTTGAGTATGTTGACGCAAGCAGCGATGTTCTGACAGGTCAACTTGCTATCTTTTTTGATCACTCTCATGTGGTGACGGTTCGCCATGGAAATGTAGGAGCGCTCTCTCCAGTTCGCGACTTAATTAACTCAGAGACAGCCATTACGAAACTGGGTCCACTTGCGGTGGTACATGCGATTTTGAGGCAGATTACCGATGGCTATGTTTCGGTAACAGACGGCGTTGCAGAGGATATTCAGAACATCGAGACTGCGATTTTTGAACCAAATCCACCTGATTTTGCTAAAGCCATTTACGAACTAAAGCGCGAGAACTTAGAAATCCGACGAGCGGTGCACCCCATTTCACAGGCAGCCCAATACTTTGTCGCCAAAACCAACCCCGCCATCCCGGTGGACCTCCAAGACGATTTCCAAGATCTCGGTGAACACATTCTGCGAGTCAATGAACAAGTGGAAAGTCAAGACCAGTTGCTGTCCACTGTCTTGATGGCTTCTATGTCGCGCCAGGCACTACAACAGAACGAAGACACCCGAAAGATTTCTGCCTGGGTAGCCATTGCAGCCGTACCAACAATGATTGCCGGTATCTACGGCATGAACTTCGACCACATGCCCGAACTGACCTGGAAATACGGCTATCTCGCTGCACTTGCTGTCATGGGAAGCTCATGTGGTCTACTCTGGCGGGCCTTCAAAAAGTCTGGCTGGCTTTAGCCCGCTGTGATCTGATGGCTCACCAAGAGTCCGATGAGCGCTAGACCCAGAACGACTCGATATATAACAAATGGTACGAAAGTCTTCGTTGCAAGGTACTTCATCAACTGGGCAATCACGAGATAGCCAATAACGAAGGCAACACCCGTAGCAACAATAGTTGCTGGCCAATTCACAAACTTATCTTCAGAAATTTTGGGGATTTCGAGCAAGGCACTCGACAGAACTGCAGGGATAGCCAGAAGGAACGAGTACCTGGCGGCAACGTCGCGCTTGAAACCCATAAACAATCCGGCTGAAATCGTGCCACCTGAACGAGAGACACCGGGGATGAGCGCAAGTGCCTGAGCAAAGCCAAAACCTAATGCGCGCTTCGTGGTGATGTCTTCATCGGTGCGCTCATGCTTGGCGTACTTCTCTGCTGCAAACAGCACTAGACCGAGCCCGATCAGGGTGGCTGCGACAATCCAAAGATTTCGCAAATCGTTTTCAATGAAGTCCTTGAAAACTATGCCGAATACTGCAATGGGAATTGTGCCGATGATGACATACCAAGCCATGCGAGCTTGTGGGTCAGATCGTAGTTCCTTGTTGGTGATGCTACGAAGCCAAGTCGAGATGATGCTGATTAAATCCTTGCGGAAATATATGATTACGGCCAGCTCGGTACCTATCTGCGTAAATGCGGTAAACGCCGCACCGCCGTCTTGCCAATGCATGAGGTGATTGATGATCATCTCATGGGCCGAAGACGAAATCGGCAGAAATTCAGTGAGTCCCTGCGAGATGCCCAGAACAATTGCCTGGAACCAAGACATCGGATCGACCATGAGATTCTCCAAATCACTAAGACACGCACCCCAAAACCCTCAGGGACGTCACATCCAAACGCTAGCGTGAACTCATGGAGACACGCACACTGGGCACAACTGGGCTTCGCGTGTCGAATGTGACACTTGGCACAATGACTTGGGGTCGCGACACCGACATCCATGAGGCGCGCGATCAGTTCAACATATATCGAGATGCTGGTGGCTTTGTTCTAGACACTGCCGACGTATACAGCGATGGCGTTTCCGAAGAAATTGTCGGGGAGTTCATTCGCGAGTGTCCAGAGATGCTCGTTTCCAGCAAGGCCGGGAGTATTCGTGGCGCTCAGACAGGAAATGCCAGTCGTGGCCACTTGCTGGGAAGCCTCGATTCTTCTCTTCGACGACTGCGCCGAAGTCACATTGACATCTGGCACATTCACCGCTGGGATTCAGTCACTCCACTTCATGAGACACTTTCAACCCTTGACCATGCGGTCCAAAGCGGCAAAGTGCGATACATCGGGCTCTCCAACTTCGCCGGTTGGCAACTCGCTCTTGCCGGAGCGACCCAAGCCACTAGTAGCGACCGTGCGCCTATCGCATCCGCCCAGATGGAGTACTCGCTCTTAGAACGTGGCATCGAGCGAGAAGTAATTCCTGCCGCCAGAACCGTTGGTGCTGGCATCATGGCATGGTCACCACTTGGTCGCGGTGTTCTGACTGGAAAGTATCGCCACAACACGCCCGCAGACTCGCGCGGCGCTTCCAAGCACTTTGCTGGCTTTGTCTCCCCGTACTTGGCAGACCGACCGAGCTTGATTGTTGATGCCGTCTGTGTTGCCTCCGAGGCACTCGGCCATACACCGCTGGACATTGCCATGGCCTGGGTACTTTCACGTCAGCAAGTAGCCAGTGCAGTGGTCGGAGCCCGCACTGCTAGCCAGATGCGTGCAATCATGTCGGGTCTGGACACCACTCTCCCGCCTGAAATCATTGGCGCACTTGACGATGTATCGACCCCACACCTGGGTTACCCCGAACATGGCTGGAATCAATCATGAATCCGGTATGGGAATTTACCGAGTTAACTTTCTCGAGCGACATAAAGCGCTCTGAAGTTAAGTCGTACCTCACAATGATGGCTGAAATTGATCGCTGGGAAATCGATCGTGTACGAATCACACCGGATGGCCGACGTTTTGTGAAACTTCGCCGAAAAATTTTTCATCTACAGCGCACTGCCTAGTTTCCCGTGAACCGCTTGGCAAAGCACTTCACGCTTAAGCGTTTCGGACAAATCGATCCATCACGCGAGCGCCAAATTCTAGGCCAGCAACTGGAACACGTTCATCAACACCGTGGAACATGGCACTGAAGTCCATCTCAGGCGGCAACAGCAAGGGCAAGAAGCCATAACAATTAATGCCCAGACCACTGAACGCCTTGGCATCAGTTCCGCCCGATAGCGTGTAAGGGACTGGCGTGCCAAGTGGGTCCTCGGCACGAATAGCGGCGCCAATGGCGTCCACAAGTGGAACGTTGAATGGTGATTCAACCGAGACGTCATACATCTCATCCTCAACGAAGACGCCATCAGGCAAAAGCGCCTGTACATCACGAAGTAGATCGTCTTCATGTCCGGGCAGGAATCGCCCGTCGATAATCGCTTCAGCTTCGCCTGGAATCACGTTGTCTTTGTAGCCAGCCCGCAGGATTGTCGGATTTGCGGTGTTAGACAGGGTTGCTCCGACAATTCGTGCAATCGGTCCAAGGTGCGATAACAGCTCTTCGGGATCATCGAAAGAAAGCGGGATGCCTAAGGTGTCGGACAAAGCCTTAATGAAGTCACGGACTGTCGGAGTTTCAATTAGTTCAAACTTATGGTCTCCAATTGCCGCGATTGCGTGAGAAAGTTTTGTGATCGCATTGTCGTTGTTAATGAACGACCCGTGGCCAGCTTGCCCTTCGGCCCGAAGTTTGAGCCATCGGATGCCTTTCTCCGCAGTTTGCACAAGATAGACGCGCTTGTTGTTCTCGAGAGTCAGCGAGTAGCCGCCTACCTCACCGACTGCTTCAGATACACCATGGAACATGTCTGGGCGCTTCTCAACAAGCCAGTGTGACCCGTGGCGACTACCGCCCTCTTCATCAGGTAAAAAATTCAAAACTATGTCACGTTGAGGCGCTACCCCAGCACGAGCCCAAGCTCGAGCCATAGCCAAAATGATTCCATCGCCATCTTTCATATCGACAGCGCCGCGACCCCACACCATGCCATCTTGAACAACTCCGCCAAATGGATCTACTGTCCAATCGCTTGCTCGGGCTGGTACCACATCAAGATGCCCGTGTAACAGTAGCGCTGGTCGTGAAGAAT
>Ga0114962_10001457_pt1 | contig 20377 bp, 18 predicted proteins | sample C_130820_MF_Meta_FD_87017 | JGI IMG/M metagenome (GOLD analysis project Ga0114962, IMG submission 87017) | Freshwater microbial communities from Lake Croche, Canada to study carbon cycling - C_130820_MF_MetaG | ecosystem: Environmental > Aquatic > Freshwater > Lake | place: Lake Croche, Canada... | reverse complement strand
GCGGCAGCGGCAGCGGCCCCGAGCACCTCCACGGGCGAAACCTGCACGCAAGTTGGCACCGGTGCTGCTGACACGGTGACCATCGCTGCAGACAACGTTGTCTACTGCGGCCTCGGTGGCAACGACGCCATCACGGTGACCGGGAACAATGACATCGTTGACGGTGGCGCCGGAAATGACACCATCACCAGCGATAACAGCCCTGACACCCTCGAAGGTGGAGCAGGGAATGACACGCTGAATGGTGGTGGTGGCGATGACAGCCTTGATGGCTTTGCTGGCAATGACGTCATTAGCGGAGACGAAGGAAGCGACTCCCTAGACGGTGGCACAGGCAATGACCAGGTCAATGGCGGAACTGGTGATGACAACCTGCTTGGCAGCGTCGGAAACGACGTTCTCAGCGGAGATGATGGCTCAGATGTCATCGACGGCGGCGTAGGTAACGACACGGAGTCCGGAGGTGCCGGAGCAGACCTAGTCATCGGTGGCGCGGGCAAAGACAGCTTGTCGGGAAACAGTGACGACGATGTTCTTGACGGTGGCGACCAAAACGACACGATTGATGGTGGTACCGGCGCCGACATACTGCTCGGTGGCACCGGGAACGACGCTCTGACTGGGGATGACGGGAGCGACACCCTCCAGGGTGGAGACGGCAATGACACCGCCAACGGTGGATCCGGTGATGACAGCATTGATGGTGGTACCGGGAACGACAACCTCCAAGGTAGCGATGGTACTGATGTCCTCACCGGCGATGACGGAAATGACACGGAAGATGGCGGATCGGGCAACGATGTTGTTGCTGGTGGGGCTGGCAATGACAAGCTCCTCGGCTCTGCGGGTGCCGATGATCTCGTCGGTGGCAGCGGCAATGACAGCCTCAATGGTGGGGCTGACGACGACACCCTTGAAGGGGACGACGGAAATGACGCCCAACTTGGGGGAACTGGCACTGACACGGTGACCTATGCCGACCACGCGACAGCAGTGAATGCCAGCCTGGATGGCAAGAGTGGGGATGGATCCAGTGGTGAGAGCGACAACCTCGGCACCGATGTTGAAGACCTCATCGGTGGGAGCGCTAACGACAGCCTCACCGGTAACGCAACTGCCAACAGCATCGATGGTGGTGCTGGCAACGACACGCTCAATGGCCTTGCGGGAAATGACCAGCTGGTGGGTGGTAACGGCAGTGACACCATTAACGGTGGAGCTGGCGATGACAGCATTGATGGAGGAGACGGAAACGACAGCCTGAACGGTGACGACGGAAACGACAGTATCAACGGTGGAGCCGGTGATGACAGCGAGGACGGAGGAGCCGGTGATGATGCCCTCAGCGGTGGAGACGGAAACGACAGCCTGAACGGTGGCCCCGGTGCTGATAGCGAGGATGGGGGCAATGGCAGCGACCACTTCACGACTGATGGTCAAGACGACTCAACCGACGCAGGCAGTGGCGATTGGAGCAACGGCCAGCAAGATGACTAGCCGCTAGGGCCTTGGTGGCCCCAAAGAACTACGAATAGCCTCCATCGCTAAGCGGTGGAGGCTTTTCTGCGCTTTGAGTCCGTTGATAAGAAAGCACCCAGCTTTGCGAGGGCAGCAGCCGCTTGAGCTAAGGGAGTGCTACGTACTTTGCTTTTCACCCCCATCGCTAGGCCGTGGCGTTGAGAACGCGGTAAGCGATACGAGGCGAGCTTGCGCAGGCTTTCAGGCATCTGCAACTCCTCAAGTATTTCCTCGTACTGGCGCTTCCCGTCGTCTGGGGAGCATCCCTTCGCCCAGGATTTACTCTCCTACGAGGGGAGTTGAAACCTCACCTGATATGCAGAAGAGGGCGCCCGAAGGCGCCCTCTTCGCTCGTTGATACCGCGCAGAGCGCAGATGATCGACTAGAAGTCGTCCATTCCGCCGCCTGGCATCGCGGGCAGGTTCTCCTCGGGAGCGTCCACAATCACGCACTCGGTGGTGAGAAAGAGGGCTGCGATCGAGGCTGCGTTCTGCAGAGCTGAACGCGTCACCTTCACCGCGTCAATAACACCGTTCTCAACAAGGTCGACATACTCGCCAGTTGCAGCGTTGAGTCCCTCGGAGGCAACCTTGAGGTTGCGGACCTTCTCTACAACGACGCCGCCCTCGAGGCCAGCGTTAATAGCAATCTGCTTCAGTGGCTCTTCGACGGCCTTGGCCACGATGCGAGCACCAGTGCCCTCATCGCCAGCAAGGGAGTCAGCAACCTTGTTGATCGCAGCCTGGCTGCGTAGCAGTGCTACGCCACCGCCAGGCACGACGCCTTCTTCAATGGCAGCCTTGGTGGTGGAGACAGCATCTTCAATGCGGTGCTTCTTTTCCTTGAGCTCGACTTCAGTGGCGGCGCCAACCTTGATCACCGCAACACCACCGGACAACTTGGCAAGGCGCTCCTGAAGCTTCTCGCGGTCGTAGTCAGAGTCGGTGTTGTCAATCTCGGCCTTGATCTGGTTGATGCGGCCCTTGATGTCGTCGTCATCGCCAGCACCCTCAACAATGGTGGTCTCATCCTTGGTGATGACTACCTTGCGAGCTGTGCCAAGCAGGTCAATGGTGACGTTCTCAATCTTGAGGCCGACCTCTTCGGTGACTACTTGACCACCGGTGAGAATGGCGATGTCCTGCAGCATGGCCTTGCGACGCTCACCAAAGCCAGGCGCCTTAACAGCGACGGAACGGAAGGTGCCACGGATCTTGTTCACGACGAGGGTTGCGAGTGCTTCACCCTCAAGGTCCTCAGCAATGATCACCAGGGCCTTGCCGGACTGCATCACCTTTTCCAGGATGGGAAGCAGGTCACGAACTGCAGTGATCTTCTGGCCGACCAGCAGGATGTAGGGGTCCTCAAGGACTGCCTCCATACGCTCGGGGTCGGTCACGAAGTAGGGGGAGATGTAGCCCTTGTCGAAGCGCATGCCCTCAACGAGGTCCATGTCCATACCAAAGGTCTGGGACTCTTCAACGGTGATCACACCGTCCTTGCCCACCTTGTCGATGGCCTCGGAAATCATTCCGCCAATCTCCGTGTCAGCTGCCGAAATGGAAGCGACCTGAGCAATCTGCTCCTTGGAGTCCGTGGTCTTGGCAATGGCGTGAAGAGACTCGACGGCGGCGATAACCGCTGCTTCAATGCCCTTCTTCAGCGACATGGGGTTGGCGCCTGCAGCGACATTGCGCAGGCCCTCGCGGACCATGGCCCAAGCGAGAACAGTGGCCGTGGTGGTGCCGTCACCGGCAACATCGTCGGTCTTCTTGGCGACTTCCTTGACCAGTTCGGCGCCGATGCGCTCGTAGGGATCCTCGAGGTCGATCTCCTTAGCAATGGAGACACCGTCGTTGGTGATCGTGGGGGCTCCCCACTTCTTGTCTAGGACCACATTGCGGCCCTTTGGCCCGAGGGTCACGCGGACCGCATCTGCCAGTTGATTCATGCCGGACTCAAGAGCCCGCCTTGCTTCCTCGTCGAACGCGATGAGCTTTGCCATGGTTCTGCTGCTCCTTTACCGGGGTGCACTGGGATAGCTACACCGTCTGGGGGACTCCCATCCTAGCGCACTCGTTAGCACTCATGTCAGGCGAGTGCCAGAGGCCCGCAGCAGCCAAAAAGCGGGCCCTTTGGCGATAAAGAGGGCTAGAGGCTCAGCCGCCAGCAACAGCCGGGACGATGGAAATCGTCTGGCCATCGCTCACGGGTGAATTCAAGCCATCAAGGAAGCGAACATCCTCTTCGGCCAGAAAAACATTGACAAAACGGCGAAGTTCGCCAGCTTCATCGAAAATCCGGTCGCCAAAGCCTGGATGGGCGCCTTCAAGGCCGCGAAGTACCTCGCCGACGGTGCTGCCGTCAATGGTCAGCTCTCCGACGCCGCCGGTGAGCTGCCGTAATTGGGTGGGGATACGAACTGTTGCCATGATGATTGCCTTTCCTTGGGTTAGTGATCGAGACTGTGGATGCCCACCGCGGCATCAAAGGCCGCGAGGGTAGGAGCGATGGTGTGCGTGGGAGCCACTGAATCTCGCAGCGCCTCCACGGTCTTGAGTCCGTGTCCGGTCACGAGGGCAACAACGCGCTCATCACGCCGGATCACCCCCTCAGCGGTCAGCTTGGCCAGGGTGGCAATCGTCACGCCACCAGCCGTCTCAGCAAAGATGCCCTCCGTGCGGGCGAGCAGCTTGATTCCCTCGATGACTTCTTCGTCGGTGACTGAACCGATGGCGCCACCCGTACTGCGCACTGCATCGAGGGCATACCAACCATCGGCTGGATTACCAATAGCCAGTGACTTTGCGATGGTGTTGGGCCGCACGGGGCGAATCGCGTCAGAGCCCTCGGCAAAAGCCGTGGCTACTGGCGAGCAACCTGCGGCTTGAGCACCAGAAATTCTCACGGGATGGGGCTCATCGATGAGACCTACCTTGGCGAGTTCCTCAAAACCCTTCTTCACCTTGGTGAGCTGCGAACCAGAAGCAATAGGGACAACCACGTGGTCAGGAAGCGTCCAGCCCAGTTGCTCGGCGACTTCAAAGGCCAGGGTCTTAGATCCCTCGGCGTAGTAGGTCCGGATGTTGACATTCACAAAGGCCCAGGAGGGATGCTCGCTCGTCAGTTCCGCGCAGAGTCGGTTCACGTCGTCGTAGGAACCCTCAACCGCAATCACCGTTCCGCCGTAAACCGCGGTCATCATGATCTTTGCTGCTTCAAGGTCATGAGGGATGAGCACTATGGAAGCCATGCCAGCCCGAGCTGCGTGAGCAGCAACAGAGTTCGCCAGATTACCCGTTGAAGCACAGGCTGCAACCTTGAAACCGAGTTCCCGAGCTTTCGTCAGCGCCACTGAAACAACCCGGTCTTTGAACGAACCCGTTGGGTTAGCCGTGTCGTCCTTAATCCAAAGTTCTCCAAGACCCAACTCGGCAGCCAGACGATCCGCTTTGACAAGAGGAGTAAATCCAGCACCGAGATCTATGGCTGTGGCGTCCTTGACTGGCAGAAGTTCGCGGTAGCGCCACATAGAGCGCGGTCCCGCTTCAATGGATGCCCTTGAGATCGTGGACGCAATCGCCTCGTAGTCATAGGCCACCTCAAGGGGGCCGAAGCAAAAATCACAGACATGCAGAGCTTCGGTGGGGTATTCCCGAGCACACTCTCTACATCTCAGGGTGAGTGCCGTTGCCATGTATTTCCTCCTCATCGCACGGGCATTGGCACCCGATCTCGGCGAGATTCATAAGGAATCTCACCGATCTGGTTGCCGCGGCGTCGCTGGGCCCGTCCCTCAGCCGCTCTTGATGATTTCCCCATGATAGCCCCTTATGCCGCAGGCAAGTCCAGTCTGAGACTCCAAAGCCCAGCCGGGCGCTAGAACGGGGGGCGGGAAACTCCAAGATTGGTAGATAATTCATGACCCCAGCACCCAAGACCTATCAGCGCTGGAACTTCAGCACTGAGGCTGTCGTCAAAGCCAAAGGATCTCGCCGAGTATCGGTAATCATCCCTGCCCGCAACGAAGAGGCCACCGTGGCTGACGTCGTCACGGCGGTAGCCGAGCCCCACGTCGCTAGTCGAGGGGGATCAGGACTGGTGGACGAAATCCTCGTCGTCAATGATGCCTCTACCGATGCCACCGGAACCGCCGCGGCTAACGCCGGCGCTCGGGTGATCCACCGCGCCAGTAGCCAAGGTAAGGGCTCTGCCATGGAGGCCGGGGTTGAGGCCGCTACGGGAGATCTGGTGATCTTCCTTGATGCTGACGTACTCAATACCAGACCTGATTACATCAGTTCGCTTTTGGGGCCCTTGGTCAATGATGACTCCATAGCCCTCGTCAAGGGTTTCTACGAACGTCCCCTCCACGATGCACCCACAGGCGGCGGCAGGGTTACTGAACTCCTGGCACGACCCATTATCGATCTCGCCTTTCCCGCACTCTCTGCCATCCGTCAACCACTCGCCGGCGAAACCGCCGCACCGCGAGAGGTTTTGAGAAAATTTACCTTTGCCACCGGTTACGGCGTAGAGATCGGCTTGTTAATCGACGTCGCTTCAGCCTTTGGTGTGGACTGCATCGCCCAGGTAGACCTCGGTGTGCGCGTGCACCGTAACCGCCCGATGAGTGAACTGCGTCCCATGGCTACTGAAGTCCTTGCGGCCGCCCTCGAGCGTCAGCACCTCAATCTCCGAGACGGCCAAGAGCGCGGCTAGCCCGTGAAGTCAGGGCCAATAATGACGACGACATCATCACCGTTGGCCCCAGGAACGGGAACAGAATTCGTAAAAGCCGCAACCTTGTCCTGAGGGATTTTCAGGTCAGCGGCAATCTCTAAAGCCGCTTCTTTCTTGCCTTGGGCGAAGTAGACCGCAGAAGTCGTAATGGGATTGGTGGTGTTCACCGGTGGCAGGGCATTCCAACCCTTCACCTGAAGCGTCTGCGCTGCTGTCCCACCCGCACCCATGGTCGTGGTGCCATTTGCGACCTGCACCTTGACCAAGGAGCGCTGCTCGCTGGGGATAGACGTTGTCGTCACTGCGGTCGTGGTCGTAGTGGTGATAACTACGGCCTTGCTGGGAATCTTTCCGGCCACAGAAAAAGCCAGGAGTCCTACTATGAGCGCCAGACCAAGGACGGCGAAGGCCATAGGGCCATTCACCTTGCTGCGCTGAGGAGCTGGTCGATCGCTACTAGCCATCCCTTCAGCCTTACAGCGCAACGCAGGCCTTGCAAGTGTGGCCTGATGCCTAGAAGGCGATAGCCTCGACCCACCAGCCGGTGTGGCGCAGTCGGTAGCGCAACTGATTTGTAATCAGTAGGTCGTGGGTTCGATTCCCACCGCCGGCTCTCAGAGCCTGAAGCCAAAATGGCAACAATCCGCTCATCAATCCCCCGCGCAGCTGAGGGCGACGGCGCGTCAATCCGAGTCCATCGGGATCTCTCGGCGCCAAAGGGAAACTCAATACCTGGCGCAAAGCCTCTGGGTTGACTCGGGCCATGAGCGTGAGGCCACTAAGTTTCGATCGTGGCAATCCAACCCCTCCAGCGCAGCGCCAAGGTCCTGAAAGAATTTCGAAGTTTCGCCTTGCGCGGCAACGTCATCGACCTTGCTGTAGCGGTGGTCATCGGTGGGGCTTTCAATGTGATGATCAGTTCTGTCGTCAAGGACATGATCACACCCATTGTTGGCGCAATCTTTGGCCAACAAGACTTCTCGTCCTTGACCTTTCAGATCAACGGATCAACCTTTGCCTATGGCAACTTCATCAATTCCTTAATTTCGTTCATCGTGGTCGTCACGGCAGTCTTCTTCATGGTCGTCAAACCGCTATCCGTGCTGCTCGTCAGACTTGGGCTGAGCGACGCGGAGCCCAAGCAGCTTGCTCCCTGCCCCCGCTGCCTCACCGAGATCCCGGTGGCAGCGCTTCGCTGTGGTCACTGCACCAGCGAATTGACTGCAGATTGGGCACCACAAGCCCCTAGCGAGGGATAGCGGAGGCTTAGCCAGCAACTAAGCGCTGGCGGGCTACCTCGTAGAGGGCAATGCCAGCCGCAACTCCAGCGTTCAGCGACTCAACCTTGCCCAGTTGAGGCAGGGAAACGCTCGCTGTGCAGCGTCGCTGCACGAGGGGGGGTAAACCTTTTTCTTCGCCACCAACAACTATTGCAACCGGACCATGGCCTAAGGGCAGGTCATAGAGGGATTGCTTGGCCTCCCCGGCAAGACCAATAGTGGTCACGCCCATCTTGGATAGCTGCTCAATGGCTGCAGGGATGCCGCCAACTTCGGTGAAGCGCAGGTGCTCCACGGCTCCGGCAGCAACCTTGCAAACAGTCGGACTCAGGTGAGCGGCCCTATGGCGCGCAAGAATGACGCCCGTCACCCCAGCACCCTCTGCACTACGCAGCATGGAACCAAGGTTTCGAGGGTCCGTGACTCCCGCAGGAATCAAGAGAAAGGGTGTGCGCTTGCCCTTCAGCAGTTGCTCGAGGTCCACTGGCGTCACGGCCTTGGCAAAGGCAACAACACCCTGATGCGACTCTGTAGTTGCCGTTGACTCGAGCCGACCCTTGCCTACGAGCTCGATGGGCACATTGCGCTTGGCGCAGAGCCGCTCGATTTCATCAAGTTGAGGTGAGGATTCGAGTTCGAGACCCATCACCACATTGCGCACTTGACGCTGACCGCGAAGCAACTCAATCACTGCACGACGGCCTTCAACAACATCTCCGCCCAAGCCGCTACCGACACGACGAACACGTGGTGGTGGTCCTTGACGGGCTGGCGAACGCTGTGCTCCTCGGCCTCCTGGTCCACCTCTGCCCCGTGAGGGCTGTCCTGGTCGGCTCACGATGAGCTCCTCTCCATCAGTAGTACTACTGCCATTGCAGCAATTCCTTCACCTGCTCCTATGGGTCCGAGACCCTCAGCAGTGCTTGCCTTGACCGATATGGGACAGGCGGTGATCGCGCTCAAGGTAGCCACCATCGCCTCACGATGAGGGGCAATCTTCGGCTGCTCAGCAATCACGGTGAGATCGCCATTCACTGGCTCAAAACCGGCCTCAGCCACAAGGACCAGGACCTGCCTCAAGAGCTCAAGCGAATCTGCTCCAGCAAAACTCGGATCCTGGTCTGGAAAGAAACTTCCGAGGTCTCCGAGTCCAGCAGCACCCAGCAAGGCATCGCAGAGGGCATGGGTGGCAGCGTCGGCGTCGGAATGTCCTGCGAGTCCAGGTGAGCCAGGAATGTGCACCCCAGCGAGCATGAGTGGACGAGCCGCATCGTCAGAGAAGCGGTGGATATCAAAACCTTGACCGATTCTCATGAGTGCTCCCCGCGTGCATTGAGGCTCGCCTCAAGGAGCACGAGATCCCCTGGGCTCGTGATCTTGAGGTTTCCCAATTCGCCCTCAATTACTTGAACCCTTGCGCCCATCGCCTCCACTAAGGCCGCATCATCGGTGGCCTCAGCCAAGGAGGCGTGAGCCGCAAAAAGCAAGGGAGCCTTAAAGCCCTGAGGAGTCTGCACGGCTACCAGCGTGGCACGATCTGGCGTGGAGACCACGACGCGGCCATCAACACTGTCTTGCACGACCTTGATGGTGTCCGCAAGGCCAATACCAGGGATCACTGCATCAGCACCGCCTTCAATGGCGGCCACGACAGCGGCAAAGAGCTCGGCTGAAGCGGCTGGACGTGCGGCATCATGTATCAAAATAATTTCTGCATCGGCCGGAATAAGCGCAAGACCCGCACGGACCGATGCGCTACGAGTCGCTCCCCCAGCAACAACATGGGCGCCTTCGACTGGCTCATGGGCAAGGTCTTTAGGAACCACAAGGATGACGTCATCCGTCACCGTCTTGGCTGCGGTAATGCAATGCCGCACAGAAGGCTGACCGAGCAAATGTAAAAATTGCTTACGGCCACCGAAGCGAGTTCCCTCTCCGCCGGCCACGAGCACTACCCAGACCCGAGGGTGGGTCTTGGTCAGCGTTCAACCCCGAGTGCTTCAGACAGACGGGCCTCAGCGGTCTCTTCATCAACGTTGAGCGCAAAAGTGAGTTCCGAAACCAGAATCTGACGAGCACGAGAGAGCATGCGCTTTTCACCAGCCGACAAACCCTTGTCCTTGTCACGAACCGAAAGGTTACGAACTACTTCAGCAACTTGGTAGACATCACCGGAGCGCAGCTTCTCTGAGTGGTTCTTGTAGCGACGCGACCAGTTGGTGGGAACGCGAATTTCTTTTTTGCCGAGGACGGCGAAAACTTCAGCGACCTCTTCGTCGTTGATAACTTCGCGCAGGCCAACACCTTCGGTGTTGTCGACGGGCACCGAAAGCGTCAGGTCGCCGTAGGCGAGCTTGAGGACAAGGTATTCCTTCTTTTCTCCGAAGGCTTCCTTTTTCTCTTTGCGCTCAATCGTGGCGGCCCCGTGGTGGGGATAGACGACCTTGTCTCCAACCTTGAAACCCATACTGCTCCTTGCTTAAGTCCCCGCCGGGCGTGGCTTGCCCGTCTGGCGGGGTTTGGGGACTCTCCATTGTACCAAGCCGGTGGAGTTTGAGCGCCGGAGCACTCTAGGCAGACTGAGCCTGCCTGCCTGGGTTCACCATAGTGAGCAGATTGACCGCCTCGCTTAAGGAGGAAACCGGGCGAACTGCCGGGTTCTCATGCTTGCTGAGGCCTCTGGGCACAATGATGGGCCCAAGACCCAGGCGGAGGGCTTCGGCAATACGAGCCTCGAGATGGTCCACTTGACGCAGTTCCCCCATCAGTCCCAATTCACCAATGACCGCTGCCCGTGGCGCGCTCGGCGTAGCCGTAAGCGCTCCCACGATGGCCAGCGCCAGCCCAAGGTCGGCTGCAGGTTCGACTACCCGCGAGCCCCCAGCGACAGAGCAATAGAGGTCGCTACTCCCTAGACCAAGACCCAGTCTCTGCTCGCAGATACCCAAGATTTGATTGAGGCGCCCCGAGTCAAAGCCGGTTACAAGGCGTCGCCCACTTGAGCCAGATGATGAGACCAAGGCCTGGAGCTCAACGACTCTGGCCCGTGCCCCCAGGACAGTGGGCACCAAAACCGAACCCGGACCACCGATGCGGTCAGAGAGCACCAGCGATCCCGCATCGGGACTATCTACCAGTCCCGTCGAACCAAGACTCAAGATGCCCAACTCCCCGGTAGGTCCAAAACGATGTTTGAGCGCGTGAACACTACGCAGGGGAGTTACGCGATCACCCTCTACGAGCAAAACGGAATCCACCAGGTGTTCGAGTGTTCGTGGACCACCGGGGCTACCGTCCTTGGTCACATGGCCGAGAATGATTACCGTAATACGATCGCGTTTCGCTAATGCCACAAACTGCTCGGTGACTTCGCGCACTTGGCTCACTGAGCCCGGGGAACCTGGGACCGAGGCGATGCCCAAGGTCTGGACGGAATCCACCACGACCGTTTTCGCGCCGTGATGCAGTACAGCCTCAATAGCCACCTCCAGCGAGCGAGTCGGGACGCAGTAGAGATCACTTCGCTCAATACCAAGACGCTTCGCACGACCGGCAATCTGCTCAGCACTCTCTTCACCAGCCACGAGCATGACTGGACCTTCGTGAGCGCTCCCAAGCAGTTGCAAGGCAAGGGTCGATTTTCCTATACCGGGCTCGCCCGCAAGCAAGGTCACCGAACCTGGCATGAGGCCACCACCTAAGACGCGGTCGAGTTCGGTCAAACCGGTTGCTTGAGCCTTTGCATCGTGTTCTTCCAGAGCAGCAAGTAAGACCGGACCACCCTGCTGATCAGCAACGCGAGCCCTTGGTTCTATGGTTCCCCAGTGGTCACAGGCGTCACATCGGCCTAGCCAAACGAGTTGATCCACCCCGCAGGCGGTACAGGTGAACTGAGGGATTTTCTTTGCGGCCATGACCGCAAGTTAGAACCTCGCTGTGACGATCTAGATCGAAATGCTGAATTACTCAGCGATGGGCTCGGAGCCCGCGAGTGCGAGTTCCGGAGGCTCAAAGCCGTCGATGGCAGCAAAACTCAACTTCGTTTCGCCATCCTCACCCGTCTCCGTGTCAATCACGATCGTTTGGCCAACGCGGAACTCTTTCCAGAGCAATTTTTCGGAGAGTTCATCTTCGATGAGTTGCTGGATCGCGCGACGCAGTGGCCTTGCTCCAAGCTCTGGGTCATAGCCCTTGTCAGCAAGGTGCAGCTTGGCTGAAGGCGTGAGTTCAAGACCCAGACCCTGGAGGCTCAGCTGCTCAGCAGTCCTCGCAATGAGGAGGTCCACAATCTGGACCACTTCAGGCTTGGAGAGCTCGTGGAAGACAATGACATCGTCAATACGGTTCAGGAACTCAGGGCGGAAGTGCGCCTTGAGAGCATCGTTGACCTTTTCTTTCATCTTCTCGTAGGTCACCGCTCCACTGGACTTCGCAAAGCCCACGGAAGTACGACGTAGATCAGCCGTACCAAGGTTAGAAGTCATGATCAAGACAGTGTTCTTGAAGTCCACGGTCTTGCCCTGGGCATCAGTGAGGCGACCGTCTTCAAGAATCTGCAAGAGCGTATTGAAGACATCAGGGTGAGCCTTTTCGACTTCGTCGAAGAGCACCACGCTGAAGGGCTTGCGGCGCACCGCTTCGGTCAACTGACCACCCTCGTCGTAGCCGACATATCCAGGAGGCGAACCAACCAGACGGCTGACGGTGTGCTTCTCCATGTACTCACTCATGTCGAGCTGAATCAGTGCGTCCTGGTCGTCAAAGAGAAATTCCGCCAGAGCCTTCGCGAGTTCGGTCTTTCCCACACCCGTGGGTCCAAGGAAGATGAACGAACCGGCGGGGCGCTTGGGGTCCTTGAGGCCTGCACGCGTGCGACGGATCGCCTTGCTCAGAGCGCCAAGGGCTTCCTCTTGGCCAATGATGCGCTTGTGGAGCTCTTCTTCCATACGCAGCAACTTGGAGGTCTCTTCCTCGGTGAGGCGGTAGACGGGAATCCCGGTCCAGGTCGCCAGCACTTCAGCAATAACTTCTTCATCGACGACGTCAAAGAGCTCAACGCCTTCGGCGCGCCACTCTTCTTCTTGAGTCTTTTTGCTATCGAGAAGGACCTGCTCTTGCTCAGCGAGCTTCTTAGCCTGCTCGAAGGCTCCACGCTCAATGGCGCCTTCCTTATCTGCGCGCACCCGGGCGATGTCTTCGTCGAGCTTGAGGTGGTCTGCGGGAACATCCATACGGCGGATGCGCAGGCGAGCTCCGGCTTCGTCGATGAGGTCAATAGCCTTGTCCGGCAGAAAACGGTCCGAGATGTAGCGATCAGCCATGTTTGCTGCGGCCACGAGCGCTTGGTCGGTGATGGTCACCGAGTGGTGAGCTTCGTAGCGATCACGAAGACCCTTCAAAATCTCAATGGTCATCGCAACTGAAGGCTGTTCGACCTTGACGGGCTGGAAGCGACGCTCAAGCGCAGCATCTTTTTCAATGTGCTTGCGGTACTCGTCGATGGTGGTGGCTCCGATGGTCTGGAGTTCACCGCGGGCGAGCATGGGCTTCAGAATGGAAGCAGCATCAATAGCGCCTTCTGCTGCACCGGCACCCACCAGCGTGTGGATCTCGTCGATGAAGAGGACAATGTCACCGCGCGTCCGGATTTCCTTCAAGACCTTCTTCAAACGCTCTTCAAAGTCACCGCGGTAGCGAGAACCGGCCACTAAGGCCCCGAGGTCAAGGGTGTAGATCTGCTTGGCCGTCAAGGTGCTTGGGACCTTGTTCGCAACGACTTTTTGAGCCAGTCCTTCAACGATGGCGGTCTTACCAACGCCAGGCTCACCGATAAGCACAGGGTTGTTCTTGGTGCGACGAGAAAGCACCTGCATGACGCGCTCGATTTCTGAGTCACGGCCAACGAGGGGGTCGAGCTTGCCTTCACGGGCAAGCTGCGTGAGGTTGCGACCGAACTGGTCGAGGACAGCGGAACCAGCACTGGAATCTTCTTTTCCGCCGCTACCCGCAGCGGCGCCAGCGCCGTCCTTGCCGGGGTAACCCGACATCATCTGAATAACCTGTTGGCGCACGCGGCTGAGATCAGCGCCAAGCGAGACGAGAACCTGAGCGGCTACGCCTTCACCCTCGCGCACGAGGCCGAGCAGCATGTGCTCGGTGCCAATGTAGGAATGGCCGAGTTGGAGGGCTTCGCGGAGCGAAAGCTCGAGAACTTTCTTGGCACGAGGCGTGAAGGGGGGCGAGCCTGAGGGGGTTGTTCCCGACATACCGATGGTCTCTTCGACCTTTTCACGAACCGTCTCAAGGGTGATATTGAGGGACTCAAGAGCCTTGGCGGCAACGCCCTCGCCCTCGTGGATGAGGCCGAGGAGGATGTGCTCGGTCCCGATGAAACTGTGATTGAGCAGGCGCGCCTCTTCCTGAGCCAGCACCAATACTCGTCTTGCCCTGTCGGTAAACCTTTCGAACACTCTGCGCCCTCCGTTTCTGAGTACTGCGCCTGAATACCTACTGTATCGGGATGACGTGACAGTTGAACCCCAGCGTTTAGCCCTTTCTCATCAAGGTCTCAGCAAGTCCTCGGAGCGCGCAAAGCAGCCCAGAATTAGGCCCTGCTAGAGCCCTAGCCATCCCTCTAGAGGCTTTGTTAGGCATTTGCTTTCGGGCAATCAAGCCCGTGGATGCTGCTCCTCGGCTCAGGCCCGAGAGCACTGGCGTTAGCGTCTAGGAGGTGAACCCTCTAGAGATCCTCTCGCGACCCAGCGTCACCGAAGCGGCCGGCAAACTCGAAGGCCTGCTCAGGGATTCAGTCACCACCGGTGAGGACTTCCTCGATCAGATCACCACCCATCTCATTGCCGCTGGCGGCAAGCGGATCCGACCCGTGCTCGCCTTAGCCTCAGCGTCACACTCAGCGCGTGAAATCACCCAGGACGATCTTCTCGGTGGCGTCTCGGTAGAACTCGTCCACCTCGCATCCCTCTACCACGATGACGTCATGGACGAAGCTGAAATTCGTCGCAACGTTGAGTCCGTCAATTCTCGTTATGGGAACATGGTGGCCATCGTCGCCGGTGACTACCTTCTGGCGCGCTCAGCGGCGATTGCGGCCAGCCTCGGCACGGAAATTGCCTCCCTCCTGGCTAACACCTTGGCCAGCCTCACCGAGGGCCAGGTCTCAGAGGTGCGAACCGCCTTTTCTCCCGAGCGCAGTCGCGACGATTACTTCAGCGCCATTGGCGGAAAGACCTCATCGCTGATGGCAACGTCTGCGCGCATAGGTGCCCTCACCTCGGAGCGTCCGCGTGATGAAGTCGAACTACTGACTACCTACGGCTATCAGCTCGGCAATGTTTTTCAGCTACGCGATGACATCCTCGACATGGTGGCCACCGATGGCCAATTGGGAAAACCTGCGGGCCAAGATCTCGCCGAAGGCATCTACACCCTGCCCGCCCTCATCGCTCTCGAAGATGCCACGCATGGGGCGCAGCTGCGCGACTTACTGGGTAGCGCACTCTCTGACGAAGAGCGTGAGCAAGCTCGGCAATTAGTTGTGGCTACCGATGGCGTGCATGAAACCTTCGCGGTAGCGCGCAGTTACGTCGCAATCTGCAACGAAGCAGCTGGGGGACTCGAGCCTGAGCTAGGCGCTGGCCTTAGTGCGCTCGCGAGTGGCCTCCTCGAAGACCTGCCTATCTGATCCCTGCCCCTAAGCCTGGCGTGGCTCCGGCCTAAGGGTCGGAAAGGCAATCACCTCTCGGATGTTGGCAACATCAGCCACCAACATCGCTAGACGATCTACCCCAAGTCCCATGCCTGCGGTTGGTGGCAGGCCGTGCTCGAGAGCGCGCAGGAACTCTTCGTCAACCAGCATCGCCTCATCGTCTCCGGCAGCGTGAGCTGCAGCCTGAGCTTCAAAGCGCTCGCGCTGATCATCGGGGTCGGTGAGTTCAGAAAAACCATTGATGAGCTCGCGGCCGTAGGCAAAGGCTTCAAAGCGCTCCGTTAATTCAGGATCACTGCGGTGTCGGCGCGCTAGGGGTGAAACCTCGACGGGATAGTCCGTGACGAAGGTTGGCTGAATCAAACTTGCTTCAGCAAGATGTTCGAATAATTCATTCAGGATCTTTCCCGCACCCCAAGATGCTTGAACCTCGGGGCCACCCTTTTCTGCCAAGAGGGCTGCGAGCTCATCTCGGTCGGTGTTCACCGAGACGGGGCGGCCGACCTGTTCAGAAACCAGATCAGCCATAGACACGCGACGCCACGGTGCAGCCATCACCAGGGTCTCACCTTGGTAGGGAATAGTGCTCGAGCCCGTTACATCAGTAACCACCCCAGACACGAGTTCCTCAAGCAGGTCCATCATGTCTTCCCCATCGAGATAGGCGGCATAGGCCTCCACGGTGGTGAACTCAGGATTATGGCGAGGTGAAATTCCCTCATTGCGAAACAGGCGACCGAGCTCAAAGACCCGCTCAAAACCACCAACTACGAGGCGCTTGAGGTGAAGTTCGGTTGCAATGCGGAGGTAGAAATCCGCATCTAAGGCGTTGTGGTGAGTCACAAAAGGTCTCGCCGCAGCGCCGCCAGGAATGGCGTTCAGCACCGGTGTTTCGACTTCAACAAAACCGAGTGCCCAGAGCCGCTCGCGAAGTGAGCGAACGACTGCGGAACGTGCCATCAAGCGGCTGCGACTCTCAGGATTAGCCCAGAGGTCGACTTCGCGTTGGCGATAGCGAATATCGGGGTCACTGACGCCATGCCACTTGTCGCCAAAACCGTGCCGCGTTTCAGCGAGGCGCTCATAACTCGCAACCTTGACAGAGAGTTCGCCACGCTTAGTGCGAACCACCTCTCCTCTCGCACCTACCCAGTCACCAAGATTGAGCTTGATGAACTCATCAAAGCTTTCCGTGACCGCGGCCAAGGCGAAGAGTTGAACTTCAGCCGATGAATCGCGAAGTGTGCCAAAGGCCAACTTTCCTTGGGTGCGCAGCAGCATGACTCGTCCTGCAACCGCGACGATCTCGCCTGATTCTTCGCCCGCCTCGAGATGGGCGAAACGCTCGATGAGTTCTGCCGCCATCGCCGTCTGTTCAAATCGATAACGCGGGATCATCCTTCGCCTTCCTCACCAACATTGCGTTCATAGACCGTACGCAGACCATGAAGCGTCAGCCAACTCTCCACGTGGTCAATCGTGCTCGAATAGGGAGCAATGAGGCGGGCCAAGCCGCCGGTTGCCACGACCACGGAGGGCCCAAGGACTTCTGCGAACTTCGTGCATAAGCCATCAACTTGGGCGGCAAATCCATAGAGCACACCAGATTGAATGGATTCTGCCGTGCTGCGACCAATCACTGCTCGAGGCTCAATGAGTTCGACAGAACGCAGGGCAGCGGCATGCTCATAGAGCGCATTGAGGCTGATAGCGATTCCCGGGGTGATAGCCCCGCCGAGGTATTCACCTTCGGCACTGATGGCGTCAAAGGTCGTCGCCGTACCAAGGTCCACCACAATGGCTGGGCCGCCATAGAGGTCGACCGCTCCCACGGCGTTAGCAATGCGGTCGGCACCAACTTCCTTGGGGTTGTCATAGCGAATAGGCATTCCCGACTTCACGCCCGGGCCAAGGACCACCATCGGGAGATCTTTAAACCAGCGCCCACCCATGGTGCGCAGCATTTGGGTTACGACTGGCACTGAAGAAGAGACGGCGATCCCCGTGACATGCGAAGCAATGTCAAGGCCCTCAAGATCGAGTAATTGCGTCAGAAAGACCGCATGCTCGTCCGGGGTGCGCGAAGGAACCGTTGAAAGTCGCCAGTGATTCGTGAGTCCGCGACCGGATGCTTCGCGCTCTGAGGCCACGGAATAGCCCGTACCGGAGTCGGGATTAGGCGCTTCCTCGTCAGAAAGGGCAAAGAGTCCGATCACGGTCTCGGTATTACCTACATCGATGGCCATCAACATGGCTTCAGTCTCCCACGGGGCGCGCGTTGGCCCCATCAATCTCAAAGTCAAGGCCAAAGTCGTGGACGCGCACGGAGTGCGTGAGGGCACCCACGCTGATGAGGTCAACCCCAGCCTTGGCATATTCACCGACACGCTCAAGAGAAACACGACCCGAAACTTCGATGAGCACCGAGGAACCCCAGGGCCGTTGACGAATGGCCTTCACCGCTTCGGTCACCGCTTTCACATCCATGTTGTCGAGCAGGACAGCTGTCGCGCCTGCATCCACCGCTTCAATGGCCTGCTCAAGGCGATCGCACTCGACCTCAACCATGCGCCCAGGCCAACGATGCTTGGCCTCGGTAACGGCTGCGGTAATGGAGAGCGCCCCAAGGTGATTGTCCTTCAACATCACGGCGTCAGAGAGATTGGCCCGATGGTTGGTGCCACCCCCAGCTCTTACCGCTGCCTTTTGTAGGGCACGCAGTCCAGGAAGGGTCTTGCGCGTATCGAGAATTCTGGTGCTTTCGTTCACCTTGCGCGCTGCAGCAACATACTTAGCCGTTGAACGCGCAATACCAGAGAGGTGACTGAGGAAATTCAACGCAGTGCGCTCTACCGGAAGGATGGCAGCGAGAGGTCCTCGAATCGTCGCCACCACCGTGTCTGCGCTTACCGCATCACCATCATCGAGATGGAAATGCACCTCAAGTGCTGCACTCGCACGCGCGAAAGCCGCCTCGGCGCAACGGCGGCCAGCGAGCACGCCGTCTTCGCGAGAGCGAATGACCAAGCTTGCGATGACTAATGGGTCGACCAAGGCTGCCGAAAGGTCGCCCAGGGGAAGGAGGTCCTCTGCGAGGGCAAGATCTACGGCAGCGTCTACAGCTGACTGGGGCGGATGTACTGCAGCCTGCGTCATTGTTCCTCCTCGTTGTGCTTAATCGCCGAGAAACTCAAACGAAGTTTCCATTCGTCTCGACTTCCTTCGTACTCCATTCTCACATGGCTCCCACGGCTTTCCTCACGGGCCTTGGCCGCCGCAAGTACTGCCGTAGCAAGGCTGGTGAGATTGGCGAGTTCTACCGCTTCGCGTGATGGCTTGGAGCGCTCGCAGATCGCCCGCGCTGCTGCGAGCGCATCATCGACCGAGGCGAGGGAGGCTGCTGATCGCACGACTCCGCAACCCTTAGTCATGGCTACCTGGAGGACGCTTCTCGCGCTAGCGATGACTTCAAGATCATGATCCAGACCGGCAGGAAAACAGCAATCGATCTCGGGCATGCTGCGCTGAGGCAAGGTCCACTCATTTGCGCCACCGAGCCAGGCGCGCAGGACCCCTGTCGCCTCGGCATCGCTGCGACCAGTTAGCAAAGCGTCAACCATGCGCGCACCAAAGACCATGCCTTCAAGCAGGGAATTTGAAGCCAGTCGATTGGCCCCATGAACTCCCGTGCAAGCGACTTCGCCAATAGCCCAGAGTCCGGGTACGAGACTGTGACCATCGAGGTCGGTCACCACGCCACCAGAAAAGTGATGCGCTGCGGGTGCTACGGGTATCCAATCTTTACTGGGATCTATCCCTAGGGCCGCCAGGCTGGCTGCGGTGGTGGGAAAGCGCTGTTGAAACTCAGTCAACTCAGTCGCATCGAGCCAGAGATGATCCACGCGTCGCTCGGCCATCACCGATGCCATGGCACGCGAAACCACATCACGCGCCGCTAATTCGTCAACGAAGCGTTCGCCTCTATCGTCACGCAGGATCGCCCCGTGACCACGGAGCGCCTCGGAGAGCAGAGGCTTAGGTGTCGCTCGTTCATGAAGCGCGGTGGGGTGAAACTGCATGAACTCAAGGTCTGCACAGGGCACCCCTGCTCGCAGCGCCATAGCCAGTCCGTCGGCCGTTGCTTCAGGAGGGTTCGTGGTAACCGAAAAGAGCTGGCCGCCACCACCCGTCGCCAAAACCACTTCCCTGGCCAGCACACTGACGATTTCGCCGTCAGGCCGAATTGCCTCTACCCCAATAACACGGCCTGCATCAAGCAGGAGATCGGTGGCAAGCCATCCCTCAAAGACCGCAGCTGCACTCTCGCGCGCTGCAACCTCAAGCGCACGTTCAACCTCAGCGCCAGTGGCTACGCCACCCGCATGAATAACCCTGGCACGCGAGTGGCCACCTTCGCGCGCCAGCGCGTAGGAACCGGACTCTTCACGGTCGAAGGCTGCCCCTAGGGAGGCGAGGGCAAGAACACGACCAGGACCTTCGTCGACCATGAGTCGAACGGCCTCAAGATCGCAGAGGCCAGCACCGGCAGCCAAGGTGTCGGCGAGGTGGAGATCGGTGGAATCTTCATCGCCCGACAGCACAGCCGCTACTCCACCTTGGGCCCAGCGCGTTGCTGAATCAGTCAACACGCCCTTGGTCAAAATCCCCACGGCCAGATCTGAGTTGCTGCCTAGCTCCACAGCTGCAGTGAGTCCCGCCACACCACTGCCGACGACTAAGACGTCGAAGGGTCCGATGGAGAGCTCAGCGCTCATGGAGTGGCGAGTGCTTGGGGTCGGCATTGTCAATAAGGCGGAGGCCACCAAAGGACGCGGCGATCAAGAGCCGTTGTGGGGTCACGGGCTCAACCCTAAGGGCGGGTTCAAGGCTTGTTGCATCGACGAGAACGGCATAATCGACCTGCTCAGCCCCTCCATCCAGCAACAACTGCGTCATCGCCTGTTCTATGGAGGCTGGTGAGGCTCCCTCGCTGGCCAAGCTAACCCCTGCATCCAGCGCCAGTGGAATAGCGGCTGCGGCGCTTCTTGCTTCCTTACTCAGCCTCAGGTTGCGACTTGATCGCGCCAAGGCATCGGATTCACGGTCTGT
>Ga0114962_10001456_pt1 | contig 20402 bp, 26 predicted proteins | sample C_130820_MF_Meta_FD_87017 | JGI IMG/M metagenome (GOLD analysis project Ga0114962, IMG submission 87017) | Freshwater microbial communities from Lake Croche, Canada to study carbon cycling - C_130820_MF_MetaG | ecosystem: Environmental > Aquatic > Freshwater > Lake | place: Lake Croche, Canada... | reverse complement strand
GCAAGATACGCCTATGAAGATATAAGTATGATCATTAAAACTTTTAATCCACTTAGAGTTATAACTTCAGTTGCTTGGGATACATTATCCGAAAAAGATTTGGAGAGATTAACTCAAATGAAACTTTTGTTTCGTGATGACTGGATAAATACCCGAATAACCGTGCCTATTTGTGAGCTATTTTGTGATATGTGTGATGGATGTGGAGAAAGAAAACAACTAAAAACGTATTTTACAGATGAAGGTAACGTTACAACGTATAGTAATTATGAAAATACACCAAAGTTTCATGATTTTAAAGATAAGGAAATAAAATGAGCGAAATAACTGAAGAGACTAATACCAAACTTGAGATGGAAAATAATGAAAAAATAATTGTTGAAAAAATTAACGATATAACCAATAGTATTAAAGATATTGGAAAAATTAACGGACACATTGCGAGTCTATTAACTGAAGGACTTTTTCTATCAATAAATTTAATTGAAGAATTCCAGAATGGTACTTTTGATAGAACAGATATAGATGTATCAGAACATTTAGAAATTGTAAACAGAGTTTTAGGAATATCTCTACAAGATTTGGTAAAACATATTATTGAAGAAAATAATAAAAACAATGAAATCTCAAGCAAAGAAGCAGATAAAGAGACATTAGATTTTATTACATCTAATCTCGATGATTATGAAAAGTTTTTAGCAAAAGCAAAAGCATCTGATGATTTAGATTTTTTGTCTAAATCTATTTAAAAGGAATATTTTATGACAATAGCAGGCAATTCCATTATGGCCCGTCGTTACTATTATTACTATGTGTTCGGAACAATATATGCTTACAGTACTCAACCACAGAATGGGCAATATTGGTCATTAGGAATTTATGTTCGAGGTAACTCGCCCCGCGGTTACCCTGAGTTGAACGGCGCACCTCAGATATCCGGAGTGGGTCCTACTGCTGGTATTACTGCTCCTAATGTTGTTGCCGGTATAATATATAAGATAGATTACTCTGGTACAACAGATTGGAAAGCAATTGGCTCTAAATCAAACGAAGTAGGAACTTTATTCAAAGCTACACAAGCCGGATCTGGTACCGGCTCCGCTACTGCATTGCCCGTAATAACAGCAGCAAAATTTGAAACTATGCGAATTGCTGCTGTAACAGAGCATGGTCGATGGCCTCTCGGTGGGCTCGGCGGTGCTGGCGACGCCGTTGGAGTTGGCGGCAAAATAACAATTGCTCTATTTAATGCTATTATTGATGCAATAACTGGTTTAAATGGCTATGCGACTGAATATACGTATGATAATGGAACTGGTGCTGGCGACGCCGGACCATTTGGAGGAACTGGTGCCGGCTATAATATCCCTTGGAACGATGCTGTACAACCTTGGGGATACACTAGTTTTCCAGCACAAACTGTTCCTAATACAGGAATACCAGCAAAGGCTGTCACTGGCACAAAAATCACCGCAGCGGCTGTTAACGCATTAATCGGAGCAATAAATTCAGATAGTGCTGTATGTACATGTAATTGTAATTATTGCACCTGTAATTGTAATTATTGCACCTGTAATTGTAATTATTCATGCACATGTAATTGTAACTATAGCGATGAACGGGTTAAAACAAATATAGAGTATATGTAATGAGTTTAGAAAAGATCAAAAAGTTAAGACCGGCCGAACATCTTTATACAGATTCTAAGTTTGGAGATACTGAAAGATTGACTATGAGTTGCATGGCACAGAATATAAATGAAGTTTGGCCAATAGAAAAATATAATATTTTAATTAAAGACAACAACGGAAAATTTATTGTTGATCAACCCCATCAATTAATATTTCCTTTAATTAAAGCAATACAAGAATTATCAGAAGAAGTAGAAAGGTTAAAAAATGAACGAGTATAAAGAAGTAGAGGGTATAGATGCAAGTACATATGCAGGCAAAGCCGCATTAGCTGTAAAAACCAAAGCTAGAGGAATTCTCGGAGATGATTTATTGATATTTAAATTGATTGATTTTGTGTCTATTATGTTAATAAACAATAAGTTTTTAAACAAAGGAATTGTTGTCACTGATGATACAAAAGAAGAAGGATATATTAAAATAATTGAATCAGGTGATGACTCATTAATTAATGATCTTGAAAAATATATTGTCCTTAAAGATAAAATTAAAGAAATAGAATTACAAAAAGACGAATATACTGATATTATTAATAAGTTAAAATCATTGAGTGATCTTAATGATCAAGTATCAATAAATTTAATAATAGAGTCTTATCTAAGGAGATAGTATGCTAATTATTCTCAGCGGAATTGAGTCCACTAATAAACGAGTACTTTCTAAATTAATAACAGAAAAACTTAATAAAATTGAAATTGACGGGTATAGCATAGATACTAGTACAACTCCTTGGAGTGCGTTTGATAAAAATGGTACATTAGTATATGGTCCGCAAGGTGAAGATTTTATTCTATCTCTTATACATAATGAAGATAAATTAGCAAATGAAGAAGGACTATCAACATTACATAAAATAGAGGCTTTTAAGTTTTCATTGCAACAAGAGATAGAAAGAAACTGTCACTATCGTCACATATTTGGAAGAATATCGGGTGACTTTGGTCTTGTTCCTACCCGTGATATTTCTGTAGTAGCCCAACCAATGCCTTCTGAAACCGGTGAAACAATTATAGTAGACTATAGTCTAGCTTTAGAAAGATATAATAATAGAATAACAGATATACAAGTAATTTCGGGTATATTCTCAAAAATGTTTATTGATAAAATAAAACAAGACATTGGCTCTGAAAATGTAAAAGTTTTAAATGTAATTAGAAATCCTTCAGTGGCATTTTTAATGAATCAGAGGGACGAGGAGTATTATACTAGACAACGGCCTAGCATGAAATATATAGCTAATCAAACTAATGAAGACATTGAACAAATGAATAGTGCTTTAAGTAATTTTACTGTTGAAATAGTTGATGCTGAAACAGAAAAACGGCAACTCAAAAGGTCATTATTCAATAATTGTAGTCTATACAGATTTGACGATATTACCACCATAAGATTTGAAGAATTAATAACTGCTGGAAAACTTACTATAAACGATGTTGAAATTAATCTTCCACAAGACATTTATAAACCTTATAATGATTATATTACAGAATGGGAGTTTAATAATTCTATTCCTCAAAATTTAGCAGGTCCGGGTGAGATCAATGATATCAATGATCAATATCAAAATATTACAACAGAACTTATTGACCCAAATCCTATTCCAGATTTTTTTAAGTTTCTTGATTATACTCCTTTAGATTATCAAACGATTATTGCTCCCAAAGCATAATAACTTAAATGTCAAAGATATTAGATTTGAAGCAGTATGATCTTGTCTTCACTACTTCATTCTTTTATACGCACGGTGTCTCTGGTCACTTATATGAATTAATAGATTATTTTTATATATGTTCAACTAATGGATTATCTTGCGCTATATTGCTTGCAGATGGTGTAAAGAAAGATGTGTTTAAAAGAGCGATTTTAGATAAGTATTCTTTCACCGAATCTGAGGTAGATAATATATTATCAAATACTATAGAATGCTTCCAACCTAGAATTATACTAACAAAAAATATTTGTATTGTTGACGGGTCTTGGAGAGTATTGAACTGCACAATTTATGCAGATAATGCTTTCTTATTACGTTGCTCCGAAGATGATTTTACTTATTTTTCAAATAGTAAATCTATTAAAAAATCACATGTGATGCAAGATTTTAAATTGTATCCGGAAAGATTTGAAACACTGAATATTGTAGTTGTTAATTATATTAAAAAAATACTTTGGGGAAAATATAAAACTCCTGCTCCTGTAAAAACAGATACCGGACTGCTATATCTTACAACAAATTGTAGAGCCATTGATGTTAACGCAGTAGAAAAAATTATTAATAAGGGAATTTGCAATAACTATTTGATAGTAACAAATAATCCTATAATATATAAACCGCTGGAAGCACCAGATGTTAAAATAGTGCAGGCACCTGTAAAAGATATATTTGAACAATTTGATACGTACATATATACTCCTACAGAACTTCAATCTGATTGTAGTCCAAGATTTATTGTCGAATGTGCAGTATTTGGAAAAAGTGTAGTGTATGAAATTGATTATATTTGCAAAGGTATTGAGCGCAGGAAAGAAGATATTCTAAATGATTTATCATCTCTTGAATTAACAAATACTGATTTCTTTGTAACATATACAAAGGAATGCATATATGTTTAAAAAAATTATACCTATCACCCTTCAAACAATGTTTGAAAAAACTGCTGTTAATGATCTAGCACCTGCTCGTATGAATACATTAGGCAAATCAAATCCCAACTCTCTTCAAGAAATTGGATGTGCAGGATTGGAACTCGATTTAACTACTACTCCTTGTACTCGTGCAAGATTAGATACCGGAACTTTTTGTAACTACGATTGCGAGTTTTGCTATTATAAAGATATGTTAGATATTAAAACTCCTTGGGAAATAGTAAAAAAGAGAATAGATCACTTGCTTGCTTATGGAATTAAACAGGTAGATTTAAGCGGCGGTGAAAGCTCAGTTAGTCCAGATTGGTTTAAAATATTAGATTATTGCAGCGATAAGTTTGAACACATTAGTTGTCTTAGTCATGGTGGAAAATTTGCCAATTTAGAATTCCTTAAAGAGTCTCAGGAGCACGGTCTAAAAGAAATATTGTTTAGTCTACACGGAGCAACAGCCGAAACTCACGATCTAATTACTGGAAGAAAAGGATCTTTTGATAGAATACTACGAGGTATTCATAATGCAAAGAGTCTAGGAATGATTGTTCGTACTAACGCAACAGTATATTATCGAAATTATCATCAATTAGAAAATGAATATGCTGATTTGATTAATAGCATTATGCCCGTCGAAACCAATTTCCTTACATTGAATTATTGGGGAGATTTTAACGTTATTGAATTTAAAAATATCAGTTATAAAGATATGGCAAATGGTATTAAAAAGTGCATCGATAAATTAAAAAATGGTATTGAAATTAACGTAAGATATGCTCCTTTTTGTTATATGGAAGGCTATGAAAAATATGTAGCAGGTACATATCAGCATATATACGATGTTCGAGACTGGAACAGAGAAATGTACACTTATACGCTCGATGTTAGTAAAGAATATACACCAGAAGAAAAAATAAAGAACGCCTATGATGCATGTTCCACACATAGAAATCGATTTTATAAAAAAAGTTTAGATTGTGTCAAATGTAAACATTTTTATATATGTGATGGTATAGAAAAAGAAATATCGGATTACACCCCTGCAATCCCTGCACCTGGTGAAAAAATTAAACAAGTTAATTATTATAGAAAGAACAGGGATGTTAGATGAAACTTTCTATTTTAATACTTACACACAACCGTCCTAAATTATTTAGACGTTGTTTAGAAAGTGTATTATCTCAAATACATTCTGATGTTGAAGTTTTAGTTAATAATGACAGTTGTGACATTGAAGAAATCAACCACCCTCAAGTAACATACTTTTATCATAATCCCAATAGTCTGTGTGAAATATACAAATTTTTGTTAGTGAAAGCACAGGGAGAATATGTTTACTATTTGGAAGATGATGACTATCTAGTAGATGATTTTTTAAAACAAGAACTAACTGCTGATTTAATAGTTGGTAATTATTGTCCAAAATATGAAACAACAGACATGTTAACCTTTATGACATTATATAAAGACAATTGGTTAACTTCTAAAGAGTTCCTTAACAACTTAAACGAAGAACATTTACAATTATCACAGCATATATTCAAACGTAATCATATTAATGATTTTGATTTTCCAAATGATAGTAATATACATAATGATGTTAAATTAGTAATACATGCTGCATCAAACTCAAAGATTATCAAAACAGTTAACAAAGTGTTCTATTATCAAACTGTAGACGGCCGCGATAATATTTCTTTCCAGCACATCATTTGAACTGTAAATACTAGTATATGAACAAGATAATACAGAGCTGTGGTGATAAGAACCTTGATATGGTATTTTTGCATTGGCCGTTAACCAATTGGTGCAACTACAAATGTTCTTATTGTCCTGTACTTAGAGATGTTCATAGTGATTTTAAAAGACCTGATCATACAGCATTACATAATTTGACATTGGCAAGAATAAAGAAAATATCTTCCAAATTTAATATGTGCATTACTGGTGGAGAACCTACGCTGCATCCACAGTTTAAAGAAATTACTGAAAGTCTAGTTCAAATGGACAATTGCTCAAATGTTGCAATTTTTACTAATCTATCAAGATCAAAAGAGTATTATAAATCACTAGAGGAAATCAAAACTGATAAGCTAGGAGTATGTGCATCATTTCATCCAGAATTCGCTGATAGTAAAAAATTTATAGAAAAATCATTGGCCATAAGCAAAACAAGTCTTTCCTTTTCTGCTCAAGTAAGCATGACGGATAATGAAGAGCAGTGGCCTATTCTAATAGAACTGATGGATCGATTATTAGAGAATGATGTAATTTGTTACCCAATTTTATTAAAACCCACAGCAGATTTTACTCCTAACTATACTGATAAATTTTACGAATTATTTAGACCTTATATGATGTCGACTCCGGAAAATAGACAATTTAAAGGAATTGATTGTGTTTTTACAGATGGAACAACTGGTACTATGAAAGACTTCGATATTGAAATTCAGCAGATGAATAGATTTAAGGGATATAAATGTACACCTAGAACATTTCAAATTTCAATGTTGGGACATCTTGAAAATTCATGTACCAGTAGACGTGTTGCATTAAATGACAATAATATTGTTAGAGAAGAGATATGTCCACAAGAAATTTGTCCAGCTAGACGCATGTTAACTTTTTACAAAGAGAAAATATGAACTACAGCAAACAGCATCATATACAACAAGATCCTGATCATATTAATGTTCATTGGGATAGTCTAACCATTTGTCAACTTAACTGCTCATACTGTTATGCTAGAAATGAATATGGAGAAGAATGGGGTAAGATTTCTAGTAAAAAAATAATTGATTCTGTTATAGAATCTTTGAATAGATCTAATTTACCATTTAATCTAGGATTACTAGGAGGAGAGCCTACACTTAATCCACATTATTATTATATTTTAGATAAGATATCGGAACTTGAAAAATTTAAATGGGTGTATATTGTAACAAATGGAGAAAAAGATTTAACTACTCATCCGTATTATGAAAAATTAGCATTTTTATTTTCGTATCATCCAGCAGATTGTACAGATAGAGATAAATTTCTAAACAATGTTAAATTAATGTTGAGCAGAGGATATAAATGTAAAGTAAATGTGATGTTACATCACGATAAAACATTGTGGCCTAAGATAAAAGAAATGTTTGAAATATGTGCAGACATTCCGGGTCTTAAAGTGCATCCTCATTTTTTATATGGTAATAGCATACAAAAACTGTTTAACTACAGACCTGCATTTTGGGAATACTTTAGGTTTTTAGAAAATTACGAAAAAGAATTAATGTATGATGACCAAGTGTTTAACGATTTTCAAATATTTGATAAAAAGATGACAAACTTTAAAGGTTGGAGTTGCTGGAACAATAATTATGAAATTGATCATAACGGTAAAGTAATACAATTCTGCAAAGTAGATGCAAATGAAAAAGTTAGCCTAGTTAATGATGTTGACTTTTTTAACAGAATAACAACAACTAATCCAATAATATGTCCGCACCGGGCATGTAATTGTGACGGGTTATTAAAACAGTTAAAGGTTAAAAATGTTAGTTGAATGGGAAGTAACAATGAAATGTAATTATAGTTGTTACTACTGTTCTAATCTAGACAAAAGTATACATCATATTACGGATCATTCTATATTAAGAAATTTTATACAAAAGTTAGGTGAGAATTATCCCGGTATAGAAATATTTGTATTTGGTGGAGAACCGTTTGTTCATCCTGAAATCGGATATATCATTAAATGCTTTAATGAATTTAAAATACCATTTGTTATACAGACCAATTTAAGCAAATATAGTGTACAAGTAATGAAAACTATTACAGAACCATACACAATACAAGCAAGTATACATCCTACTGAAATTACACATGAAGATCTAACAGATATACTTAAAGAAAACATTACTTGTCGAGTAATAGATATAATGTTTAGTGGAAAAGAAGCATTATGGTATTATTTTAAAGTTAAAGAAAATGTTAAAGCTGGTAAAGTATATCTAACTCCTATAACAGATTTTGGTGATGGAAAAAGCAACATTGCTTTGCAAGAATATATTAAATTAAAAAATGATCCGAGATATAATAAAATTATTAAATTTGAAGAAGTAGAACGAATGGGCAGTCCAAGATCAGAAGTATGGGCAACTATATCTTTTAGTCCAAAAGGAAAACCTTGCCTGTATAAAGATAATTATTTTTTATATAGTCCCCAATTAGAAATGTATAATTGTTGTTATAGAATTAAAACAGACGGAATATGTCCTAAGAGCAAATGTTTTTTAATGTAGGAAAAATATGAGATATCTATTAGCAGGAGCATTTAGCAAATCAATTCCTTTGATTAAGTTCTTAGGACAGCAGCTGGTCAACAGCAATGAATTAATTGTCTACGATGGCATCAATAAATGCGATTGGAATGGTGGTCGTATTAATAGAGATGTATATTATAGCGATGCACTAATTAATTATTATTATGGAAAAGGTATAAGTATTGCGTTGACAATGAGCAACCATAATATTAATTTAGATGACGAATTAGGAAATCATCTACTAGAAAAATTTCATAAAGAAGGAAATGCACTTATCATTGTTAACGACAGTCTACGAAAATATGTTCGTGATAAATTTCCCAAATATGATTTAATTTACAGCATTACAGGAATGGGGTTACTTAATATTCCTTTACAAGATTCTGATATTGACTTTTATAAGCAATTGGAGAAACATTACGATTGGATAGTTCCTAGATTTGAACACATATTTGATCCTAGATCAATCGAATTAGATAAAACTAAATGGGAAGTAATGCTCAACGATACCTGCGTTTGGGGATGTAGACATTTTGATGAACATTTTAAAGCTATAGCTAATGAGAATACTGCAAGAAGACCTTACAGTAAAGAAATTGAAGAATGCTGGTTACCTAAATTTAATCCAGATATTGACAGTAAGTACAAAGAAATGGATCTTAAACCTACAGCAATGGAACGATTAATAAACGAAGGTGTTCGTAGTTTTAAAATAACTGGAAGAGAAATGAAAGATGATGAATACTATAGCGAACTCATAAAATTTGTAAATAGGAGCAAAGGTAATGGTTCCGTATGATTTAAAAAATTATTTAGATTCTCTAGAATTTCAAGAGTTGAGTGCGTTCTTGGAAAGTATAAAATTAAACAACATAATATCTACACAACGGAAGTATCCAGATTATAAAATACGCCCTAGGGTTGAAGAAAATAGTCAAGAATATAATTCAAATAAGCATTATTATGTAGAACATTTTAATATACCTCATTATGACTTTGCACTTAGCGAATTCTTATTACATCGGGATACCAGTGGATTTTTAGATATAGAAGTATTTTCATTCCAATTAAATTCATTTTGCAAAACAATATTTCATAGAAAATTATGGAATGATTGGAATTTAGGAAAATATCCACAAGATAATTTTTTAAACTATATATATGATAATTGGAAAAAACATCAACATAATAACGAGTTTGACAAATTAGAGAAAATTGCACATAACATATTTTCTAATTGTGATACATTGACAGAATATTATAAAGAATTTGTATATAATCAAAAATATGAATTTATTACTTTAAATGAACTACTTGATTTATCTAAGGAAGTAATAAATGTAGGAATTTGGTACAGCCAGAGAGATCTATTAATAGAAGTGTATAAAGATATTGACTATAGTACAACAAGCATTGATACTAAAGTTATGTTTTCTACAATGTCTAAAATTGATATAATACATGTTAATTCTGTATTCAATACAAAAATTTATCCTTCTCTTAAAACTATTAACACAAAATTTAATTTTATCCCAGTTGATGATCCTGATAGAAGATTTAACGGCTTTTGGGCATGTCCAAAAATTAATAAGAATGTTTGGTTTATACCACAAGCAATAATATTTTATAATCCACATGACTCAAATTAAAACTACTAATTCTTTTGTAGGAGATCATACAATTGTCGAATATGAATTGTTTACATTATGTGACAAGAGTTGCTCTTATTGCTACAACGTATTTGACACCAACGGAAAACGATATAATAATAGTTTAGAAAATGTAATAGAAGGCCTTCGTAGAATAATGGCAATGGATAATAAAAAAGTCATTATACAATTGATTGGAGGAGAAGTTATGTTACATAAAAACTTTAAAGAAATTATAGACTTTATATACGAGAATCGCCATCCTGATCACAAGATAACACTATTCACACATGCTGATCATCCTAGTGAATTTTTTACAAGTAGATTAGAGTTACTTAAAAAATTTAATGAGTCGATACGAATTTCTTGTACGCTACATATAGAAGGACTGAATAGAGATCGTTTTATAGATAATATTAAATGGGTTGATACTAATTTTAAAAATAGCAATCTATTCTTTTTTACTGATGATACCTATCTGGCTGAGTATCCATTTTTAGAAAAAGTAATTGATTCTACATGTAATATGAAATTATTTCCAATAGCATTAGATCAGAGTACAACTTTAAATTTAGCCCGACAATTAATTAATATGAATACTAAGTTTGACAAATATTTAGACAGAATGGACACTCAGTACGAAATTGATGGAGTAACCATTCCGTACAATAAAGGAAAATATACATTATTTAAAAATACAGGGTTGACCTTTACTGGCGGAGAATGTACAATAAGAGCATACGAAGTGGATAGATTTGGAGATATTACAATGGCATGTTTCTCCCCACTACAAAAACCATTAGGTAATATATTTGAGAATGATTCTACGGAATTGTTAAATTCTTGCTCAATTACATGTAAACAAAAAATATGCCAAGTAAATTTAGTTAGTCTCAAGGTAAATTTGAAATGAAACGAGAACTTTTAGAATATTCATATGCAAATAAATTATCGCATATACCTTCAGCATTGAGTATGCTAGAGTATGTTGATAAATTGTTTACTGATAAATTAGTCACCCCTGATGATTTTATTATACTTGGAAAACCATTTGGGGCCCAAGCATATTATATTGTTTGGAGAAAATTGGGTTATCTGACTGATATAGAAAAATTATCTGTTGGAGTTAAGCATGATGAGATTGATTTTGTTGATTATAGCGAAGAAACTATGGGAAATGCTTTAGGAGTAGCAGCAGGCATTGCTATGACTACTGACAAACTAGTTTGGGTCAATCTTAGTGATGCTGCTTTACAAATGGGTAATACACTCGAAGCTATACAATTTATAGGACATCATAAATTAAAAAATGTACTAGTAACTATAGATTATAATGATTCTCAAGTTTTAGGAAACATCTCGGATATATTACCAGTTGAGCCTGTTTTAAATTTCTTTCGTGAGAACAGCTGGTGTGTAAATACAGATATAGAAGAATTTAAGATAGGAAATCTACCAAAAGTTTTCATAATGAAAACTAAAAAAGGTAGCGGAATACCTTCAATGGAAAAGGATATAAAAAAATGGCATTACAAAAAAATAGAGACATTAGAAGAATTACAATCATTGGTGGCGGAACTACCGGGTACTTAGCTGCATTTTATTTTTCTACGCAATATCCCGATAAACAAATCACGTGGTGTTTTCCAGAGGATAATAATCCAATTGGCGTAGGAGAAGCATTAGTACCGCGTACATCACATTTTATATCTAAAATTGGAATAAATGACGATATAGGTCTTTCTAATTTAGATATTATTAAAAATTGCAATGGAACTTTGAAATTAGGAATTGTATTTGATGGGTTCAACAAACCCGGAGAAACGTTTAGTTTTCCGTTTGGATTAGGTGAGGATCCTCCCTATAATACTGCTACTACTCTTCGAATGATGGAGACAGAAAAAGTTTCCGAAAATATATTAAATTATCCCGATACTTCGACTCATTTTAGATCTAGCGATTTGTTAACGTACTTAGACAAATTAGCACCAAAAATTAAAAATTTAACCATTAATAGACAAACAATTGTATTAGATGAAATCAAAGATACTTACGATTTATTAATTGATTGCACCGGACTTAATAGTAAATTTAGTTTCTTACCAGATAATTATCTAGACATAAGTCATATCATTCCCAACAATGCCGCATTGGTATTTAGACACGCATATACAGATAAGGCAAATCAATGCAAGCCTTATTCAATTTTTAAAGCAATGAGTTATGGATGGGTATGGAATATACCATTGGGTGATCAGTTAGCTATGGGATATGTACATTCTGATAAATTTGACGCCATGCCAGAATTTATAGAAGCTATTAAAGAAAAATTTGGAATTGAAGCAACACCTGATCAAATACGAAAAGTTAAGTTCACCACAGGAAGATGTAAAGTACATCTTAAAGAAAATATAGTACGATTAGGATTAGCTTCTGGATTTATTGAACCCCTTGAAAGCACTGGCATTTATCTAATTACTAGTGCCCTTGAAAAATTAAAATTGTATATAGACAATGAATTAACAGAAGATGATTATAACAGTAAAGTAAATCAAAATTTTGATGATATTATAAATTTTATTGTAGCTCACTACAAGTACTCTGATCGAGAAAACGAATATTGGAATCACTACAAAGATTTACCTGTTGAGAGATATAGAGAAACAGAGATATTCCCCCAAGAAGCTTGGGATTATATTCTTAGTGGGTTTGACAATACTGTACCAAGACCTAAAGAAACGATAGATCCTGCTGAATTTATTAAAATTCAAAAAGGTGTTCCGTACTCAGATTGGATTGAAAATGCGAGAAACACTGCATAAGTTTTTAACAAGATATCCTGGAGAGATTTATCTCCTTCATTGTGACTTATGGAAATGGCCAGAAGGTAACTATACTCAAATTAATTGCGGAGTACAAGAACCTAATATGATTAATATTGCTGCTGGCCTTGCTAGTCAGGGGAAGCGTGTAATTATATATGGAGTTGCCGGATTTGTTATATACAAAGCATATGAACAAATGAAACTTAATATCAAAGGTTGGGCTGAAAATTATGGAAGCATTGTTTTTGTTAATGCTGGAGCAAATGGCGCATATAAAATTTGCGGTCGAGGACATTTACTCGATGACGATGCATTATTAATGCAGGCATTAGATATACCATTATACGATCCAATTGATAGAAGTACATTTATGCGTAATGTAAAGGAAGGTCTCCAATCTACTGGCGTAAGGTATATTAGATTAGGTTGGGATAATGAAGTATGGCGAAAAAAATAGCAGTTACAGGACATTCAGGATTTATTGGAAAATATCTTGTAGAGAAATTATTGAAAGACGGAAATATTGTTTATCCGATTGGTCGAAATTTTAGGCCAGTTGAATGCGATATTATATACCATCTAGCGTGTCCCTCTACTACTAAGCAAATAAATGAAAATCCTAGAGAGATTATGGATATCATTCTAGATGGTACACGAAGGGCATTGGCAATATGTCCCAATGCATTCTTTATAAATGCATCTAGTTACGGAGCAAGTGATATTGACAGATCTCCTCAAGGCGCTTATAATGTAGCTAAACGTTGTATGGAAATTTATTTAGAATATTCTGCCGGCCCTGCAAGTTATATAAATTATCGAATTCCTTCAGTTTATGGAATAGGGGCCAATCCAGATAGTTTTATTCAACGTTGTGTAGACGGTACAGCACATCCTCCTCAAGATCCCAATATTAGATACTATATATCTCATGTAGAAGATGTAGCTGAAGCATTATCAAAGTGTACAAAAATTCCTGTTGAGGAAATTACACTAGGTGAAATATATCAACAATTTGGAAAAAATAAAAGAAGTCTCTGTAGAATATGATATTTGAATATATTCCTAACGATACAACATTGGATGCTGAATTATATCTGCGTCTTGCTAAAGAGTACAGAGATTCTAACGAATTGCGTTCAGTGCCCGGATTTGAAAAAGAAGTTAACTTAATTTGTAAAATTGATGCAGATAATAAAAATTATATTTCAATTTCTCAGGTACAGGAAAGAATGTCTAGTGACATGTTAGAGTCATTGGTCTTTGTATTAAAACAAGCAGAAACTTTTGGAATAACTAATGTCAACCAATTTCGTGTTTGGATACAAGGGAATAATAAAATATTAGGATATCCCTCTCCTTATCTGAGCGCACATACTCATCCTGGCGGGGATATCACTGATTCTTCTCCTTATAATACCTATACAGTTATTATTCCCTTACATATAGAAAAAACTGTTACTGAGTATTTCTGGGCAAAGTGGATAGAAAATGTAGGGAATACAGTTCCATTTAAATTAAAATTTTTAAACTCGACTCCTGAGCGCAGTGAGCATTTTAAATCTGAAAAAGGAAGAGAAGTATTAATTCCTGCATTTAGAGAATGGTGGGATAATTTGAGAAAAAATACAAATACTGAAGAAAAGATTGTAATGTTGCCTAATATAGGAAATTGGTTGACATTAGATTTTAATTCAAGAAGCTGGCTCCATGGTATTGATAACATTGAAGATAATCTTTACCTAATAATATTATTTGACGGATATAAAAAATGAACTATTTGATTTTAGGCGGTGCAGGGTTTATAGGGCAACATCTAACTGATGCCCTTTTTAAACAAAAAGAACGACATGTAGGGATAACGGTAATTGATAACCTTAAGACATCTACACGAGAAGGTATTGAACAATTTAAAGAACATAAAAATTTATATAGATTTATTGAAGATGACCTAACAACAATAGATGATAAAGAATTTTTAAAGATTGCCCGTAAACACGATAAAATTTTTAACTTAGCAGGTAGTGTAGGAGTTGAGCATGTTGATAAATTTCCTAGCGAAACTCTTTTTAATAATCTTGCATTGGCAAATAAGCTAATTCCATTATTTCAACAATTGCAAAATAGACATGTAACATTTTCGAGTACCAGTGAAATTTATGGTGAAGGACCATTTCACGAAAATGCAAATGCCAGTATCGGACCTAGCAGTAAATTACGTTGGGGATATGCTAGTGCTAAACTAACCACAGAGTTTATGATACGTGCTAGCAACTTCCCTTACACTATTGTTCGATTTTTTAATGTAGTGGGCCCCGGACAACTAGGAGACTTTGGAATGGTTCTTCCGAGATTTATCAATGCTGCTAAAAAGAATGAAGATATTATTGTTCATGGCAACGGAGAACAAGTTCGCAGTTTTTGTCATGTCAACGATGCAATAAGTGCGTTAATTAAATTATCAGATACTAATGGAGAATTATTTAACATTGGTAACGACGAACCAGTTAGCATTAAAGAATTAGCAGAACGTGTGATAGCGATATCAGGCTCATCATCTAAAATACAATTAGTGCCTTACGAACAGATTTTTAGTAAACACCACGGTGATATATATAAACGCATACCCGACTTAGATAAAATTAAATCAACTATTGGTTATTCTCCTAACTATTCTTTAGACGACATTATTAAAGATATGTTATGACAATATTGTTTATATTTGCACACCCAGACGATGAATCATATGGACCGGCTGGCACCATTGCAAAATTAGCAAATAATCATGAGGTTGTTGTTATATCATTATGTAATGGTGCCCGTCCCGGAAACGAACAAGTAGCAGATCTAAGGACTGATGCATTTATTAAGGCTTGTCAATTGTTAGGGTCAAAATATGAAATTTATTCTACGCCAGATTGTGCATTAGAATATGATTCTACTTTAAAAACAATAGAAACATTAATCAATCATTATCAGCCTTCTATTGTATACACACATAACATTTCCGATATACATCGAGATCATAGACTAGTTGCTGAGTGTTGTATGGTTGCTTGTAGACCAAAACCCAATAGTCCAGTAAACGAATTATATTTTTGTGAAATGCCTTCTAGCACAGCGTGGTCTTTTAATCAATTAACTCCAAACTTTGAACCCAATGTTTATAATGATATAGGTGAGTATATTGATATTAAAAAACAAGTAATGACCTTATACTCTACAGAGATTTATAATTTTCCAGATGCTCGATCAATTGAAGCAATGGAAACATTAGCAAAATATCGAGGATATACTATAGGATTTCGTTATGCTGAAGCCTTTAAGTTGATATTTTCAAAATAATGATTACAACAAAGAATGCTAGGTATTTGCATATGCCTAAAACTGGAGGCATTTGGATGAAAACAATTCTAGCCCCTATTATAATATCAGACACGGGCCATGCTATTCCTAAAACTGCATCTACAACTAAAACATTTGTAATTGTAAGAAACCCATGGGCATGGTATGTGTCATGGTACAATTATCTATTGTATGGCTCGGAAAAATGGCCAGCTTTAGAAAATAACCCAGCGTTTAAATCATTTAATAAAATTCCTGATTTTACAGAATTTGTAACTATGATGTGTAGACCTACAGAAGAATTTAAAAGATTATCATATAATAATATTATTCTTGCTAAACTATCAACCCCGACAGATAATGCAAATCTCAAAGTTGGAGAAGATGCTGCAAAGAAATGGATTGATAGTAATTTAAGTTTTTATCAACATAGAGTTAATATGTTCTTACAGTTTTCTACACATATAGGAAAAACTGAAACTCTTCGAACTGATCTATTTAATATGATTAATGAAGTCGGTGATTTAACAAATGATGTAAAACACTTATTAGAATTACATTCTGATATCAATGTTAGTATGAAAGTTAATTATAAAGATTTTTATTCTACTGATTTGTCTAAATTAGTCGAAGTAACTCATCAACCGTTCATAGATAATTTTCAATATAACTTTTGAATTGGGATACGTTCTTTTCCATAAAAATCAGTAAATCCCAATCGAGATAACATAGCTTTATATATTCCATACAGCTCATCGTTATGTGGATAACAAAATACTCTTGGAACACTTTGAAAATTCTCGTCAAACCAATATATCATTTTTTCAATATCTTTATTCAAATATGTTATTTTATCAGACAATGTAGGCATTTCAGATAATCTATAATGGAAATGTCCATGACACCCTATAGTAACTAACGGATCTTTAGATAATTCTTTTATTTGTTCTACAGTCATGTAATCTTCAAAATTTCCTAAAAACGCTTTTTGATGGGCTGTTTCACAAGAAGGGAAGTTAGTAGATTGTCTGTTTGCAGCGATGCAGCCTGATGATATAAAATATATCTTTTCTGTATTAATTTTTTGAAACTCTGACCAATAATAATATTGGCTATATAATCCGTCATCGAACGTTAATATATAATTTTCAAGAGGAAGATCAAACATTTCCTGTTCTATTTCATGTATCATTAGTACTGGTTTAGAATTCATAATTAAAGGTCTCGAGATCTTCTTTAAACCATTCTTCGACTATTTTCTTTGTTGTATTATTGTAATAATCTCTATATGGTTTATGTTCACTAGTATTTAAATGTAAAATTGGAACATGACAATTTAGTAATTCTTGTACCTTGTAAAATTCATTATCTATCTCTTCGAGTTTTATTACAATGTTAGGAATTTTATTAGATAAACAATTTATTTGTGTATCATTTTTTATATTATATAAGGCATGAAGTAAGCTACATTTAGATTCTTGAAATTGATTATTAATAATCCAATTTTCAAATCCTTTTTTATATATGCTAAGAATTTTAATATCACTTTCAATCGGTGTTGATCGTGTGCTATGTCTTTCTAGCCCTTGCTTGCGTATGTTCATCCTATATTCTGCATCTTGTCCTATATGATGAAACATGCTTACTAATCTAGAAAATGGATTCCTAACAAATGTAAAAGTAGTTCCGGGATTATTCCACCTCTTTGTTATTTCATCAAACGATAAAGAATAAAGATGTTTTTCATTTGTAGGGTCGGTTATTATTTCACAATCTTTAATATGTTGCAATGACCACTTTTTAAGACTAGTTGTACCAGTCTTTGGTATATTAATAAAAGTTGCAGGAATATTGCAGTAATGTATAGTCATATTAAAAATCGTAATTGAATTGGTCTAGATCTTCTTTAAACATATCTTCTATAATTCTTTTATTTTGATTATTATAATATTCTTTATAATGATTATGATTACTTGTATTAACATGTTCTAGTGGAATTGTTGACGAAGCATTTAACAAGTCTTTTATTTTATGGAATTCTTTATTAAAGTTTTCTACTTTAATTATTAAATCTATCTTATCATCTAACCAAATACTCTGAGGCGCCCTACGAGGCCATGAGCTTATCCCGTTCTCTAAGCTGATTATTGGCTTTTCATTAAAATCTTTATTTTCATACATGCAGTTCAACCAATAATCAAAACCTTTCTTATATAATTTGACAGTTTTAATATCATCAATTATATCAACAGATCTTTTATCTAATATTTTTCGTTCGGCATGTTGTCCTAGATAATGGAAAATGCTTACAGTACGGGAAAACGGATTTCTAACAAATGAAAATACATATCCCAAATCATTCCATAATGGTTTAGCCTGACTTGCAGTACAATGATTGAATTTATCTTCAAACTTTATATTATTATCAATGGCCCATTTTTCTAAACTATTTCCTGCGTTTTTTGGAATATGAATAAATGTTGCTTGAGCTAGGGGAAAGTGGAGTGGCATGATGTAAATATTTATGGTACAAACTAATCAACGATAAGTATTGTAATGCTGCTTAACGATATCGATTTTTCAAAATTAACTCTAGAAGAACGTAATGGTACTCGAATTAACTTGCCAATATTCTACGACGATCATTTCTATTATAAAATAATACACAAAATATCTCCCTATGTAAAACTATCGTCGGCTTATTATACATTAGAAGGGTTAGATCTTGTTTGGCAAGGGACTGAGCAAATGGCGATAGAAAAAGTAGGATTACTATCAACAGATATTATTCCGGCTTTTTACAAATTCATTTATCACAATGATCAATGTTGCGGATACGCTATGCATCGAGGAACATTGATTGAGAACACAAATTACTCTGATGTTGACTATATTAAATTTTTAAAACTATTGGTTGATAAATCGATTCAATGTGGGTGGGCAATACCATCAGTGGGTAAGCATAATATTATAGAATATAATGGTAAATTGAGTTTAATTGATTTAGATTTTAATCCTATCAGGTTAAACCACAACCGATCATTAAGTAATTTTGAAATTCAGATATGGGAAAATGAATTTCATTCGGATGATCAATTGTATCTAAAAATGATAAAAAATAAATTAAATGCTTAACTTTTGACTAATATAAGTTTTAAGATAAATTTGAAAATTGTCTCGAACTTTATTTCTTTGTTCTAGCACTAATCCTAATTTTTGATCAGTATTTAATAAAACTCCGTTTTTGTCTGCGTAGTTTTCTCCCAATTTCATGGGAGAAGATTTTAACATATTAATGCCTCCGACAGTATAAACTTTATCATGCATATCAGCTGCCCATTTGATTGCATCGTATACGTTCATGTTATCGTTTTCCCAAATTATCGAAGCGTTATCTCCGACTTCGAGCATATTACTAGCAAAATCTATAGTAGGTCCTACAATTTTGTTATAGGTGTCTCGATTAAACTCAATTTTTCTATAACCTAATTGTTGATACGATTCGTCTACATCTGATACACGAAAATCATCGGGATTGTGAAGATCTAAAGCATTAGCACCAACACATTGGTCTAACCAATTTTTTCTAATCCATTGAGTTGTTGATTCTAATGATTCTTTAGTTTCGTAAGGTAATCCACCAATTAGTGATATCTGACCTCTATATCTTTTTCCGACATGTTGTTGAAAATATTTTTTAACTTCTATTAGGCCTGCTTTTACCTTATCAGGATGCATGCCTTTACCTATATATTTTGCAGTCTCGTAATTAAATGTCTCAACGCCGTAGAACTGTCCGAGAACTCCCATTCTTAATAATTCTTCTCTTTCTTTTTTCCGTGTTATTAAAAGATCTGCTCTAATGTAGGAAGCAAAATATGGTTTAAATGGTAGTGTCTCAACTACATCGGCAAACTTAGTAATTTTCTCCACTCGGTCATTAAATGT
>Ga0114962_10001450_pt1 | contig 20458 bp, 21 predicted proteins | sample C_130820_MF_Meta_FD_87017 | JGI IMG/M metagenome (GOLD analysis project Ga0114962, IMG submission 87017) | Freshwater microbial communities from Lake Croche, Canada to study carbon cycling - C_130820_MF_MetaG | ecosystem: Environmental > Aquatic > Freshwater > Lake | place: Lake Croche, Canada... | reverse complement strand
TACGGCAAAGGCTATGGGAATTCCACTTGAGAACATGCCAATGTGGCAAGGGCGCAAGCCACTCGGCGGTAACGATGAGCAGATGCTGAAAGATGCACAAGTGATTTTGTGGAATGGCTTCTGCTCAGTGCACAAGCGCTTCAATGTCGCTCAGATTGAAAAAGCGCGCATTGACTTTCCAGGCGTTCGAGTCATTGTGCATCCTGAATGCCCGATGCCTGTTGTAGATGCGGCTGATGAGTACGGTTCAACTGATTACATTCGTAAGGCGATTGCTGCCGCAACCGAGCCGACAACATTTGCCATCGGCACTGAGGTCAACATGGTGCAGCGTCTAGCCGCGCAATACCCGCAGCACACCATCTTCTGCCTTGATCCAGTTGTGTGCCCATGTTCAACCATGTACCGAATTCACCCTGGTTACCTCGCGTGGGTTTTGGAAAGTCTGATAGCCGGCAATGTCGTGAATCAAATCAGTGTTGATGAGCAGGTTGCTCAGAATGCACGTGTTGCGCTCGAGCGCATGCTTGCTGCAAAGCCGCTGTAAAACTAAGCCACTCTAAGTCAGAGGACAAACATTTCATGAAAAAAGTTGTAGTTATCGGCAGCGGTATCGCTGGCCTCATTGCGGCCGTTGAAGCAAGCGCGACGTGTGATGTTACTCTGGTGACCAAAGCCAACCTCGCCGAAAGTAACACTCACTATGCGCAAGGTGGCATTGCCGCCGTAGTTGCTGATGATGACACAGTCGCTGAGCACATCGCAGACACTGAAGCAGCGGGCGCGAACTTGTGCTGGCCACCTGCGGTTGAAGTTTTGTGCGCACAGGGTCCGGCTGCAATCAATCAGCTTGTCGAGCTTGGCGTGCAGTTCGATCAGCAGGGTACTGAATTTGCTCGGGCTCTTGAGGCTGCACATTCACATGCGCGTGTTCTGCATGCTGGTGGTGATGCAACCGGTGCCGGTATTAGTAACGCACTTGTGACGGCGGTGCAAAAGCAAGTGACTGCAATCCGTGAGCACACATTCTTGGTTGACATTGCTGTGGAAGAGAATCGTGTTGTTGGGGTGCACCTTCTGGATTCCGATGGCATGCACTTTGTGGCGGCTGATGCTGTCATCTTGGCTAGCGGTGGTGCGGGGCAGTTGTATCGACACACAACTAATCCCGCTGTCACAACAGGTGACGGGGTAGCGGCTGCCTTGCGCGCCGGTGCAGTTCTGGCTGACGTTGAGTTCTATCAATTTCACCCAACGGCACTCGCAGTTCCAGGCAGCTTCCTAGTGTCTGAAGCCGTTCGCGGTGAAGGTGCGGTGCTGCTCGATTCCCAAGGTCATCGGTTTATGCAGGATGTGCATCCTCGTGCTGAGCTTGCGCCTCGCGATGTGGTTGCGCGTGGCATTCAGGCGCAGATGCTGAAGCAAGGTGGACAACCTGTCTTGCTTGATGCCACTCCACTCGGTGCTGACTTCATCAACCAGCGTTTCCCGAGCATTACTAAGGCTTGTCGTTCTTATGGTTTGGATTTAGCACGCACACCCGTTCCCGTGACACCTGCTGCGCACTATTGGATGGGTGGTGTTGCAACTGACACGTGGGGGCGCACATCAGTTCCGGGCCTGTATGCGGTTGGCGAAGTTTCATGTAGTGGCGCACATGGTGCAAATCGACTTGCGTCAAACTCGCTACTGGAGTCCCTGGTGTTCTCAAAGCGCGCAGTGACCGTCTTGCATGAGCCATGGCCCGACAATCCGATTGGCGATCGTCTCAAGGATCAACCAGCACTGTCACGTATTCCAGTTCAACTCGATAACTCGCCGAACGTAAAGTCTGCAACTCAAGTTGTTGACCGTGTTGAGTTGCAGACACTGATGTGGGATGAAGTTGGTCTTGCTCGTGATGTTGAAGGTCTCGAGCGTGCACGCACCCGACTGTCGGCTTGGCGTCCATCTGCGCAGGAAAATCGTCTGTTCACCGACTGGGAGGATGCAAACTTGCTGCTCCTCGCTCATGCGGTAACCGAGTCTGCACTTGCTCGGCATGAATCACGCGGCAGTCACTACCGTTTGGATTACCCGCAGATTAACCCTGAGTTTGCTCGTCCGATCTTGATCGCCCGCGAGGTATGACATGCTGACTCAAGCAATCATCAACGAAGCAGTGCTGCGCGCACTCCAGGAAGATGCACCGACTGGGGACATTACTTCTGAGACTTTGATTCCAGAGAGTGCCACAGCAACCGCACAATTGCATGCACGTGAAGCCGGCGTGTTCAGTGGTGGACAAATCTTTGCTGCTGCATTCAAGCTTTGGATCCAAGTGTGCACATCGAGGTTCTGGTCGAAGATGGCGCACGCATGCAAGCCGGGCAGTTACTCGCTCAAGTTTCTGGAAGTGCGCGAAGTGTTCTTCGGGCTGAGCGCATCGGGTTGAACTTCGCTCAACGTATGTCAGGAATTGCTACATTAACCGCTGCGTACGTTGATGCCATCGCAGGCACAAACGCTCGTATTCTCGACACCCGTAAGACAACTCCAGGGCTTCGTGTATTTGAACGAGCGGCAGTAGTTGCAGGTGGGGGAGTTAATCACCGTCTCAATCTGAGTGACGCAGTTTTAGCCAAAGACAACCATCTCGCAGTCTTGACTGCAGGCGGCAAAGATCTAGCTACTGAACTTCAGCGCGTCAGAACACTGGTTGGTCCTGAGATCAAGATTGAAGTTGAAGTCGATCGCATCAATCAAATTGAACCGGTCCTTGCCGGTGGTGTGGACATCATCATGTTGGACAACTTCACGCTTGAAGAACTTCGTGAAGGAGTGGCACTCGTTGCTGGTCGCGCAATTGTTGAAGCTAGTGGCAATGTGCGGCTCGATACTGTGCGGGCAATTGCCGAAACAGGCGTTGATGTCATTTCCGTTGGCGCGTTGACACACAGCGCTCGTGCTCTTGATTTGGGCCTAGACATTGAGATAGGTACCTCTGCTTAATGATTTACCTTGACCATGCCGCCACAACTCCGGTTAATCCGGAGGCGTTGAAAGCCGCCTGGCCATGGTTAACCACTGAGTACGGCAATGCATCGAGTCATCACGAACTTGGCTATCGCGCTTCGGCTGGGCTAGAAGATGCCCGTATGCGCGTCGCTCGCAAGTTGAACTGTCGTACCAGCGAAGTCACATTCACCTCTGGCGGCACTGAGAGTGACAACCTCGGCATCATTGGCTTAGCTCTAGCCAATCCACGCGGCAGACACATCGTGACTGCTCCGACGGAGCACAACGCTGTACTTCAAGCCGTTGATTACTTACAGCGCCTGCACGGTTTTGACGTGACCTATTTGTCCGTAGATGAGCAGGGCAATTTGGACGCTGACGCATTGCATTCCGCACTACGAACTGACACAACTTTGGTCACACTCATGGCTGCTAATAATGAAGTCGGCACACTTCATGACTTAGCTTCTTTGATTCCGATTGCTCATGAGGCTGGCGCGCTCTTTCACACTGATGCTGTGCAAGTAGCTGATTGGCTACCGATTGATGTTGTAGCAATCGGTGTTGATGCGCTGAGCATCTCCGGACATAAGTTTGGTGCGCCCAAAGGTTCGGGTGCTCTCTTCGTGCGCGGCAGGTTAGCGCTTGAACCAGTTCTTCACGGTGGCGGTCAGGAATTCGGTCACAGGTCCGGAACCGAGAATGTTGCCTGGGCTGTTGCGTTGGCTACTGCCTTAGAGCAAACGAATGTCAGCACAGTCGAGCGAGAACGAGTCGCGATGCTTCGAGATGAATTCATCACGTCGGTGCTTGCGATTGATTCCAGAATTTCACTGACTGGAAATCCCCAGGAACGCTTAGTCAATATCGCTTCTTTTGTTGTTGAGGGTGTGAGTGGCGAGTCCATGCTGCTGGCTCTTGACGAGCGAGGTGTCATCTGCTCAAGCGGCTCAGCGTGTGCGGCTGGGGACGACAAGCCTTCTCACGTCTTGACCGCTATGGGCTACGAACCAGATCTTGCGCTTACCGCAATTCGCTTTAGCTTGGGACATGAAACTACAGCAGAAAATCTGCAAGTTGCCTGTGCGGCTTTGCAGGATTTCTTGCGGTAGTTACTGCGCCTTCGACCAGAACCATATGCAGCTTGCTGTGCCTCGCAATCCATTGAACATTCATGTAACTGTGGGGTTGTCCACCTATAAGTATTGAGGTGAGTGTGAATCCCGCATGTCATTCGGATCCACACCCACCCCAAACTGTCGTCAGTTGGTAAGCCGTAGCCTGCTAGCCAACTCTGGTTGCCGTTACGTACAGTGACGGCACCTCTGGTCGGGTCGGTCCAGTGCCAGCCGGTGAGAAAGCAAGCTGCATAGCGGCATCCGCAGATGACCACATGAGCTCTACATATCCACCATCGGTAACAGTGACCAGATAGTTCCGAGCAATTGTTCGACTTGATGTTGTGAGCGTCAACGAAGTGTTGGACCATGGCACATCTATGCCGTTTGTTCGCAACCAGAAATCAACAACATCTGCACCACCATCGGACTTGCTGACTTGTGTTGCATATTGAACGATGTAAGTTCCAGCGTGGGCAAACGTAATCTGTGAGCCACCAACTACGGACACCCCACTGGAAGATTCTGTTGTATCTAGGAGCATTGCAGTTGCTGTATTAGCGGTTATAGTTTGGAGTGACGCATCGTAAAAGCTGCCGTAATAAGCAACCACACCAGGTCCCGGAGGACCCGTCGGTCCAACAGCTCCATCAGCACCTGGTAGTCCATTAGTTCCATTTGTGCCGTTAGTACCCGGGATGCCTTGAATTCCCTGTAGCCCATTTGTGCCATTCGTACCGTTGGTTCCTGGGGGGCCGGATGGTCCAACTTCACCCTGTGGTCCCGGTGTGCCTGTAGGACCGACGGCACCTGGAGGGCCGGATGGTCCAACTTCACCTTGTGGACCCATGGGACCAGACGCTCCATCCCTTCCCTTCACGGTCCAGTACAGAGCTTTCTCACCAGGGCGGCAGGCAGCCCAACCGCTGTTCATTCGTGGCACTCCACTTGAAGGAACACAGGCTCGAATTATGCTCGCTCGCCAGGTGTCGTATCGAAGGCAAAAGCACTAATGCCAGTAGCACATACGAGGACTAGAGAAGCAGCTAAGCCAAGTGGCGAGCGCAAAATTCTCATGATTTTTTGTTTACGTGATCGCTGGCCTTGATTAGCCATGAAGCACTCCTTAAGTTTTCGACACACTCTGTGTTATGTCTAACGTAAGGAAATGTCAGTCTGAGAAACTCAAAAATCGCGTTGTTGTGAGTGAACTAGAACTCGTTCACAAATGCGTGAGACATGCAAGGTTGTAACAAGGTGGCAGGCAAACATGGTCAACGAACTATTCGCAGGTGATGCCGTCACTATCGCCATCCCGATACCAGTTGTATTCAGTGTCCCGACCTCGATAATAAGGACCGAAGCCTGCAGCCTTTGCCTTCACACAAGATGAAAAGCGTGGATCTATACCGTTGTGAGAACTTCCTGAGGTACCCCCACCGCTTGACCCGCCACTGGAACCGCTGCTTGAGCCACCACTCGATGCACCGCCCGAACCACCACTTGATGCACCACCAGAGCCAAGGTGAACACTTGCCCTTGCCGGACGTAGCACGAAGGTATGTCCGCCGCAGCCACGTAACTTGGCAATGAGGTCACGCTTCTCAGTTGGATCGACTGCAAGGTTCCACCGGTATTTAATTGCAACCCAGTCATTGATGTACTGGCAACGGTCGCTGCTTAAGGGTGGCATCCACAGCCACGGATCACTGGCACTCTTTGACCTATTCGAAGTTGCTGAAACTGCAATAAGGGAGCGGGCGTATCCAAGATCATTGGCGTATGCCTCGCGCGTTGCTGAATTCCATTTGTAGGCACCAGACGCCCAAGCTTCTTGTAGCGGCACCATGTGGTCAATGTCCATGCCACGAGAGTTAGTAAAAATTTGTCCATCGTAAGCTGAGCGCCATTTACCGCCACCAAGGCTGCAATTGCCAGTCTCTCTTGGTCGGATTATAGCTTCGGCAAGAAGGACTTCCTTACGAGTGTTGCAACCATCATGATCAGCATCGACCCACAGTGTGAACAGCTCGCGTTGGTAGCCGACATTGTATTCGGCAGCAACTCTGAGTTTGGCGACAAGTACGCGTGCCGAAACGGTTGAGGTTGTTGCTTGGGAACTAGGACCAAGAGTGATTGAGATTGCAGCAAGAGTCAAGACAGGTATGCATTGCTTGAGAAACCTCATCACTCAACTCGCTCAACTCTCGACTGTTTCTCACACTAGACCCAAGCTGGGCGGAAGTTACATCTAATAGACCGGAAATTCAACGAGATCAGTCTTGGCATAAGCGAGCACTGTTGAGGCCTGACTGCCACTCCCTGGTATGACTTTGCCGATCACTGGGACCACTCGTTGATTCTTGTCCATTTGATCTTTGAGTTGGTCAAAGACCTCGGAGACCATTGAATTGCGTAAGCGCCCTACTTTGTGTACTTCAGTGCGGTACAAGAGGTAGAGCAAAATTTGTTCCTGGTTCTCCCGATTATCGCGTGAGGGAATGAGCACTCCTGGAAACCAAGATTCTTGCTGATGACGTTGAATAGCGCGGAGCGAACGCTGATAGCGTTCTTCATCTCTAACGCTCAGGTGCTGGACACTGTCGTGGAACGGGATGCGTTCAGTGGGAGTCAACAGCCGGAGACATTCCTGTGCCTCAGTTGCAAAGGCGACAATCTCAGCAGGAGTCGAACTGTCTTCTGACCCAAACTTAAATAGACGGATGTCCTCGCCTCCTCACCTGTTGTTGCTGTTCAGCCGGCAATCTAGAAATGAATTGCCAGTGAACCGTTGTCAAAGTTTACAAGACAATACCCCTAATTTGCACCGCTCAAGCACATTAAATTTGTCTTTTGGAAAGAAACTTCAAACCGTTTCAAGTTGCCATCTTACAACCGTAAAGCGGCTATTTGTTGCTAGTTGCTAGTTGCTAGTTGATAGTTGCAAGCGCCGAACAGTGCCGCACTTTGCTGAAAAGGAGTCGCAAACCGTTTCAGGCAGAGGCGCATGAATGAAAAACTGACAGCAGATTTCAATCTGCTAGGTGCCTGCTGCTTAGTGCGTGTTGCTAAGTATCTGCTACTCAATGCCTAGCTTGTGCCCTTTGTTAGCGCTATCCAGACAACGAAGAAGGGCCACCCATCGGATGGCCCTTCTTCGTTTTGTACACCGCGTAGGACTTGAACCTACAACCCGCTGATTAAGAGTCAGCTGCTCTGCCAATTGAGCTAGCGGTGCGCGAGGACAATGCTAGCAGTATGGACGGAAATGCGAAAAATCAGGGAGTATGAACTGCAATGTAGTTTCAGGTAAGGTTTTACTCATGCCTATCAACGCCGCTGGGACGGTTGTTGACGACGCCGCCCTACGTTCCGACATCCGCATGCTGGGTGAACTACTCGGCGAAACGATTACCCGCCACTCCGGTCAGGAACTCCTTGACCTCGTTGAGCGCGTCCGTGCAGCAGTGCGTAACGGCGATGGCGATGTGGCGGCTCAACTAGGCGATCTGGATGTACCCACCGCCATTGCTCTGGCTCGTGCTTTCTCGACGTACTTCAACCTGGCCAACATTGCTGAGCAAGTTCATCGCGGCCGAGCCTTAGCATTTGACCGCCGAGAAAATGGTGGAGTTCTGCAACGTACAGCAAACAACATTCAAGCGGCCGACATCCCACCGCATGAAGTTGCCGAAATTGTTCGTAATCTCAATGTACGGCCAGTCTTTACTGCACACCCAACTGAGGCTGCTCGCCGAAGCACGCTGGTCAAACTTCGCCGTATTGCCGACTTCCTCTATGCACCGAGCCACCCACGACTACGTGAACGCTTGGCCGAGATAGTTGATCTGCTGTGGCAAACCAACGAACTTCGCATTGCTCGTCCGGAGGTTTTGGATGAAGCTCGCAACGCCCTCTACTACTTGGATGAAATTGCACGTGGTCCGCTTGGTCACGTGCTGGAAGATCTAGAAGCAGCACTGGCGCAACTTGGTGTGAAAGTGCCACTGGATGCTCGACCGCTCACCATGGGTTCATGGATTGGCGGAGACCGCGACGGCAACCCATTTGTTACTCCGGATGTAACCACAAATGTCATCCGATTGCAGCGTGCACATGCAATCTCAAACCTTTTCCCACTGCTGGATCGTGCAACTGAAGATTTATCAATCAGTAGTCAGGTCATTGGCAGTAATGAATCGATTGAATATTTCTTGGCAACACATGTCCCGGCAATTGCTGGATTTGATCAGCGTTTATTGACGGTCATTTCTCAAGAGCCTTGGAGGCTCGCGCTTCTGGCGATTCGTAAGAAGCTGGAGAACACCCTACTGATTCTGACTGAGGGTTTGAATCACGTGCCTGGTAGCGACTATGCAGGCACCGAGGAATTCATCGGCGATCTCATCACTGTCCGCAACTCATTGGCGGAGCAAGGTGATGAGTCAATCGCGGCCCGGGTGCTCGATCGTGCGATTAAGTCAGCATCTGCTGTCGGACTTCACCTTGCGGCACTTGATGTACGTGAGCACAGCGAGAAGTATCAGGATGTTGTTGCCGCTTTAGTCAACCGTGTTGATCCGACCGCACACTACGACAGGCTCACTCCTTCGCAGCGACTTGTGTTCTTGCGTAAGGAACTTTCCTCAACTCGTCCGTTGTCACTGAATCCTCAGCTTGATGATGATGGCCACAAAGTATTCGGTGCCTATGTTGCTGTGCGCAAGGCGCAGGATGAGTTTGGCAAGGCAGTTTGTGAGACCGCCATTGTGTCTATGACGCGTGGAGCCGATGACTTGCTCGCTGCCGCTGTTGTCGGGCGCGAAGCTGGACTGGTTGATCTTGCCAATGGCATTGCTCGTGTTGACTTTGTGCCGTTACTAGAAACTGTTGATGAACTTCAGGCCGCTGATCACATCTTGGATGAAATGTTGTCATCACCTGCGTATCGCGAAATTGTTCGCCTTCGGGGTGACGTACAAGAAGTCATGCTGGGTTATTCAGACTCATGCAAGGATGCGGGAATCCTCACATCTCAGTGGGAGATTCATCTGGCTCAACGTCGACTTCGCGATGTGGCTAATAAGCATGGTGTGCGTCTGCGTTTGTTCCATGGTCGTGGTGGAACTGTCGGCCGTGGTGGCGGTCCCACTTTCGAAGCAATTATGGCTCAGCCTCCGGGCGTCCTGAGTGGCGAAATCAAGCTGACTGAGCAGGGCGAAGTCATCTCTGACAAGTACCTTCTCCCACCACTTGCTCGAGAGAACCTAGCATTGACTTTGGCTGCAGCTCTTGAAGCTTCAGTTCTTCATCGCAGCCCGCAAGTCGAGCCGGTGCAGTTGGCCCTGTGGGATGAAATTATGACGCTTGCTTCTTCTCAGGCAATGGATGCGTACCGCGGGTTAGTACAACATCCTGAACTTCCTGCGTATTTTGCAGCGTCCACACCCGTTGGAGAATTGGCTGACGTGCACATGGGTTCACGCCCAGCCCGTCGCCCGGATACTGCATCAGGTATTTCTGGTCTACGTGCTATTCCTTGGGTATTCGGCTGGACGCAGTCTCGGCAAATTGTTCCAGGCTGGTTTGGCGTAGGCAGTGGCTTGAAAGCTGCTCGCGAAGCGGGCCATGGCGATGAGTTGCGAACGATGTTAAACAACTGGAGTTTCTTCTCCAACTTCATTTCGAATGTTGAAATGACTTTGGCGAAGACAGACCTCAATGTTGCTCGTCGTTATGTTGATGCCCTTGTGCCAGATGAGCTCAAGCACTTATTCGATGTTGTCGCGGCTGAGTGCGAACTAACTCGCGCAGAGATTTTGTTGCTCACCAATGAGTCAACAGTGTTGGAAAACAATCCAGCGCTCACTCGGACGCTCGCAATTCGCGATACGTACTTGCAGCCACTGCATCACTTGCAGTTGCACTTCTTGCAGCGTGTTCGTGAAATTCGCGCCACGGGTCAAGAGCCGGATGCCGACTTGTTGCGTGCACTCAGTGTCACTGTGAACGGTATTGCTACCGGCCTTCGCAACACTGGCTGATTGAGTAACTAGCCAACAAGATTGGCGAGAAGTTCCTTGTAATCATTCGCTGCATCGGAAAGCTCCTGATCAGTCAGGGTCCGCACACCATGCACAACGAATGGTTCATTCCACACCATCTTGGTCATATTCGCCGTGGCGATGTATGGAGCAAGCAGATCATTCATGGTGAACTTGTTATGGCCATCCGCGCGGTAAGCATCAGCAACTCCACCGGTAGTGATTGCGAAGACAACTGGTTTTCCTTCAAGTGCATTACCACCGATGTACGCCCAGTCGCGGGTCAAGATTTCATCAAGGTACTGTTTCACAACCGCTGGTGCTGAGTACCAGTACCACGGGAACTGAAATACCAGCACATTGTGGGCATCAACAATTGCTTGTTCTGCCATTACATCGAAGTGACCATCGTTATCGCGCAGAGCGGAATCAAGATGACGAACAGTGACGCCATGAATAGTTGCAGCTGCAGTAGCCAGGGTGTCGTTGATCCGAGAGTCTTCAAGATTTGGATGGCTGACAAGGACAAGAACGCGATGAGGTGTGGTCACGAAAGGTAAGCCTAGAGTGTGAGAACCTCATCAGCGACTTGATGCAGATTACGTGAGCGACTTCTCGGCAGTATCAACTACATTGGCCAGCAACATTGCACGAGTCATCGGACCAGTGCCGCCTGGCATCGGTGCAATCCATCCGGCGATTTCTGCACAAGCGGGATCGAGATCTCCGAGCAAACCCTCCTCAGTGCGCGTGATGCCAACATCGAGAAGAGCAGCACCAGGTTTGATCATGTCGGGCTTGATGAAGTGCGGAACTCCCGCGGCAGCCACAACAATGTCAGCGCGCTTGATGTGTTCTGCCAGATCGCGGGTACCGGTATGACACAGCGTTACGGTTGCATTCTCACTGCGGCGGGTCAGCAGCAGACCAAGTGGACGACCAACGGTGACACCGCGACCGATGATGGCAACTTCCGCGCCATCGAGTGGGACGTCATACGCACGCAGCAGTTCAACGATTCCTCGCGGTGTGCAGGGCAGGGGAGCGGGCTGACCCAAAACAAGACGACCAAGATTCATAGGATGCAGACCATCGGCATCTTTCAAAGGATCCATCGCTTCGAGTGCAAGGTTGGCATCAAGATCCTTCGGCAAGGGCAACTGCACGATATAACCTGTGCAAGCTGGATCATCGTTAAGCTCACGGATTGCAGCTAAAACATCTTGCTGACTTGTGGAAGCTGGAAGATCTACGCGGATTGAGGCTATGCCAACTTCGTGGCAATCTTTGTGCTTACCACCCACGTATGAATGTGAGCCTGGGTCGTCACCGATCAGGATGGTGCCAAGCCCAGGATAAATACCTTGTGCGTTGAGCGCAGCTACACGGACTGTCAGGTCTGCTTTGACTCGTGCCGCGGTAGCTTTACCGTCCAAAATGATTGCGCTCATTGATACTCCAAGTGGTGTCCTGCAATGTCCTTAATGGTACACGCCAGTGCAGAGAGCATTCTGGGAGTGTGTTTGCGGCACTGCAGAACGGGTCGTGCAGAGTGGGTTGTGCAGAGTGGGTTATGCAGAGTGGCTTATGCGAAGACCACTGTTCGACGACCGACAAGGAAGACGCGATCTTCGGCCACCAAGCCAACAGTGTGTGAGAGCACACGACGCTCAACATCACGACCGAGACTGACGAGATCCTCAGCTGTCTTTGCATGACCAACGCGTTGAATGTCCTGATCGATAATTGGACCTTCATCAAGGTGGGCAGTGACGAAGTGTGCCGTTGCCCCAATCATCTTCACGCCACGGTTGTATGCCTGGTGGTAAGGCTTTGCGCCAACAAAACCTGGCAAGAACGAATGGTGAATGTTGATGATGCGACCAGGTAGGGCATTGCATAGGTCAGCTGAAAGTACCTGCATGTATCGCGCAAGAACAACAAAATCAACACTGTGCTCAGCAACTAGTTTCAACAGTGCCGACTCTTGATTGGCCTTGGTTTCAGGAGTCACTGGCAAATACACAAATGGGATGCCATGTGCATCAGCGATTGAGCGGCAGTCTTTATGGTTAGACACAATCAACGGGATGTCGATGTGGAGGTCACCGATGGAGTGGCGATACAGAAGGTCAACTAAGCAGTGGTCGTACTTTGACACCATGAGTAGTACGCGGCGTCGGTTACTCGTCATTCGCAATGTGAACTCAGGATGGAAGCGACCAATCTGGGTAGCCAGAGTGTGCTTTACACGCTCGATGTCTTCCTCGGGCGTTTCAAAACGAGTGCGCAGACAGAACTCGTTGAGATCAGGATCGCTGAACTGAGCTTGCTCAACAATGTTTGCGCCACAATCAAGTAGAGCAGTAGATACTGCGTGAATGATGCCAGCCTGATCTGGACACTGCAGTCGGAGAACGTACTCAGTCATCGCCTTCTCCTTTGCCGCAACATTAGGTTTCTATCGTATTCAGTGTTGGTGGAGGTGAGGGCAACAACCCTTAATCATGAGGATCTGTTCAGTGAGTGGATTGGATTGTGGAGTGACGGGAGCCATCGGTCGCCTCCGGCGACCTCTTCCCAAGTCCCGACAGTCATATTTAACCCGACAATAACAAAGACCCAGGGAATTAACCCTGGGTCTTTGTTATTGGGGTGAGTGACGGGACTTGAACCCGCGACGTCCTGGACCACAACCAGGTGCTCTACCAGCTGAGCTACACCCACCACGCTGCCCACCGAGATGGACAGATTCCATATTCTATTCATATTGCGCCTGAGCGACTAATTAGGTGGGTACTCCGCTGCGATCTTCCGTGCTTTGTCGGTGTTCGGGCCAGGTGCCTCGACGAAGACTGCTTCTCGGTAGTACTTGAGTTCGTTGATTGAATCGCGAATGTCACCAAGTGCACGATGATTGCCGGTCTTTACTGGACTGGCAAAGTATGAACGCGGGTACCAACGGCGAACAAGCTCCTTGATGCTCGACACATCAATGAGTCGGTAATGCAAATACGAGTCAATACGTGGCATGTCGCGAGCGATGAAGATGCGATCCACATAAACACTTGAGCCAGCAAGTGGAGCTTTAGCTGCTTCAGCCACATGCGTAGTGATGTAGTCAAACAATTGCTGCTCTGCATCTTCCAAAGGGAGGCCATTGGGGATTTCAGGAAGTAGACCCGAGGCCGTGTGCATGTCGACTACAAAAGGATCCATGATTTGTAGGCGCTCTTCTGGTGCCGCAATGACAACTGAGAATCCGTCGCCGATTTCGTTGAGCTCCGAGTCCGTGATGATGCAGGCGATTTCAACGAGTAAGTCATTCTTATAGTCGAGGCCCGTCATCTCGCAGTCGATCCAGACGATGCGGTCGTTCTTAGATTCAGTCACGGGCATAGCCTATGCGATGGCAACTGGGCGAGTAATCAGGTGTGACTGCTCGCCCAGGTATGGAAGGAGTTACTCCTTCTTTTCTGCATCTTTCACTTTGTCTACAAGTTCTTCAATTTTGTCGGCAGCTTCATGAGCTACCTGCTTGGCCTTACCTGACATTTCATGAATGTGACCTTTGTTCTTCAGATTCGTGTTGCCAGTCAATGCGCCAACTGCTTGTTCAAGTCTGCCCTTTGCTTCTTCAAGTTTGGGGTTCATGGCTACTCCGTTTCACTTTTTATCTGTACGAATTCACACATTGATGTGTGTTTCATTGTGAACGTAACACCGTGTCAGAGCATGGGTCTGTGAATTGCGGCAAGTGCAAGAGTCGTGAGATTTCTGCCCCTACATCCAAGGGTGAGCAAAGGTGGTGAGATGAAGTTGTGAAGTATTTCCGATCGCGAGACCCAAATAACTATTCAGTGTGACCGAGCTTGCTCTCAAGGTCAGCGACTCGTTTGCGCAATGCAGCAAGCTCGTCCTCTTGGACTAGGCCCATGCGACCGATAACTTTGTCGACTTCTTGCTCGACATCTGCTGTTACATCTGCATCGGCTGAACTTGAATGATTGCAACCGAACTGGCTACTCGGTCGTGGCAGTGACTCAACGAGATTCAGCAGGGTCGCAACCGCAGTTGCACTGACTGACACGAATGCTTGGGATAGCGCTTCAGTGTCGAGTGTCGGAGTTTCGTCGTTCAGACGAGAAGTGCGCACCTGGGCCGAGACGTCATCAAGGGAATCTGCAGCGCAACGCAACAAGTAGGCAAAATCAATCACCCGCCAAGGCTAACCCGATGTGACCCATAACGCATCTGGTCAGGATGCGGTCATGGTGTTCGAGCAGCACAATGAAGTATGCCTGAAATGCCCACTTACGCCATCTCGCGAACTGCTCGACTCGCCTCCGTTCCAGTGAGTCATGCTGGGCGTCGTGCGGTTGTTGCGGGTACGCGACTAGGCGGTGGAGACGCTGAGGCTGCCATGCTCCGAGCGCAGCAGCGCACTGCAGAGCAACTGTTTTCGGTGCTGGGCAACCTGAAGGGCGGCGCATTAAAGTTTGGTCAGCTCCTCAGTGTTCTTGAAGCTGCCTTGCCTGAAGATCTGATTGCGCCTTATCGCGAGTCGCTCACGAAGATGCAGGATGCTGCGCCCCCAATGGCTGAAAAGTCAGTCATCCGTCAGATGGAAGCAAGTTTTGGCAAGGAGTGGCGCGATCGTTTCCAAGAGTTTGAGATGACGGCTTCTGCTGCAGCATCTATCGGTCAAGTGCATCACGCGGTATGGCATGACGGCCGCGAAGTTGCGGTCAAGATTCAGTATCCAGGCGCGGCTAAGGCAGTGATGTCTGACTTGAATCAGGTTGCACGAATGGGCAACATCTTTGCATTTGCATTTCCTGGCATTGACATTAAGGCGCTCTTGAGCGAGCTCAAACTTCGCGTTGCTGAAGAACTTGACTACTTACATGAGTCGAAGATTCAGCGTCGTTTCGCCGTAGCGTACGACAATCATCCTGACTTCTTCGTTCCGCACGTATTGGTCGCAGCGAACAGTGTTGTCGTGACCGAATGGGTTGAAGGTAAGTCCCTTGCTCGCATTATTGAGTCAGGCACTCAGGATGAACGCAATAAGTATGGTCAGTTGTATTTGCGCTTCTTGCTTTCAGGTCCGCGCATTGCCGGACTCATGCATGCTGATCCTCATCCAGGTAACTTCCGAGTGATGCCCGATGGGCGACTAGCCATCTTTGACTTTGGCGCATCGGCTGAATTGCCGGACGGCCTACCGCTGGCAATGGGCACACTACTTCGAGTGTCGATGATTGATGATGGCAGTGAGATTGAGGCAGGACTTCGGGCTGAAGGATTCATTCGTCCGGGTATTGAACTCGATGCTCGAGCTCTGCGCGACTACTTGGCACCATTTACTGAGCCTGCGCAAACTGATGTATTCAAGCATGACCGTGAATGGTTAAGGGAACAGTTTGCTCGCACAAGTGATCCGCGCAATCCAGACTGGGCGATTGGTCTCAAGATCAACTTGCCGCCTGACTATTTGCTGATTCACCGAGTGTGGTTAGGCAGTATCGGTGTTCTGTGTCAGTTAGGCGCTGAATTCTCGGTGCGGGATGAATTCATCGAATGGGTTCCCGGCTTTGCCTCACTCTCGTCTTAACTAAAGTCGTATTTAGTTTCACTGCAGGTAACACTGACGAGACAATTACCCAAATAATGCCGCACTCTAGGTGAATGGACTCCTAGACTGACAGCATGTCTTGCGTCGTGCGCCTTAAAGATGTTCACAAGCATTATGGGGATGTGCATGCAGTTGATGGTGTGACCCTCGACATCATGAATGGTGAGTTTTTCGCCATCCTTGGACCTAGCGGATCTGGCAAGACAACGATGCTCCGTCTGATTGCCGGATTTGAAACTCCAGACTCAGGTGCAATTGAACTTGACGGAATCGATGTAGGTTCGGCCCCGCCATTCAACCGAAATGTGAACACGGTCTTTCAGGATTATGCACTATTTCCGCACATGACTGTCTTGGACAATGTTGAGTACGGTATGAAAGTTACTGGTGTTGCAAAAAATGAACGACACGAACGTGCATTGCAAGCTCTCAGTCAAGTCCAATTGCAAGCCATGGCTTCTCGCAAACCTTCGCAACTCAGCGGAGGGCAGCGTCAGCGGGTGGCGTTAGCCAGAGCCTTGGTAAATCAGCCAAAGGTGCTGTTGCTAGACGAGCCACTTGGAGCATTGGATCTCAAGTTGCGGCACGAAATGCAAGCAGAGTTGAAGTCAATTCAGAAAGAAGTTGGCATCACTTTTGTGTTGGTCACGCATGACCAAGAGGAAGCACTTTCTCTGGCCGATCGAATGGCGGTATTCAAGGACGGTCGCATTGCGCAGATTGGTTCGCCGCGTGAAGTGTATGAGCAGCCCAACTCTGTATTTGTGGCCGATTTTGTAGGTACAGCCAATGTCTTAGACGTTCATTCGAGCGCAAACTTACTTGGACGACAGGGCACTTTTGCTATCCGCCCGGAGACCATCGGGTTGGGTGCAACTGGTGAACGCACGGTAACCGGGGTTGTCTCAGAAGTTACCTATCTGGGTTCAGCAACTCGTGTAGGTGTTCGACTAGCAACTTCGGAGGTTGTACACCTCCTTCGTGAGAATGCTCATTTTGAATTACACCTTCCACACGTAGGACAGGAAATATCAATTTCTTGGGATTCGAAATACGAGTTCCAAGTCGGCTAGCTCATTGAGCCAAAACACCTTCACGCGATAAGGAGAACGAAATGTTAGCCAAAAGAACGCTCGGATTTCTGAGCATCGTAAGTGCAGTAGTACTCGTTACGGCCGGTTGCTCGAGTAGTAATAAGGCTTCCGACTCAAAGTTGCCGGACATTCCGATGCAGCAAACACTCGGTAAGGGTGAAGGCGCGCTCAACATTGTTGCGTGGGCAGGCTATGCCGAGAATGGCAGCACTGACAAGAATGTCGACTGGGTCACTCCGTTTGAAAAGTCCACTGGTTGCAAGGTGAACGTCAAGGTGGGTAACACCTCGGACGAGATGGTCACTCTCATGAAGTCTGGTCAGTATGACGGAGTTTCTGCATCGGGCGATGCGACGCTGCGCCTTATTTATGGTGGCGATGTTGCACCAGTGAATACCGATTTGGTGCCAAACTATGCAACCATCTCAGACTTCCTCAAGAACAAGCCGTGGAATTCTGTGAATGATCATATGTACGGAATTCCACATGGTTGGGGTGCAAATGTTCTGGCCTACAACAAAGCTGTAGTGAAAGAAGCGCCAACATCTTGGTCTGCAGTGTTTGATAAGAATTCGCCTTACCAGGGCAAGATCACGGCTTACGATTCACCGATCTACATCGCTGATGCGGCCTTGTATCTCATGGCTAAGCAGCCTCAGTTAGGTATCACAGATCCTTATTCGCTGGATCAAGCACAGTTTGATGCAGCAGTAGCCCTGCTCAAGCAACAGAAGAGTTTGGTCGGAGAGTACTGGGCTGACTACACCAAGGCAGTTCAGTCCTTTGAATCCGGAAACACAGCAATCGGCACTTCATGGCAGGTTATTGTCAACCTGATTAATTCGGGTGGCAAAGCTAATGTAGGCGCAGTTGTGCCGACTGAAGGTGCAACTGGTTGGTCAGATACCTGGATGATCTCTGCGAAGGCTGCGCATCCAAACTGCATGTACATGTGGATGGACCACATCACATCAGCAAGTGCCAACGCACAGGTTGCTGAGTGGTTTGGCGAAGCTCCCTCACAGACACTTGCTTGCGCCAAGACATCCGATAAGACGTTCTGCGATTCTTATCATGCAACTGATGCCGAGTATGCAGCAAACATTCATTACTGGACAACGCCTACCGCTGATTGCCTGGATGGTCGAGGCAACATCTGTAAGGACTACGCGGCCTGGACTCAAGCATGGACAGACATTAAGGGATAGTTAGCGCAGGTGTGCGCGAGTCCTGGCCGGGACTTGCGCACACCTCCTGCTTGAATGCGCGATTTTGCGAGAGGGGGAGTGATGCAACGATTTTCGTTGTGGATGTTTCGGCATCCACGTCTGAAGCTCGCACTCCTTCTCAGCGCGCCGCTTTCTTGGCTGGTTGTGGCTTATCTAGGCTCACTCTCAGTGATGCTCGTTTCTGCATTCTGGTCTGTTGACTCGTTCACTGGTGCAGTAGTTCACACATTTACCTTGAGTAATTTCCACACTTTGGTGACTCAGAATGTGTATCGAGTTGTGGCGGTTCGCTCAATTACAGTCGCTGTTCTAGTGACTTTTTTCGATGCCTTAGTTGCGATACCCGTGGCCTTATTTATCGCCAAAGTTCTTCCCAGGAGGTTTCGTAACTGGGCAGTTGTACTCGTTGTGCTTCCACTCTGGGCCAGTTACTTAGTAAAGACCTATGCCTGGCGCACACTCTTTGCCGACGGTGGAGTTTTGGACTGGGCGCTCGCACCTCTCGGTCTGCATGCACCGAGTTACGGCCTATTAGCAACGACAGTAACTCTTGCTTACCTATGGTTCCCCTACATGGCGCTCCCTGTTTATGCGGCTGTCGACAAGTTACCTGATTCTCTACTTGAGGCATCCGCTGATCTCGGGGCTTCTCCGATGCAAACAGTCCGATACATCTTGTTACCTCTCGTTTATCCCGCACTGATTGCCGGTGCAATTTTCACATTCTCATTGACGCTAGGTGACTACATTGTGGTAAAGATTGTTGGTGGCAAGACTCAACTCTTCGCCAACATCGTTTTTGACAACATTGGAACCGCAGGTAATCTTCCGTTCGCAGCGGCAGCTGCAATAGTTCCCATTGTGGCTGTGGTTTCATTCTTGTTTCTTGCCCGTAGGACTGGCGCATTGGAGAATCTCTGATGTTTCTCTCTCGACGTGCAAAGTATCTACTAGGTGGCTTAGTCGGCGCAGTTGGCCTGTTTCTTTATGTACCTCTGCTGACTGTCATGGTGAACTCATTCAATTCATCTAAGACATTCTCTTGGCCACCGACCTCTTTTTCATTGGAGTGGTGGGGCAAGGCGGCAAGTAATGAAGGAGTTGTAGCAGCATTTAGAACCAGCGTTATTGCAGGTTTCGGAGCAGCGACTCTGGCGATCGTACTGGGCTCAATGATTGCGTTTGCGGTATCCAGGCACTCTTTCTATGGCAAAAATACGGTGTCGATACTTGTAGTCCTTCCGATTGCTTTGCCGGGCATTGTGACTGGTATCGCACTCAATGCGACATTTAGAACTGTGCTAGAGCCATTTGGAATTGGGCTTGGTCTTTTTACGGTTATTCTCGGCCACGCAACATTTTGTATTGTCATTGTGTACAACAACATGCTTGCTCGCTTGCGGCGTCTGGGCACATCGCTTGAAAATGCCTCTTCAGATTTAGGTGCGCAACCATGGCAGACCTTCTGGTACGTCACTTTCCCTTCAGTGAGGTCTGCGTTGATTGCTGGTGCTTTGCTAGCTTTCGCTCTGTCCTTTGATGAGATCGTGGTGACTACGTTTACGTCTGGTGCGCAGGTTCAAACCTTGCCGCAGTGGGTATTCAACAATCTCTTCCGCCCTAATCAGGCACCGATTGTGAATGTGGTCGCCACTCTTCTGATCGTGGCATTTGCAGTTCCAGTGTGGATTAGTCAACGACTCACCAGTGATGACCGTTAGGCGGAGTGCTCTCTGCGCACTTGATAATGCGTTTGCAGTGAAACGGGAGTACACTCAAGTTGGTTGAACCTTCAACTAATTCCTAAGGAGTTCATATGCCTGCAATAACCGCAGATACCTTGACCTTGCCCCGTTTTGACGTAGCGCCAGATGCAATTGTTCGTCAGGTGAAGAGCGTTACGAGTGCACCGCAGGCATACGAAGGTGAAGGTTTCCCAGTGCGTCGAGCCTTTGCGGGCATTCCGACGAGCGATCTTGATCCGTTCATCCACATGGACCAAATGGGTGAAGTCGAGTACTTACCGGGTGAACCCAAAGGCACGCCGTGGCATCCGCATCGTGGCTTCGAGACTTTCACGTACCTGATGGACGGTCGCTTTCTGCACCAAGACTCCAATGGTGGCGGTGGCATCATCGGTGAAGGCGGCACTCAATACATGACTGCTGGCGATGGCATTCTGCACATTGAAACACCCCCTGAAGATTTGGTGATCTCAGGCGGTATTTTCCATGGCGTTCAGCTCTGGATCAATCTTCCAAAAGAGAAGAAGCGCATCGCACCGGCGTATCAGGATCTGCAAGGCCAAGATTCGGCAATGGTGTCTAGTGCTGACGGC
>Ga0114962_10001449_pt1 | contig 20465 bp, 11 predicted proteins | sample C_130820_MF_Meta_FD_87017 | JGI IMG/M metagenome (GOLD analysis project Ga0114962, IMG submission 87017) | Freshwater microbial communities from Lake Croche, Canada to study carbon cycling - C_130820_MF_MetaG | ecosystem: Environmental > Aquatic > Freshwater > Lake | place: Lake Croche, Canada... | reverse complement strand
GACCTAACCCATTCAATTTTTACAGAATTAGGAAGAAACTTCATTACTCCTTTTGACAGAGAAGACATTCACTATTTAGCTTCTTCCCTTGATGATATTGCGGATTATATATATGCTTCTGCTAAAAAAATTAACTTCTATAAAGTAAACCCTAACGATACTGGTATACATAAATTAGCCGAATTAATTTTACAAGGTACATTAGAAACTAAAAAAGTAGTATTAGGACTTCGTAATATGAACAATATCAAAGAAATGACAGAAGCCATGATAAAGGTGAACAGCATTGAAAATCAAGCCGATGATATTTTTGATATGAGTATTGAAAGACTATTTGAACAAGAGAACGATTTTAAAGAAGTAATTAAGAAAAGAGAGATATATCAAGTACTTGAGATTGCCACCGATAAAATTGAAGATGTTTCCAATGTAGTTGAATCTATTATCATCAAGTACGCTTAATTTATTCCTTAATTTATTCAAGATGACTTTATTAATTATCATTATAGCCCTAGCGCTCATATTTGACTATATCAATGGATTTCATGACGCAGCCAATTCTATTGCTACTGTGGTTTCAACCAAAGTGTTGACACCCTTCCAAGCAGTATTATGGGCAGCCTTATTTAATTCTGTAGCTTTCTGGATTTTTAAAGACCACGCAGTCGCCAACTCCATAAGCAAAACTGTATACAAGGACTTTATTACCTTACCTGTAATATTTTCAGGTTTATTAGCTGCTATTTTCTGGAACTTACTTACTTGGTGGTATGGAATTCCTTCTTCTTCTTCCCATACACTTATAGGAGGCTTTGCAGGTGCTGCAATTGCGCATGCACTCATGGTTAAAGGAATTGATTTTTCTTGGGCTAAAATTGTAGATAGCGATACTATTATTAAAACAATTTTATTTATTTTCTTAGCGCCTATTATTGGTATCATTATATCTATTTTTATATCTGTTGTAACCATTATGCGCAATATATATTGGCGTCTTGCTATTATAGTTATTGCTACTGCAGCAACAGTACTCATGTTTGATAAGTTTGAGGATACAAAAATTAAAGAAAACGTACAAAAATTTTATAGTATTGACAAATACCAAAAAGAAGTAGCAACTATAAAAGAGGATTTAGTAAAAAAACAAGGCGATACTAGCTTATTAGCTGCCTTGAAATTAAATGAAGGGAAATTAGAAAAAGCAAATATTTCTTACAATCATATTCTTCCTTATTTATCGGATTTTGATAATTCTTCTGCAGATAAAATTGCAGCTGTTGCCAAAGATAGTGGATGGTTAAAAAATGTTGCGGTAAGTAAGTTAAAAGATGCAGTTAGAAACGCTAACGATTTTTTAGTATTAGAAGCAAGAGCGCCAGAAGACAACGCTGCTAAAGCAGAATACAATATTGCAAAAAATAAAACAGAGGAATACAAGGCGCCCTTAAAACTATATTTAGAAGGTGAGATGAGCTTAGACTCTGCTTTAATAATGGTGAATAGTATTTATCCTATTGCAGATAAAAATATGGACAAGGTAAAAGCAAAAATTACCAAATTCAATATTGAAAAAACATTTGCAGGTGAAATTGATAAAGCAGATAATTCAATCATAGTATACGGTATTATAGGGGCTTCTATTTTATTTATGATTATCTATTTTTATGTGGAGAAGATTAAAACGCCCACTGCACATTCCGTTGCTTATATGTTTAAAAAATTACAACTATTTAGTTCTGCTGCTTTTAGTATTGGACATGGCGGAAACGATGCACAAAAAGTAATGGGTATTATTGGTGCTGCTTTAATTGCCAATGGAAGCATGCAAGAGTTTAGTCAATTGCCAGGCTGGGTTCCAGTAGCTTGTTATTTATCAATTGGATTAGGAACAATGAGTGGGGGTTGGAAAATTGTAAAAACAATGGGATCCAAAATTACTAAGGTGACACCACTTGAAGGAGTAGCTGCTGAAACAGCTGGAGCATTTACACTATTTTTTACAGGGCAAATGGGTATACCGGTTTCAACGACACATACTATTACAGGATCTATTATAGGTGTAGGTGCAACTAAGCGTTTAAGTGCTGTAAGATGGGGCGTAACCACCAACTTATTATGGGCTTGGGTTTTAACCATTCCTGTAAGTGGTGTGCTTGCTGCCATTACATTTTATATTGTACATTTCTTTACAAAATAATTAAGTTCTTTTTATAAAAAAAGCCTCTCAATTAATTGAGGGGCTTTTTTATTTATTCTAAACTTTATAAAAATTATTTCGATAGTATAGAATGAATTTTAGTTTGTCTTCCATCTATATATTCAAAACTAGTGCCGTTAAAAAATCCATTTTGTTCTAAAGCAACTCTAACTGGCTTGTCCCAGCCTTCGATTATATGTGTTGCATTTAATTCAATTGAATAGCAAGTATTTGTTTTCATCGTGTAATCCCCAGAACCAGGTACGCCATTCTGCATATCCCACATACCAATGGTAGTGCCTGCTGCGTGACCGTGAAAACCAATTGGATGAGTATAGATACTTGGGTTAATACCAGCAGCCTTGGCCTTGGTTAAGGCTTGCTTTAAAATATCATTACCCGATTTACCCAATGCAAATTCATTGGTTAAAAAATCTTGTAATTGGTTAGTTTTGGTAAAAGCAGCTTGCAAATTAGCAGGAACTTCTTTTTCTGTTGGTAGTAAAACATAGGCCTGTTCTTGTACATCAGAATTCAATCTTAAATAAGTAATACCAAAATCGACATGTAAGAAATCACCTGGTCTTATGACTTCATCTTTTTCATTGCTTACCCTTCTTTGAATTTCAACGGATGGATGAAACCAAGTTAAAAGGCCTTTATTATTTAATTCTTGTCTAAACCACCAAACTAAATCTTCAGTAGTAGTAAGATTTGGCTTTATCACTTTATTACTAAAACCTTCTTTAATAATAGCATGTGTAATTTTTAATAAATTTGGATACAATTGCATTTCTTTGGCTGTCCTTGTTTCTAACCAACTTACTGCTAAAGGTTCCGCAGAAACTACTTTTGCTTGCTCGCTTTCATTTAAGCTTTGCATGAATTCAAGATATTCTGTGTGGTCTAATCCATCTGCGTGACCAAAGTCTGTAGAAGTATTAATAGCAATTTTATTGGGGTTTAGCTTTCTTAATAAAGCTGTTAAGGCCTCCCATTGATTCGGAAAAGCAGCTATATCCCAAGCTGCAATAATTTCTGTACCCACTGCATACCTGGCCACTGCATACTTTTCAATTGTATTTTTGTCCTTGTTTCTATAAAACACTAATATGGTTCTACGACGCGCTGCTAACCATTCTGCAGGAAGCATAGTTCTAACAATGGGGTCTTCATTGTATTCTCTTGTCATAAGAACCCAGCAATCCAAATGAGTTTGATCCATTAAAGTGGGTAGTAGATTATTAAATCGATCTGCTAATACTTCATTAATAATACTTGCTTGTGTGCGCAGGCTTTTCACTTGGGCATTAGTTGTATTGAACTGGGCGCTTACCAATAAATGTAATAAGGATAAAACTAAAATTTTACGCATTGGATAAATTTGAATTATGATAAAATAGGTTCAACGAAAAAGCGATTAACTAAATTAACTACTAAATTTGCAAATATGGTTTTTTTAAGAAAGTTTATATTGGGAATTTTAGTATTAATTTATTCAGTCGCCAACGCGCAAGATACAAGCTATACCCAGTTAGCTACCATTGTGGTTTCAGCCAATAAGTTAAAAGAAAAAAGAATAGAATCGCCCCTAGCTATTTCAGTGCTATCCCCCAAAATTGTTGACGAAACAAAAGCACAGAGAATTGATTATTTATTAAATAAAGTAAGTGGCGTTTATATGCCCACCATTGGTAATGAACAACATATGATGTCTATTCGACAACCTATTTCTTTAAAAGGACTTTATTTATATTTAGAAGATGGTATGCCCATTAGAACAAGTGGTTTATTTAGCAGCAATGCCCTTATTGAATTAAATACAAGTAATATTCATAGCATTGAAATAATTAAAGGTCCTGCATCGGCCCTCTATGGTGCAGAGGCTATAGGAGGAGTAGTAAATATATTGACTACACCCGTTCCGCTTGCTCCAAAAGCTTTTATAAGTGCTCAAATTAACAATACAGGATATAAAAAAATTGAAGGTAGTTGGGGGGCAAGAACAAAAACAGGAGGCTGGTTAATTAGTAGTGCTTGGACGGATCAAAAAAATGGCATAACCGATTATAGCGATTTTTATAAAAAAGCTTTGAGTGTAAAAAGAAATTTTAGCATAAACAAGAAATTAAATGGATATCAAAACCTTCAATATATTAATTACTTCACCCAAATGACAGGCTCGTTAGATAGTATTAAATTTTTTCAAAAAAATTTTGGGACACAGCAAACTTTCACCTTTAGAAAAATTGATGCCTTAAGGTTAAGACAAAACCTAACGTATAGCTGGAATACCCATTCCAATACAACACTTAATTTCATGTACAGAAGTAATACCATGGACCAAAATCCAACCTATTCTATTGCTTCAACTTCCAACCCTACCAAATTTAAAGGTCAAGTGAATAGTAATCATTTTGATGCCTATGTATTAGACCTTCAACATGTTTGGAACATTCCTTTTTTAAATAGTAAAATAATGCTTGGAGGTTATTGGGATATAACGCATCAGAATTTAATAGCACACTATATAGATATTATAAAAGATACCACTGTTGGTAAATACACAAAATTTATTTACCCAAGTAGGGATTCACTTATTACTAATTACAATACTCAAATTAGTAATAAAGCTATCTACTTTAATTATATCACAAGTTTGAATAAAAATATTCATTTGAATTTTACTGCGCGCTATGATAATTTTGAATACCTTTTTAATAATTTGCTTCCCATTGGAACTCCTTCTGCAAAAAATAATTTTACACAGTTCACACCAAAATTAGGACTTACTTATAACCTTCTGCATTGGGGTACCTATATAAATTATAGTAAGGGTTTTGTGCCTCCTCAAATAACTGAAATATACAATGCCATTAGGGTGCCTTATTTATTGCCTCAAAGTTTTTCGAATATGGAAATAGGTTCATGGTATCATAATAGAAAAATAAGTGCTGAAATTTCTTTGTATTCATTACAAGGTAATAACGAAATTATTTCTGTAAGACAAACAGATGGCGTGAACTTAAATCAAAATTCGGGCGCTACAAGTCATATGGGTATTGAATATCAACTAAACTATCAATTCATCCCAAGTTTGGAAATTAGTCTTAGTGGATCCAACACAAAACATAAATATTTAAATACGATTATTAAAGCAGTAGATGTAAGTGGGAAAGAAATGAACGCCGCACCTCATTTATTAAATAATCTCGGTATTTCATGGAAACCTAATAAATTAATACGTAGTGCTATAGAATGGCAACATCAGTCAAGTTATTACATGGATGAAACCAATGATACTCGTTATCCAGGATTTGACTTAATTAATGCCAGGTTGGGATTTCAATTCATTAAATCGGGGCTGTGGTTGAATATATTAAACCTTACCAATACCTACTATTCAACCATGGCTACCAAAAATTTTAGCGTGAAGGGAACAAGTGCATATTCCTATTATTTAGGAGAACCCAGGGCCATTACCATTGGTTGGAAATGGTACATTACTGATTAATTCTAATTCTCATACCTCCCATTCCACCGCCTCTTTGCATGTCTTCCATAATTTTTTTCATACTCTCTGCAAATTGCGCACGGTTCATTTTATCTCCTTTAGTAGGTTGCTTTAATTCTTTAGCAGCATATTTAGCTGTAAACTCAGAAGCGGTAATTACATTGCCCCCATTACTACTATTTACTTCTAAAATAGCACCAGGTAAACCAGCATAAGCATCAGGCCCAACAGATACAGGAATAGATTCTGTATACCAAACTACTAATTCTTCTTCTTTGGGTTTTGCAGGTGCTGCAGTATCTGTAGTATTTCTATTTCTTCCACCGCCGCCACCAAAACGCATATTCATTTGTTGTGGTGTAATCATGGTAGTTGCTTTTTTACAAACAAACTTAGCAATGGTTTTAGTTTCTTCCGATAATTTCCAGTTAATGGGTTTTAAAGAATCTACAATTAAAAAATCTTTCTCAAATAAGGAACGAGCTTCATATTGCATTTGATTAGGTATATCGGTATAGGTAGCTGTTTCTGGCATTCTAAAGTTAAAACGTCCACCTCTTTCTCCACCACCACCGCCACCGCTATTAGCGAATGGGTCTGGCGCTTCTTCTTCTGGTATGGTTTTAAACATACTTGATTGCTCGTTAAATAAAAGTTCAAATTTTTCTGTTCTGAACTCAGGAATACGAGCCCTCATTTCAGGGTCGGTGATCATTCTATACATATTAATTTTTCGCTCAAAAATTAATTTTCCTTCTTTTACTTGTGCAAAAGCACTTGTAATGGCTACTAGGAAAACTGTAAGTGCTATGAATATTTTACGCATATTGTTTATTTTAAAAATTGTATTTTAATAAAGATTTACTAAAGATAATTAATTCATACGAATCATCACGTTTCTAGGACCACCGCCGCCTAAACCTGATTTCTGCAAGCTATATATAAAGCTTACTAAGAAGTACTGGTTAATTACATTGTACTGCTGGTCAACAATTTGGTTCTGCGATACGTTTCTGCTAATACCCGCATTTTTATTCAAGAGGTCAAAGGCGCTTACTCTTAATTCTGCTTTTTTATTCTTCATGAAAAACTTAGAAAAGCTCGCATTCCAAATAGGGATAGAAGTATTATAACCCGCTGCTCTTCCAGAATTAATCGTATAGGTAAAACTTTGATTCAATAAAAAGTTTTTAGGAAGGTAATTATTCATTTCTGCGCTAAACACCTTTGTTAAATAGTTTGTATTTAAACCTGCATTAATGGCGTTATTGGTTTTACTATAAGAATATCTAGTAGAAAAATCTATATCAATCACTTCATCTAATTGAAAATTATAAGATACAGAGGGCCCTACTGTTTTAGTGATAATGGTATTTAACAAGGCATTGGAATAAGATATATTATTACTCATGCCCCCATTTAAACCAAAATTAACTCTTGAATATATTTTCTTTAAGCCAAAACCATAGTTCACACTACCATTCACACGGTAAGCGCCATTCACGTTCACAGGTCTTGATAAAGTAACCCTACTTGGCAAGATACTATCATAATTCACAATTGAATTATTAGTAGCAGCCGCATTTAAGTTTGCAAAGAAATTACGTCCTGAAATTATTTTAGAGGAGAAGAAACGCATATTTAAATTATGTACATAACTTCTTTTCAAATCGGGATTACCAATGGTTTGTCTATTAATATTACTTTGATCCAAAACGGGTTGTAACTGCGTTAAAGAAGGCTGATTAGTAGAAGTACGGTAGTTAATATTCAAATTCTTTGTTTGAGAGAAATTATACTGGTACATGGCTGATGGCAAGATATCCTGAAAGCTTTGATTCAATTTTGTATTCGCACTTATATTCTCTCCAACTAATTTGGCATTTTGTAAACTAAAGCCTGTAGAGAAATTATACTTTTTTTGATTGGTTCTAAAATTCAAACCTCCGCCGCTATAAGTATACTCACTATTAAATTCATTGGTAAGCCTTGTATTTAATTGATCATAGCTTGAACTACCCGTATTCTTATCATATACTTTCTTACTTGTCTTGCCTATGCTTTGGCTTAAATAGGCATTGAATTCAAATAAAGATTTTTTACCTAAGGGCTCGGTATACACCACATTAGCTGAATAATTAATGGTATTACCTTTTCTAATATTATGTTGGTCTAAGATAGAGTCTTTTAACAAAACACCGCCACTACCGTATATAAATTGATCAGTGAATTGAGTACCTGTTGCACTAGACTCATTATAACTATTGGTGATGGTAGAAGAAATAGTACGCCCTTTTTTAGCAAACTTTTTTCTTAATAATAAATTACTGGCCGCATTACTTGCATCTGTTACACTAGTGGATGCAGAACGAGTCGCATTGGTTTTAGTTTTAAAAGCGTCTGGCAAAAAAGTTTCGGTAGTATCATAAGATTCTGAACTACCGTGTTGCTTCCCTATACTGGGTGTAAACTTATAAGAGAAGGTTTCTGAAACTGTTTGGTCAATAGTGCTACCATAGCTCTGTTGTTGGTTTCTAGTAACAGATCTTGAATTCGAGGTTCTATTAAATAAATTACCTGGTGTTAAATTTTGTGTATAAGAATTGCTATTATTATTACGCTCCACATCATTCAATGAAAAATTAGCATTGAAATTTGTTTTCTTATTATTAAACAAATTAGAATAGTTACCGCCGCCTGAAAGCGTGGTAGCTACCCCTTGTGCATTGTTGTCGGTTCCACCGCCGCCGCCAAAATTAAGTACCATTCCACCACCGCCGCCACCAGGTCTTCCACCGCCACCACCAGAGAAATTAGCAATGTCTCTACTTGAAAAACCTTGCCTATTGGTATTATTAGCAGTTCCTATTAATGAGTATTGTTCGTCATTATTTAATCTATTCCAATTGCCTTGTCCGTCAAACCTACTAGGTGTGCCTGCGCCTCCTGTTAATTTTCCAAAATTGGATTGGTTTCTATCTTTCTTTACTTTTAAATTAATGGCTGTCTCTTCTGTTCCATCATCAATACCTGTAAACATGGCTTGATCCGATTTACGATCATAGACTTGTATTTTATCAATCGCATCTGCAGGTAAATTTTTAGTAGCCATTTTAGGATCGCCTGTAAAAAATTCTTTACCATTCACAAATACCTTAGTCACTGTTTTCCCATTCACTGTAATACCACCGGATTTATCTACTTCAATGCCTGGCATTTTTTTCAACAAATCTTCTACCACTGCATTAGGGGGTGTTTTAAAATTTTCTGCATTGAACTCAATAGAGTCTCCATTAATAACCACTGGAGGCCTGCGTGCAGTAACAGTAACAGTTGACATTTTACTAGCATCTTCCAAATAAATATTATTAAGATTTAATACAGAAGTTGTTCCTGTTTTAAAAGCAAACCATTGTTGTTGATAGCCTACATAAGAAATAGATAATAAGTATTTTCCAGCGGGTACATTTTTAATAGTGAAATAACCATCCTCACTACTTCTCGCAAAACTCACTAAAGAAGAATCCTGTGAACGCACTAAAGAAATAGTAGCATAGGGCAGGGCTCTTTTAGCCGCACTATCCATAATCGTTCCTTCTATTTGAACATTCTGCGCCATGGATACATAACTCATTAATAACAAGCTATTTAGTATAAGAAGCCTGAGTATACTGTGTTTTTTCATATTTGTAAAATTACGATTCCATTCGTAAATGGATAGTTTTTGAAGCATTTTTATTGATAAACGGCAATTCAAAGGCAATTTTGATCTCTATTTTTTCATCTATTTAGCTAACTTTCAAAAAAATTACCAATGAGAAAATATACAATTACCTGCGTTTTGAGTTGGACGCTATTATTGATGTTTGGTTTAACTAGCAGCTATGCACAACTAAAAACAAATGCTGTAAAAGACAGCACCCAATTTACAAGCTTTAAAGGCATGCCCTTAAAAGCAACTCGCGCCATACCAATGAAAACAAGCGAAGGCACTTGGACCTCTTTAGCGATTAGCCCCGATGGAAAAACTATATTGTTTGACTTAATGGGAGATATTTATAGCATGCCTATAGAAGGTGGTAAAGCAACAGCTATCACCAAGGGAATGGCTTATGATAACCATCCTAGCTATAGCCCAGATGGTAAAAGAATTTTATTTATCTCAGACAGAGGCGGTGCAGAAAATTTATGGTATATCGATATTGCTAAAAAAGATACCATTGCTTTAACGGAAGATCAAAATCAAAATTTTCCAGGCGCTGTCTATACACCCGATGGTAATTATATAGTGTATACCAAAGGAAGAAGAAATACAAAATTGTATTTAATGCATAAAAATGGAGGTGCGGGTACAAATTTAATTTCTTTGCCCGCTGCCTTAAAAACCATTGATCCTGCAGTAAGTGCAGATGGAAGATTTATTTATTATTCTTCAAGAATGAGTGCATGGAACTACAATGCCATGTTACCTCAGTATAGTATTGGTGTGTATGATAGAGAAAAAGGAACTACGCGTACCATTGCTTCAAGATATGGTTCTGCCTTTACACCTGTTCTTTCTAAAGATGGTAAATGGATGGTGTACGGAACAAGATTTGAAGATAAAACAGGACTAGTGAAACGTAATTTAAATACAGGAGAAGAAACATGGTTGGCCTATCCTGTGCAAAGAGATGATCAAGAATCCATTGCTGTATTAGGTGTATTACCTACGATGACATTCACACCTGATAGTAAAAATTTATTAGCTTCTTATGGTGGTAAAATTCATAGCATTGATATTGAAACCGCTGCTCAAAAAGAAATTAATTATACAGTGGAGGCGACTATTGAAATGGGACCAGAAGTACTTTTCAAATATCCTATTAAAGATACCATTGCAGCACAAGCCACTCAAATTAGAGATGCAGTTCCTTCAGCGGATGGAAAGAAATTAGCCTTCACCGTATTGAATAAGTTATATGTAATGGACTACCCAAATGGAACGCCTAAAAAATTAACGAATAATAATTTTACAGAAGCGCAACCTATCTGGAATGCAAATGGCAAGACCATTTATTTTGCTACCTGGTCTGAAAATGGCGGTAGTATTAGAAGTATTGATCTTGCTTCAGGCAATGAAACAACAGTTACTAAAGAAAACGCTTTATACCAAGGCTTAGCTATTAATGAATCAAAAAATAGAATTGTATTCAATAGAACCACGGTTCAAAAGTTTAAAGATTCAAAAGACCCTACTTATAATGATGATGAAGATGAACTTTGTTGGTTAGATTTAAAAGATGGCAGTATTCATGTCATTGATAAAGCCAATGGGCGCAGCAATGCTCATTTTGTGAATGGAGAAGACCGTATTTATTTAAACAATAATGGAAAATTAGTTTCTATTCAATGGGATGGAGGAGATGAAAAAGAAATTGTAAAAATTACAGGCATTACTACTTTCGGAAGTATCGCTCAACATAAAGGAAAACCGGTAGCAGATGTTTTAGACATGGTAGAGGACGAGGAAGATGCCGCGAAAGAAAATAATCCTGCATCTAATGCCAATACTATTTTAATGTCTCCATTAGGAAAAGCAGCTATCGCTCAAGTGAATAATTATATTTACTATATCACTATTCCACAAGCAGGTAAATTAATAGATATATCTGTAGCAGATGCCAAGAGTGCAGCCTTCCCTAGTAAACTCTTAACCGAGATGGGTGGCGAGTTTCCAAGCTGGGAAGCCAATGGTAAAATTGTACACTATAGTTTAGGTGCTGCACATTTTACTTATGATATAGACGCTTCTTATGCATTTGATGATAGCTTAGCCATGGCTAAAAAAGCAGAAGAAGCTATTAAAAAAGATACGGCCACTAAAGACAGTACTAAAAAAGAAACAGCAAAGAAAGCTGAAAAGAAAGAAGATCCTAAATACAAGGCCACTGAAAATTGGGTGAAAGTATTTTATGAAAAAGATATGCCTAACACGCATTTGCTTTTAACAAATGCAAGAATTATTACCATGAAAGGTGATGAAGTTATTAGCAGAGGAGATATTTATATTGTCAATAATAGAATTAAAGCCATTGGTAAAACGGGTAGCTTAAAAGTGGAATCTGGAACAGAAAGAGTAAATGTATCGGGCAAAACAATTGTTCCTGGATTTGTAGATACGCATTCTCATATGTGGCCAAGCTGGGGCATTCATAAAACACAGGCTTGGGTGTATGCAGCCAACTTGGCTTATGGTGTCACTACAACACGTGATCCACAAACGGCTACTACCGATGTATTAACTTATAGCGATATGGTAGATGCAGGTATGATGATGGGACCAAGAGTATATTCAACCGGACCTGGTGTAGGTTATTGGGCTTACAACTTAAAGGATTCTGCACAAGCAGAATCGGTATTAAGTCAGTACAGCAAATACTATAATACAAAGTATATTAAAATGTATTTAGTTGGTAATCGTAAACACAGACAATGGGTAATACAAGCGGCGAAAAATCAAAAATTAATGCCCACTACGGAAGGAGGTCTTGATTTTAAATTAAACATGACAAATTTATTAGATGGTTATCCTGGACATGAGCACTCTATTCCTATTTATCCTTTATATGATGATGTGGTGAAAACAATTGCTGCTTCTAAAATGACAGTTACCCCTACTTTACTCGTTTCTTATGGTGGACCATGGGCAGAGAACTATTATTATGAAAATGAAAATCCTTATAGCAACGAGAAGATGCAATACTTCACACCTTATGAAGAATTAGCTGCTAAATCACGTCGTCGTGCTACATGGTTCTTACCAGAAGAACATGTATTCCAAAAACATGCAAAAAGCATGAAAAAAATTGTAGAAGAAGGCGGACTAGCGGGTATTGGAAGTCATGGCCAATTACAAGGTTTAGGTTACCATTGGGAAGTATGGTCTATGCAATCTGGTGGAATGCGTAATATAGATGCATTAAAAACTGCGACTATTTTAGGTGCTACTGGATTAGGACTAGACAAGGATTTAGGTAGCTTAGAAGTAGGCAAATTGGCTGACTTACTTATTTTGGATAAAAACCCGTTGGATAATATACGCAATACCAATACGATAGAATTTGTAATGAAAAATGGTCGCTTGTATAATGGTAACACCTTAGATGAAGTAAAAACAGGTAAACATAAATTAGATCGTTCGGAGTGGTTAGATAAAAAACCAATTAAAAACACAAAGGTGGAAGATTAGTCAAAAAATAATGTTAAGTTTAAATAATAAAAAACAATTCTTATGAAAAACTCAAGAAGAAAATTTATACAAAACGCATCGCTTGCTATATTGGGTGCCAGTTTAAAACCAAGTGCTTTATGGTCTAGTACCAATATGGTGGCTAGTAAAAATTTAATTGGTGTTCAATTATATTCAGTACGTGAAGACATGTACAAAAAACCAATGGAAACCTTAACGGCTTTATCTAAAATGGGATTTGAATTTGTTGAGCATGCCAATTATGTAAATAGAAAATTCTATGGATGGACAGCTACCGAATTTAAAAAAGTATTGGGAGGTCTAGGTTTAAAAATGCCTAGTGGCCATACTGTAATGAATGCTAGCCATTGGGATAATGCCAAGAAAGATTTCACAGACGTATGGAAGCATACAGTAGAAGATGCAGCAGTAATGGGTCAATCTTATGTTATTAGTCCTTCCATAGACGATAAATTAAGAAGCACCTATGATGGATTAATGCAACAATTAGAAATATTTAATAAATCGGGCGAATTATGTAAAGCAAGTGGTATGAAATTTGGATACCATAATCATGATTTCGAATTTAAAGAAAAATTAAATGGCCAATTAATGTATGATATTATCTTACAACATACCGACCCTAACTTAGTAGTACACCAATTAGACTTCGGAAATATGTACGGCGCAGGCGGAAGAGCTGCTGAGTGGATTAATAAATATCCAGGTCGTTTCCAATCACTACACGTAAAAGATGAAATTAAGGCAGAAAAAGGGGAGATGAATGATGGCTATGAAAGCACTATTTTAGGAGAAGGCGTAGTAGATCCTAAATCTATTGCCTTACTTGCCAAAAAAATTGGAGGTGCTCACCATTATATCATTGAACAAGAGTCTTATCAAGGCATAGCGCCATTAGATTGTGTGAAAAAAGATTTAGCTATAATGAAAACTTGGGGTATCTAAACTACCTACTTGTACAAAAAGCACAAACCCTAAAAGTTTGTGCTTTTTTTTGCTTAAATTGAATTCAATAAATATTTTAGTTCATATGAAAAATGCTATCGTTACAGAAAATACCTCTTCTACTGTGAAGTCCCTTTACTCTATCTGTTTTATAGGTATACTCATGAGTTGTTCTTTTATGAGCAAGGCGCAAAAGTATAGTGCTAGCGAAATTGCAAGGTGGGAACAACATGCAAAACAAATTACTATTATAAGAGATGAGTGGGGTATTGCCCATGTTTATGGGAAAACTGATGCTGACGCCGTATTTGGTTTAATGTATGCCCAAAGTGAAGAGAATGTAGGACAAATAGAACTGAACTATTTAGAAATGTTAGGTCGTACTGCTGAAGTAAAAGGACCTTCTGCTATTTATGAAGACTTAATGATGCGACTTATTCAAGATAGTGTAGCTGCCATCAATGATTATAATAAAAGCCCAGCTTGGTTTAAGTCATTACTACAAGCTCATGCCGATGGACTAAATTATTATTTATATAAACATCCTGAAGTAAAACAAAAAGCTATTCAATATTATAAACCTTGGTATCATTTAATGTGGACAGATGGTAGCGTATCACCCACTAGAACAGGTGGTATTAAAACAGATCAGGTAGCATCTTTTTACGGGCAAATGCCAGGTGCCGAAAAATTAGTAGTACATAATAGCGAAGAGCCTTATGCCTTAGAAGAAAAAATACAAAAAGGCTCTAATGGTTTCGCGATAGCCCCTCAACATAGCAAAAACGGTAATGCATTATTATATATTAATCCGCATGTGCCTTTTTATTTTAGATCTGAGATTCATATGGTAAGTGAGCAAGGCTTGAATGTATACGGAGCAGTTACTTGGGGGCAAATGTTTATTTATCAAGGATTCAATGAACATCTAGGTTTTATGCATACAAGTAGCTATGCCGATGTAGCCGATGTCTATGAAGAAAAAGTAGCTAAAAATAAAACAGGCTGGGTTTCGCATTATGAACAAAGTCTTCAACCTATTAGTGAAAGAAATATTCCTATTCAGTATGTAGAAGAAGGTCAAATAAAAACAAAATCATTTTTAACTTACCGCACATTACATGGCCCTGTAATGGGAAGCAAGAATGGCAAATGGTTAAGCTTGCAAGAAAATAATCGTTCTTTAAACGCCTTAATGGAATGTTGGTCTAGGACCAAGGCCACCAATATAAAAGAGTATCAAAAAGCTTTATCCTTACTAGGTAATAATAGCAACAATACGGTGTATGCCGACGCCGATGGCTCTATTGCTTATTGGCATGGTAATTTCATGCCCAAAAGAAATACCAAATATGATTTTAGTTTACCTGTAGATGGTTCTATTAAAGCTACTAACTGGCAAGGTGTGCATACACTCAATGAAATTGTACAAAGTATTAACCCCGTGAATGGTTGGTTACAAAATTGTAATGCTACTCCTTTCACAGTCGCTGGCATCAATAGTCCTAAAGAAAAGGACTATCCTCATTATATGGCACCCGATGGTGAGAATGGACGAGGTATAAACGCAGTTAACTTATTAAGTAAAGTAAATAAAATTTCTTTAGAGGATTTAATTCAATTGGGATACAATAAACATTTATCTGCTTTTGATATTTTACTACCTTCTTTTATCGCGTATACAAAAAACACCCCTTTAAATGAAAGGGAGAAAAAAGCAATAAACTATTTAACTGCTTGGAATGGAGATGCAGCTATTTCTTCTATTGCTACTACAATTGCTATTGAATGGGCCAATAATTGGTCAAAAGAAATTCCGCCTGCTACTACAGAAGAGGCCACTACTCAAATCATAAAAAAATATGAGCAGATGGTGAAGGATGTTTCGAATGAAAAAAAATTAGCACTTTTAAATATAGCTTTAGATCAAATAGAAAAAACCTACGGTAGTTGGGAAATTCCTTGGGGAGATATTAATAGATACCAAAGAGTAAACCCAGGAGAAAAATTTAATGACAATGCACCTAGTATTGCGGTAGGACAAACATCTTCTAAATGGGGCTCCCTGCCTGCATTTGAGAGCAGACGATATGATAATACTTTAAAGCGTTATGGTTATTCGGGTAGTAGTTTTATTGCAGCAGTGAGTTTTGGAAAAAAATTAGAAGCGAAAACAATTATTACAGGGGGGCAAAGTCGCTTTGCTAATTCAACTCATTTTACTGACCAAGCTCAAAAATATATTGATGGCGATTTTAAAAATATATACTTTTATAAAGAAGATGTTTTGGCGCATGAAGTCACATCATATAAACCAGGGTTTTCTAAATAATGATCGTATAGCTTTGACATAAAGGCCAGTTTCACCAAGCCTGCTAAATTTTTAACTTCTAGTTGTTGCATCATTTTTGTACGGTGCCCTTCAATAGTGCGTTTGCTGTGGCCCACTTCATTAGCTATTTGCTTACTAGAAGCTTCTTCGCAAATGCGCACTAAAATATATTTATCATAAGTATGTAACTGATGTACTTTCTCTGTTAGCTTTATTTTATCCATACGGTTTACCATATTAAATACTTTATCGGCAATACGATGACAGAAATATATTTTTTGAAGCCTTGCCATTTCAAGGGCTTTAGACCATTCTTGTTTGGAAACATTACGTGCCACTATCACCGAAATACCATGATCAATTAATTGATACAAATGGGCATCTTCTTGTTCATTAAAGACCACCATCACGCCCATTCTGTTTTTTATCTCTTTTAATTGATGCATTGTGCATGGATCTCCAAAATGAAACATGGAACTATCTACCACTAAGACCATGGGTAAGACTTGTTTAGTTTTATCATAGGCTATATAACTAGTTAACTCCTCTATACTTTTAATGATATGATAGCCCATTAACTGTGGGTTGTCTTTGATAAGTAAGCTAGATCCCATTGCATACACAATTTGTTTATCACAAATGATTACTTGAGTTTGCATCTTTTATAAAATTTTAATGTAGTGGCAATTAACTAAATATTGTATAACACATTGATATACAGACAACTATATTATACCAAAGGCTTTTAATTGCATTGTAATTTATCCCATTGAAGTATTTTCGAAATAAGCATTAAGTAGCATAAATGATGAGGCTATAGTAGTTATGAAATTAATGGCTATAATAATTTGTTAGTATTATATATTTTATAACTTCAATGAATATTATACTAACATATACTAACCATTTAAAACTGCGTTGACAAACATTCGTAACTTATTTTACCCTTTTGTTCCAGTAGGACATTTGAAAGTTTGGGTCTTGGCCCCAGCCTTGGATAATCCAGATCCGAACTTAGCCTACTATTATGATTTTAGTCAAAGTATTGAAGAGTATACGCGCGTATTTGAACAACTAGATCTTCCATGGAAATGGCAGCCCGTAACTTTAGAAAATTATAAAATGATTGTGCAAGAAATTGCACATGAAAGAGAAAAAGGAATTCATTTTCCAGTAGTACTTAATTTATGTGATGGAGATGAAATTAATGGTGCCCCTGGTGTTTCCGTTATTAAAGCCTTAGACGCAAAACAATTAGTGTATACAGGTGCCAATGATTATTTCTACGATATCACTACTTCTAAAATTCCCATGAAAAAAGCTTTTGATGAAGCAGGTGTAGCTACACCGAAATGGGAAGCCATTAGAGATAATAATATTAACGCAAAAGAAATTATTAAAAAATTAGGTAGCCCTTTAATTGTAAAGCCTGCCGTATCTGGTGGCAGCCTAGGCGTGGGTGTGAAAAATGTAGTAGAGACAGAACAAGAATTAGAAACACAATTAGCTAAAATGTTTGAAGGGTATAGAGGATGGAATTTATCTTCAGATGGTATTTTGGCAGAGTCTTTTGTAGAAGGACCTGAATACACAGTAATGATAGTGGGAAGCCATACCCATCCTGAGTATGCAAAGATATACCCTCCGGTAGAAAGAGTCTTTCATGCCTCCCTTCCAGAGAAAGAAAAGTTTTTATCCTTTGATAGATTATGGGAAATTTATGAAGAAGAAAGCCCCATGCCAGAAGATGAAAATTTTTATCAATACCAATTAGGAGACGAGGCAGTTCAACTCGCTGTTCAAAAAGTTTCTTGGGATGCCTATGTGGCTTGTAATGGAACGGGTTATACAAGAGTGGATGTGCGCATAGATAACAAAACAGGCGAAGCCTATGTATTAGAAGTAAATGCGCAGTGTGGTATTAGTGAAGATGAAAATTATACCTCTATTGGTGCTATTTTGCGATATGCTAATCAAAGTTTTACTGAACTCGTAATTCATATTATTAATGACGCATTTGTTAGAAGAAAAAAATAAATTTATGCGCCCCCTCCCTATCCTAAATAATCCAGCAAGTTTTACAAATTTAAAAATTTGTGTACTTCAACCAGACTACTCCACTTCAGAAGTCGATTATCAATACTATGATCCTAAAAGAGACCTTTCCACTATTATGCCCGAAGCGCATATCGATCATGTTTTTTTAAACAAGCTTACGACCTATCAACAATTAAAAGAACTCAAAGAAAAAAATTACGATATCTATATTAATTTATGCGAAGGTTATTTAGAATGGAAAGTACCTTCCATTGATGTTATTATGAGTTTAGACTTATTAGGACTGCCTTATACTGGACCTAGTACCAACTTATATGACCCCCCAAAAACCATTATGAAGTATTTGGCTTTCTGTGAAGATGTGAAAACACCTGCCCATATTCATATAGAATCGGAAGAAGATATAGCGCAACTACCTGGCAATTTGCAATTTCCTTTATTTGTAAAACCAGCCAAGGCGGGTGATAGCTTAGGCGTGGACAATGCTTCCAAAGCGAATAATACCGCCGATTTAGTGACCAAGGTGAAAAGCATATTAGCAGAATTTGGTTCTGCCTTGGTTGAAGAATATATTGATGGCCGTGAATTCACCGTTTTAGTTTGCGCCAATGCAGATGGTAAAACTTGTACCAGCTTTGTACCGGTTGAATATATTTTCCCTGAAGGTTTTAGTTTTAAAACCTATGCTTTAAAAACTTCTGAATTACATCCCACTGCCAATATTCCTGTGTCGGATATTGTATTGGCTACTAAATTAAAAAATATTGCGGAACAAGTTTTCATGTCTTTCAATGGTGTAGGTTATGGAAGAATGGATTTTAGAATGAATGAGAAAGGGGAAATATTTTTTCTTGAAATTAATTTTACCTGTTCTGTTTTTTATGCCCAAGGTTATGAAGGCTCTGCCGATTATATTTTACTACACGATGGAGCAGGCCAGCGAGGCTTCTTAGAAAGAATTATTATTGAAGGCATGGCGCGCTTTAGAAGAAAAGAAAAAGTTTTTAAAATTAAGGGGAACGCTATTTCTGGATATGGTATGTATGCAAAATGGGATTTACCTAAAGGCACTATATTATTTCAAGGGGAAGAAAAATCGCAACGCATTGTTACCAAAAAATTTGTAGATGAAAATTGGGATGAGCGTGAGCAATTAAATTTTAGAAGATACGCCTATCCTATCAGTAAGGATGTATATATATTATGGGACTTACAACCCGAAGAGTGGTCTCCTCAAAACCACCACTGTGATGCTAACTGCAGCTATATGGGTTTAAATGTAGTGATTAATAAAGCGGTTAAAAAAGGAGAAGAGCTCACCTTAGATTATGGGGCCTTTTTAGATGAAACCATGGAACCTTTTAATTGCAATTGCGGTTCTTCGAACTGTCGCGGCCTGATCAAAGGTAATGCTGGCAATAAAATTTAGCATTTGCCTAGTATAGTATGGTCTAGGATAGTATAGCATGATTTAACCTAGAATTTCTAGTCATTTCATACCATTTGTCCCCCATAAGAATGTTTTTTTTATTATATTCATAGTAACGATTGCTTACTTTAAAACCTGTATATGAAAAAACAATTACTTCTGTTAACTTGCCTATTAGCTAGCACACAATTTGTAACGGCTCAAAAAAAATTAAATATAGATAGCCTAGCTGGCTTATTGGAGGTATGGGTGAATGTACCAGTAGTAACGCCTGGTGTAAATAATACCGACGCGCCTTCTGACGCCACTATTTTATACAATGGAAATGGCCTAGGCGCTTTTCAAAAAAAAGATGGTAGCCCTGCTGGTTGGAAAATAGATGCAGATGGCGCTATTACAGATATTAAAGGCGCTGGTGATTTAATTACCAAGGAAGCTTTTGGAAACTGTCAACTACATATTGAATTTAGAGAGCCTTCTGAAGTAAAAAGCAGTGGACAAGGCCGAGGGAATAGTGGTGTATATATAATGGGTAAATATGAAATTCAAGTTTTAGATTCTTATAATAATCCTACTTATTCTAACGGACAAGCAGGCGCCGTATATAAACAACATGTTCCTTTAGTGAATGCAAGTCGCAAACCTGGTGAGTGGCAGTCTTATGATATAATTTTTACAGCCCCTTTATTTAAAGAAAAGGGCGATTTAGAAAGTCCTGCGCGTGTAACTGTTATTCAT
>Ga0114962_10001447_pt1 | contig 20506 bp, 19 predicted proteins | sample C_130820_MF_Meta_FD_87017 | JGI IMG/M metagenome (GOLD analysis project Ga0114962, IMG submission 87017) | Freshwater microbial communities from Lake Croche, Canada to study carbon cycling - C_130820_MF_MetaG | ecosystem: Environmental > Aquatic > Freshwater > Lake | place: Lake Croche, Canada... | reverse complement strand
GCAGCACCAACGTGACGGCAGCCCACACCGGGCAGGATCACGATCAGATCGGGCCGCCTGCGCAGCGACCCGCACACGACTGACCCGAGGCGTTCAGTCGGCCGGGTTGCTGGCCTCGTCGACCCACAGTCGCGAATGGCGCGGCACGCCGGCCAGCAGAAAATTCATCTGGTCGGCGACGATGCGCCGGTTGGCCAGAATGAAGGCCTCATGGCGATTGGGCACATAAGGCACATACAGCAGCGGCATGCCGGCCGACTCGGGCGTGCGGTTGCCCTTGCGCTGATTGCAGGCACGGCAGGCCGAGACCACGTTCTGCCAGACGGTGCTGCCGCCGCGCGAACTCGGCGTGACATGCTCCATCTCGAGGGCACTGCCCGAATAGCGACCGCCGCAATAGGCGCAGATATGCCGGTCGCGGGCAAACACCATGGCGCGGTTGAGCGGCGTGCGGTCGTTGCCGCCGCGAAATCGCCAGCGCGGCCCGTCGATGGCGATGATCGCCGCAATCTCGAGCGTGGACTGTCTGCCATGCAAGCGGCTGATGCCGCCATGCAGGACGGTGCGCATCGAGCCCAACTCCCAGCGAACCTTGCCACTGGCGTAATAGCCGGCGGCACCTTCATGGTCGATCCAGCGGACTGGCGTACCGGCAACGTCGAGGGCGAGGATGTCGTGCATGGGAACGGTCATCGAACCTGAGAACCGAAAGAGTGATCATAGTGCTTTATCGTTACCATTCGCCATGAGCAAACCCAGACTGCTGCTGCTGGCCACCGGCGGAACAATCGCCGGCGTCGCGCCCACTGCGGCGAGCACCCTGTCCTATGCACCGGCCTCGCTCGGTGCCGACAGCCTGATCGCGTCGGTGCCCGCGCTCGCCGATCTGGCCGACATCACGACCGAGACACCGTTTTCGACCGGCAGCCAGCACATGACCAGTGCCAACTGGCTGATGCTGGCGGCGCGGGTGCGCCAGGCCATGGCCGACCCCGCCATCGACGGCATCGTCATCACCCACGGCACCGACACCCTCGAAGAAACCGCGCTTTTTCTCGATCTGACCTGCCCGCGCGACAAGGCGGTGGTGCTGACCGGCGCGATGCGGCCAGCCACGGCGCTGAGCGCCGACGGGCCGATGAATCTCTATGCCGCTGCCGTCCTGGCGGCGAGCCCGGCATCAAGAGGCGCCGGTACCATCGTCCTCATGAACGACCAGGCCTTCGGACCCGACCGGGTGGCCAAGGTTCACACCTCGCGCGTCGATGCCTTCATGGCCCGCAGCGCGATGCCGCTGGCGCTGATGCTCGACGGCCAGGCGGTCTGGCAGACCCCCGCTGCGATGGCGGCCGAACGGCGTCCGTCGCTGGCTGCGCACTTCGCCAGCCTGCCGGCCGCGCTGCCCAGGGTCGACCTGCTCGCCCAGCAGGTCGATGCCGATCCGGCGATCGTCGACTGGTGTGTGCAGCAGGGCGCCCGCGGGATCGTTCTGGCCGGCACCGGTCATGGAACGATGTCGCGCCCGATCGAGGCAGCGCTGGGTCGGGCCGCCAAGACCGGCTGCCTGGTGGTGCGGGCCAGCCGGATCAGCGACGGGCCGGTGATGCACGGCGCCGGGGTCGATGACGATCGCCTCGGATTTATCGCGGCCGGCTTTGTGACCCCCCACAAGGCCCGACTGCTGCTGTCGCTGCTGATCGCCGCAGGCCTCGATCGCGAGGCAGCGCGGACAATGTTCAGTCGCTTTTAGGCTGCGGGCAGGGCATCAACCGCGTGGCGGGGGCTCAGCCTCGGCCCGGCACCGCCGCACGCTGCGCGAGGCCATCCAGACGCGTCTCGAGCTCGCGAAGCTCCTGGCCGAGCCGCTCGAGCTGACGGCGATCGAGCAGTTGGCGATCTTCGTCGACCAGAAACTGACGCAGCCCGCTCTGCGCGCGATCGCCGATCGCCTGCGCCTGACGAAGGCCGGCACGGGCGGCATCGCCCATGCGCTGCGCCGCCACATCGCCGACCAGCTTGCTCAGGTCTTCCTCGATGTCCCAGCGAAGATGCTGCGCGATCTCGCCAACCGCCGCCGCGACCATGACATCGCCTTCGACTTTGAGATGACCGGTCAGCCCGACGGCGCCGTCGCGCATCGCACCGAGCAGCGCGCTGACGGTGGGGGTAAGCGACAGGGTCACGCTCGGCGAGTCGATGGTCGCAAGCTCAAGCGTGCCATCGGCGGCAATCCGGGCATCGGCCGAGACCGCACCCAGCGGCGCCGCCACCACCATCCGGACCGTGCGACCGACATGGGTTCGCAGACGGTCTCGGGCCCAGGCCTGCTGACGCAGCACATGGTTCAGGGCGCTGATTCCGACCTGAGCCAGAGGCAAAGCGAGGGCGACCATGCTTGGCGGGTCCGCTGAGAATGCTGGGCGACAGGGCTGAACGAGGGGCCCGACGCTGTGGCTCAGGCGCGGCTGAGTTGCTGGATGCCGCCGAGCACCCAGCCGCCCTGGGCCTGCAACGGACGGGTGAAGTTCCAGACTTCGTCGAATGGCGCCGCCGGCGCACCCGCTTCCTCGCGCAGCATGCCCCAGAAACGCACGCTGGCCAGCTGATCGACGCTGCCCGACTCGACGCCCAGCAGCTCACCTTCGAGGGTGACGACATCGGTCTGGTTCAGACCGCCATTGCGGGCATCGATCTCGAGCTTGAGCTCGGCAAACATCTCGGGGCTGGTGAATTCGCGCAGGTCATTGGCATTGCCCGCGTCATAGGCAGCCTGCAGCCGAATGAAGCAGACCTTGGCGGTGTGCAGGAAGACATCGGCATCGAAGCCTTCCGGCAAACGCGAGCCCATGACCGGCTGCGAGGCCGGATGGACCATGTCGATCGGCTGGTCGCGGCCGGAGGCCGGCACCGGCGCCGGCTGGTAGTTGGGCACCGAGGCTTCCTGGCCAAGCCCGGACAGACCGTAGCCGCCGGGGTAGGCCGGCTGCGGCTGACGCGCGGCCGCACGACGCGCCAGGAAAAAGCCGACCACCGCCAGCACCACCATGACCAGCAGACCGGCGGTCATCGCCGAGGCCAGCGCTTCGCCGAAACCGAAATGGCTGGCCAGCGCGGCCAGACCGAGGCCGGCAGCCAGACCGGCGAGCGGACCCATCCAGCGGTTGCGGGGAGCAGCCTGCGGCGCGGCGGCCGGACGGTTTGCCGCCGAGGGCGCGGCGGCGGGTGCCGCCGGCTGGGCCGGCTGCGCCTGACGGGGCGCCGCGCCGGTCGCACCCGAGCTGTCGCGCTGCATGGTGCCGCTGGGCGCCTGACGGCCGATATTGCCGCCGCCACCCATCCGTTTGGCCTGGACGTCGGCCATGCCGACAGTCGTGAGTACCACTACTGCGATCAGAGCCAGAAGCGAGGTCTTCATGGTGAAGTCTCCGTGGTTGTCCGGTGAAAAAAATTATATTTTCACACCCTCGTGCAGCGCGACCACACCGAGAGTGAGGTTAAAGTGCCGGACCCGCGCAAAACCGGCGTCTTCGAGCATCGCGCTCAGCGTCGGCTGATCGGGATGCACACGGATCGACTCTGCCAGATAACGGTAGCTCTCACCATCGCCGGCCACCGCCTGGCCGATGCGCGGCAGCAGCTTGAACGAGTAGGCATCGTAGATCGGGGCCAGCGGCTTCCAGATGCGCGAGAACTCGAGCACCAGCAGCTTGCCGCCCGGCTTGAGCACCCGATGCATCTCGCGCAGGGCGACTTCCTTGCGGGTCATGTTGCGCAAACCGAAGGCCACGCTGACGCGATCGAAATAGTGATCGGGAAACGGCAGCTTCTCGGCATCGCAAAGCGTCACCGGCTGCGAAAAGCCGTCGTCGAGCATCCGGTCGCGACCGATGGTCAGCATCGATCGGTTGATGTCGGTCAGCCAGACCTCGCCGCTTGCACCGACCTTGCGGGCAAACGCCCGCGCCAGATCACCTGTGCCACCGGCGATATCAAGCACTTTCATGCCCGGGCGCAAGGCGGCCTGGCCGACGGTGAAGGCCTTCCAGACGCGATGCAGGCCGCCCGACAGCACGTCGTTCATGAGGTCGTAGCGGGGCGCCACCGAGTCGAAGACTTCCGCCACCTTGCCTGCCTTGTCGGCCGCGGCGACCGACTCGAAGCCAAAGTGGGTGCTCTGGGCGCTGGCATCAGCGTCGGGGGAGGAATGCGGCGATGTCATGAGCGTGGCCTCGTGAGGGCAAGCGATGTCAGACCGGCAGCCGGCTTGCTGCCCGGTGCGTCATGGCCTGGTTGCTGCCTTTCCGCCTGCTGATCGGACTGCGGTCCCGGGATCGGATCGCGGCTCTGGCCGGCGGCCCGCAGGCGGTCGTCATAATCGCGCCAGAGTTGGAGCTGGTTGGCGCCCAGCCAGTAAAGGTAGTCCCAGGAGAAGATGCCGGTGGTGTGCCCATCCGAGAAATGCGGCTGGACGGCGTAATGACCCACCTGCTCGAGCGAATCGACGTCGATGTCGCGCTTGCCGACCTGCAGCACTTCCTGACCGGGGCCATGACCCCGCACCTCGGCCGAGGGCGAATAGACCCGCAGCAATTCGAAGGGCAACTGGAAGTGCTTGCCGTCATCGAAGGAGAGCTCGAGGACGCGCGAACGCTTGTGCACGACGATCGCGGTCGGCCTGGGCGTGTTCGGATCGATACCTGACATCGGATGGGCTTGCGGCAAGTGGGGACCGATGGTAACGCGAATCGGCAAGCGGCAACGCCTGGCCGTCGGGCAGTTTCGAGACCTTCGCGGTGTGCGCCCGCCCGGCGCGACTCAGTCGGCCGGGGCGACCGCGATCCGATCGAAATCGACGCCACGCTCGATCAGCCCGATCATTCGCAGTCGCCGCTCGGTCTTTGAGTCGAGCAGGGTCATGATCCGCGACTGGGCAAAGGCATCGCGTCGCACGACCACCGACGGCGGATCGCCGCAGCCCCTGCCGATGAAACTCCAGGCGGCCTCGAAGCCCTGACTGCCGAGATAGCGAACCCGCACCGCCCGGGGCGATCCCGGCCAGAATCGCACGCCGAGGTCGTGGGCAAAGGGTTGCAGCCTGTCAGACCAGCCGGTGTGGGTCAGGGTCACCACCTGCCCCACCATCACCTGGCGCGGACCGGCGCCGGGGCGGTTCGCACGCCGATGATCGGCGAGCCCGCCCTGCTGCCAGGCCTGCAGCGCAACCAGGCTGCCGAGTCGCAGACGCGGGGTATCGGCAGATCGGGTAAACACCGACCGGTAGGCATCCATGCCGCGCCAGCTGACTTCCTCGCCGCTGTCGGGGCCGATGTCGGGGCCGATGTCGGATCCACTGTCGGAGCCGGAGCCAGCATCGGAGCCATTGTCGGGCGCGGCCAGACCGATCTTCAGCAGGGCCTTGGGTACCGGCGCCTTCACCAGCGGCGTCGGCACATGGCAGGGGCCCCAGACCACCCGCAGTCTGCCGAGCAAGGCAGTGAGACGCTCGACCGGCAAGAGGGTGCGCAGTCCGACCGCATCGGGCGTCTGCCCCTGCGCCAGACCATCGGCACATCGGTCGAGCACGATCAGCGCCTCGTATGAATCGATCTGCACGGTGTGACTGGGCGACAGCATCAGGCAGGGGCCGGCCGAACTCACATGCGGCAGACCGTCGAGGTCGATGCGAAGTCCGACGCGGCGAGCCGCCGCCCAGGCCAGCCGGTAGGCCATCGACAGCTCGTCGCCATCAAATCCGAGCGGCTCGACCAGCCGCATCAGCAGCGGCAAGGCCAGCCCGGCTGCCGGTGAGCCGGTGCGCATGCCCTCTGCATCCCCGCCCAGCGGCGACGGGTCGGGAAAGGCGACCCGAAAGGTCGGGGATTGCCACAGCGGATAAGCCAGCCGGCAAAGTTCGTCCCATTCCTTGCGGGGCATCGTCATCCGCAGCCGCGCAGCGGTGGTCAGCAGGCGCGACTGCATCTCGAGCGCCCAGGCCAGCGCCAGCAGCGCACGGGGCACCGGGCTTGCAGCCTGTGTCGAATCGAAGGCCGGCTCGCAAAGGTCGATATAGACCCGCTTGAAGGCGTCGCGCCCGGCGACCAGCACCGCCGACAGACTGTGGAAGGTCGCCAACTCGGCGAGCGCCAGGGGAATCGGCTGATCCCGCAGACGGGAGATTACCGGCTCGGCTGCGGTGAGCATTTCGGCACGCATCGTCTCGAGCGCGAGCATCCTCGCCTCGGTCGACAGGCCGCCGGATTCGATCGATGCAATACGGCTGGCCATCAGCGCCAGATCGGCATCGGGCTCGGCGCGGGATCGTGCCGGCAGCCAGTTCCTGCGCTGGGCGGCCCGACGCTGCACCGGAAGGAGACGTTGGATGATCGACATGGCATCGATCGTGCCTCGCGCTGCACTTGCCTGCGCGGGCATTGTTCACGATCGGCCGCGAGTCAGACGGTCAGAATGCGCAGCGGATTGAAACGCGGATTTTCGAAGCCACCGGCGCGCATCGGATAACCGCGCGGATTGCAGACCACCCGGCAGCCGGCCGCAAGATAGTCGTGCGAGGTATGGGCATGACCGTGGATCCAGAGATCGACGCCGGCAAAGAGTCGGTCGAGATCGCTGGCAAATGCCGGATTGGACAAGGCCCGCATGAACGCGGGTGCGACCGAATGCCAGCTCGGCAGATGATGGGTGATGACCACCCGCGGGCCGACTGAAGGCGCCGCCAGCCGATCGGCCAGCCAGTCGCGCGATTGCCTGTGCAGCGCGACCGAATCGTCAGGATCGAAGCGACGCGCACCGCCTTGTGCCTGCGCGTCGGCGACTTCGATCGCGCGATAGTCGACCATCACCCGACGGGCACCCGCCATCACCTCGGCGGCACTCATCTGCACCGGCCGCCCCGGCACCTCATACAGATGGAAGTCGGTCCAGAGCGTGCAGCCCAGGAACTCGACGCCGGCGATGGTCACCGCATCGCGCTCAAGCAGGTGAATGCCCAGCCGCCTGGCGGTCTGGCGCATTGCGGCCAGCGCCTGCTCGCGACGGGTATCGAAATACTCGTGGTTGCCTGCGATCTGCACGATCGGATGATCGGGGAAGGTCTCGCGCGCCCACTGCAGGGCGAGCGTGGCCTGACCGATGTCACCGGCGAGCACGACCAGATCGAAGGCATCGCGCGGCGCACTCGGCACGAAAGCGGCATGCTCGACATGCAGATCGGAGAGCACGAGCAGGCGCATGGCTTTGCGACCCTGACTCAGAACTTGGTGTAGCCGCCGTCGATGATGAACTGCTCGCCGGTGGTGTAGGCCGCGCCGCCACCCGCCAGATAGACCGCGATGCCGCCGAAGTCGTCGATGCTGCCCCAGCGGCGCATCGGAATGCGCGGCATGACATTGCCGGCGAACTTGTCGTTGTTGAAGGACGGCTCGGTCATCTCGGTCTCGATCCAGCCAGGCAGGATCGAATTGACACGGATGCGATGCCGGGCGAGTTCGACGGCGAGTGCGCGCACATAGGCGGTGACCGCGCCCTTGGAGGCGCCGTAGTGGCTGTTGCGGGCCGCGCCCTCGACCGCCGCCGTGCTCGCGGTGGCCACCAGCGAGCCGCCCTGACCATGCTCGGCCATATGGCGCGCGGCCGCCCGGAAGGTCAGAAAGACGCCTTCGACATTGATGCGCTGGATGCGGCGGAATTCTTCGAGCGTCATGTCGAGGACGGTCTTGCCCTTGCCGCCGATGCCGGCGTTGGCAAAGCATGAATCGACGCGTCCGAGCGCCGCGACCGAGGCCGCGAAGCTGCTTTCAACCTGCGCCTCGTCACCGACGTCGCACACAAAGGCATGCACCCGCTTGGCGTCGCCGCACTCCATCGCCAGCGCAGCGCGGGCGTTCTCGGTTTTCTCGGGACGCGAGCCCCAGATCGCAACCGACGCACCAGACGCCAGCAGCGCGCGCGCCATGCCGTAGCCGATGCCGCCGTTGCCGCCGGTAATAACCGAGCCATGCCCGGTGAGGTCGAAGGGTTTGTACATAGGGGTCTCCGTGTGAGGGCGCTTGCCGCGTCTGAATAGGATCGCTGAACAGCATCGAGCCCGCCCATGATAACGGCTGGCGCACGCAGCTCGGCCGGTCGAAACCGTTCGTGGTCAGTCGCCGGCCCCGTGCCCTGACGCGACAGCGTCAGGCCATGCAGCGGGGACCGCTCAGACCAGCACGCGCTCGATCCCGCCGTCGTTGGCCCGCCGAACATAGTCGGGCATCCAGTCGGCGCCGAGCACATGGCGGGCGATCTCGACCACGATGTAGTCGGCCTCGACCGCGACATCGCCTTCGTAGCGCGACAGACCCTGCAGGCACGAGGGGCAGGAGGTGAGGACCTTCACCGGTCCATCGAAGGCCTCGCCGCGGCTGCCGTCAGGCGCCGCCTGACGACCCTCGCGGATCGCCTGCGTTGCCTGCGACATCTCGGACTCCTTGCGAAACCGCACCTGGGTCGAGATGTCGGGACGCGCGACCGCGAGCGTGCCCGACTCGCCGCAGCAGCGATCGTTTTTTTCGATGCGCCCGTTGGCGTCCTCGTTCATGAGGGCATTGACCACCTTGAGCGGCGCATGCGCTTTCATGGGGCTGTGGCAGGGGTCGTGATACATGTAGCGGGTGCCGGTCACGCCTTCGAGGCGCACGCCCTTTTCCATCAGGAATTCATGGATGTCGAGGATGCGGCAGCCCGGGAAGATGCGATCGAATTCGTATTTCTGGAGCTGGTCGTAGCAGGTGCCGCACGACACCACCACCGTCTTGATGTCGAGGTAATTGAGCGTGTTGGCGACCCGGTGAAAGAGCACCCGGTTGTCGGTGATGATCTTGTCGGCCTTGTCGAACTCGCCCGAGCCGCGCTGCGGATAACCGCAGCACAGATAGCCCGGTGGCAGCACGGTTTGTACGCCGACATGCCAGAGCATCGCCTGCGTGGCCAGACCGACCTGCGAGAACAGCCGCTCGGAGCCGCAGCCCGGAAAATAGAAGACCGCCTCGGCATCGACCGCCATCGCGCGCGGATCGCGGATGATCGGCACATAGCGCGCATCCTCGATGTCGAGCAGGGCGCGCGCCGCTTTCTTGGGCAGATTGCCCGGCATCTTCTTGTTGACGAAGTGGATCACCTGCTCGGTGAGCTTCGGTTTTCCGACGGTGGCCGGCGGATGCGCGGTTTGGGTCCTGGCCGGCGCCTTGAGCACATCATGGGCAATGCGCTGCGCCTTGTAGCCCCAGTCGATCATGACCTTGCGGGCGAGATTGATCGTGCTCGGATTGGTCGCGTTCAGAAAGAACATCGAGGCGGCCGTGCCCGGGTTGAAGCGCTTCTGGCCCATCTTGCGCAGCAGGTTGCGCATCGCCATCGAGACATCACCGAAGTCGATATCGACCGGGCACGGCGTGGCGCACTTGTGGCAGACCGTGCAGTGATCGGCGACATCGCCGAATTCATCCCAGTGCCGGATGGAGATACCGCGTCGGGTCTGCTCCTCATAGAGGAAGGCTTCGATGAGCAGCGAGGTGGCCAGGATCTTGTCGCGCGGGCTGTAGAGCAGATTGGCCCGCGGCACATGGGTCGAGCAGACCGGCTTGCACTTGCCGCAACGCAGGCAGTCCTTGATCGAGTCGGCAATCGAGCCGATGTCGGACTGCTGCATGATCAGCGACTCGGCGCCCATCAGCCCGAAGCTCGGGGTATAGGCGTTGCGCAGATCGCCATCGACCATCAGCTTGCCGCGGTTGAAGCGGCCCTCGGGATCGACTCGCTGCTTGTAGTCGCGAAACTCGGAGAGTTCCTCGGTGGTCAGGAACTCGAGCTTGGTGATGCCGATGCCGTGTTCACCCGAGATGACGCCGTCGAGCGAGCGGGCCAGCGCCATGATGCGCACGACCGCCTGATTGGCCTCCTGCAGCATCGCGTAGTCGTCGGAATTGACCGGCAGATTGGTATGCACATTACCGTCGCCGGCATGCATGTGCAGCGCCACGAACACCCGACCGCGCAGCACCTTGCGGTGCAGCTCGATGCATCGCTCAAGGATCGGACCGAAGGCCTGCCCGGAAAACACCGCCGACAGCGGGGCGAGCAGCTCGGTCTTCCAGGACACCCGGATCGTGCGGTCCTGCAGAAGATGAAAGAGGCGCTGGCCGGCATCGCCGGCTGAGCGGGTCTGGGCGGTCGGCAGGGCCGCCTGTAGCCCGAGCGTGTCAAATCGAGCAGCAGCAGTGGCCAGCGGCGCATCGATCTCGTGCAGCAGGAATTCCCAGCGGGCCCTGACCTGCGTCAGCAGCTCATTGGCCTGTGCCACCCGATCGAGCAGCATCTCGACCGGCACGCGGGCATTGGCACCGCCCTCGTCGGACTTGCCAAGCGGCAGGGCCGCCGGGTCGACCGACAGCATGGTCTGGAGCTCGTCGACCAGGCGCAGCTTGTTGCGGATCGACAGTTCGATGTTGATGTGCTCGATGCCGTCGGTGTATTCGGCCATGCGCGGCAAGGGGATCACGACGTCTTCATTGATCTTGAAGGCGTTGGTGTGACGCGCAATCGCCGCAGTGCGGGCCCGATCGAGCCAGAAGGTCTTGCGGGCCTCGGGCGACACCGCCACGAAGCCCTCGCCGCTGCGGGCATTGGCCATGCGCACGACTTCGGAGGTGGCGCGCGCCACGCCTTCTTCGTCATCGCCCACGATGTCGCCGAACAGCGCCATCTTGGGCAGGCTGCCGCGACGCGACTTGGTGGCATAGCCGACCGCGCGCAGATAGCGCTCATCGAGATGCTCGAGGCCGGCGAGGATGGCGCCATGCGGGCGGGCATCGAGATAGTTCTTGATCTCGACGATCGAGGGCACCGCGTCCTTGGCCTGCCCGAAAAACTCCAGACAGACCGTGCGGACATGGCGGGGCATGCGATGCAGCACCCAGCGTGCCGAGGTGATCAGGCCGTCGCAGCCTTCTTTCTGGATGCCCGGCAGACCGGCCAGGAACTTGTCGGTGACATCCTTGCCCAGACCCTGCTTGCGAAAGCGGGCACCCGGGATCTCGAGCAGCTCGGTGCGCATCGGCTCGCCGCGCATGACGGCATCGGCACCGAGCCGGTCGGGCGCATACCAGTCGAGGCGAAAGCGCGCGGTGGGGGCGTCATGGATCTTGCCGAGGTTGTGACCGATGCGGGTGATCTCGAGCCAGTTGCCCTGCGGATCGACCATGCGCCACCAGGCGAGATTGTCGAGCGCCGTGCCCCAGAGCACCGCCTTCTTGCCGCCGGCATTCATGGCAATGTTGCCGCCGATGCAGGAGGCCTCAAGCGAGGTGGGATCGACCGCAAAGACCAGCCCGGCGGCATCGGCCGCTTCGGTCACGCGCTTGGTGACCACCCCGGCCTCGGAGAAGATCGTGGCCACCGGGCCATCGACTTCGGGCAACTGCTGCTGCGCCACGGCCCCGATGCCGATGAGCTTTTCGGTGTTGATGACCGCCGACATCGGCGTGAGCGGAATCGCGCCGCCGGTATAGCCGGTGCCGCCGCCGCGCGGAATGATGGTCAGCCCGAGTTCGATGCAGCCGGCCACCAGTTGCGCAATCTGCGCCTCGGAATCGGGCATCAGCACGACGAAGGGATACTCGACGCGCCAGTCGGTGGCATCGGTCACATGCGAGACCCGCGACATGCCATCGAAGCGGATGTTGTCGCGGGCGGTGACGCGCGACAGCAGTCGCAGCGTGCGGGCACGCAGATCGGCGGTCTGATCGAAGGTGGCGCGAAAGCGGTCGATCGCGGCATGGGCGAGTTCGAGCAGGCGGCCCACGCGCTCGGCACGCACGCCCGGCCTGGCGCTGTCGGCCGACTCGGCATCGGGTTCGCGGCGGCGCTCGATTTCGGTCAGACGATGAGTCAGCGCCTCGATGAGCGCCGCTCGCCGGCGCGGATTGTCGAGCAGGTCGTCCTGCAGGAAGGGGTTGCGCTGCACGACCCAGATATCGCCCAGCACCTCATAGAGCATGCGCGCCGAGCGGCCGGTGCGACGTTCGGCGCGCAGCGACTCGACGATGTCCCAGGCTTCGGCGCCGAGCACCCGCAGCACGATCTCGCGGTCGGAGAACGAGGTGTAGTTGTAGGGAATTTCGCGCAGACGCGCGTCGTCTTGGGATGCAAGGCCGGCGACGGCCAGCGGGATGGGCGCATTCATCCAAGGATTGTAGACCGCCGACCGGTTCCCCGTCTGACAGCGGGGACATGCGACAGCGGGCTCGGGCGGCCGGCTCCGGCCTGTCAAGCGCCGGGGACTCAGCCAGTCATGAACGGCGCGGCGAACTTCATCCACCAGGCGTCGGGGATCCAGAGCAGCGCGCCGGTGAAGCTGACATAGCGGATGAACTTGCCGATCGCCATATAGGCCGCACTCGGCCAGAACGGCAGCTTGAGCCAGCCGGCCACCGCACACAGCGGATCGCCGACCACCGGCAACCAGGCCAGCAAGAGCATCTTCGGGCCGAAACGCTGGAGCCAGTCGAGATAGCGGTGGCCGCGCTTTTCGGCCAGCACTTTCTTGGCCCCCAGCCCCATCCAGAAACTGGTGAGTCCGCCAAGGGTATTGGCCAGCGTCGCCACCGAGACCGTGAGCCAGAACTGGTCGGGGTTGAGTTTGACGAAGCCGAAGACCGCAGGTTCCGATCCCATGGGCAAAAGGGTCGCGGAAATAAAGGCGATCAGCGACACGCTCAGCAGGCCGTTTTCGGGCACGGCATACCAGGCCAGGAGTTGATCGAGGAAAGCTTGCATGAGGGCAGTTTATGTCGGCAGGTAGAATCGACCGCCTTATGCCAGCCGATTATCTCAAACGAATCCTGACCGCTCGCGTCTACGACGTGGCGGTCGAATCGCCGCTGGAGCGCGCCCAGACGCTGTCTGCCCGACTCGGCAACACCGTCATGCTCAAGCGCGAAGACCTCCAGTCGGTCTTCTCCTTCAAACTGCGCGGCGCCTACAACAAGATGGCGCATCTGTCGGCGCAGCAGCTTGCCGCCGGCGTGATCGCTGCCTCGGCCGGCAACCATGCCCAGGGCGTGGCACTGGCCGCCGGCCGGCTCGGCTGCCGCGCGGTCATCGTGATGCCGGTGACCACGCCGCAAGTCAAGATCGATGCGGTACTGGCTCGCGGCGCACAGGTGGTGCTGCACGGCGACTCCTACTCCGACGCCTACGGCCATGCGCTCGAGTTGCAGGCCCGCGATCAGCTCACCTTCGTGCATCCCTTCGATGACCCCGATGTGATCGCCGGCCAGGGCACGATCGGCATGGAAGTGCTGCGCCAGCATCCCGGCCCGATCGACGCGATCTTCATTCCCATCGGCGGGGGCGGCCTGGCGGCAGGCGTGTCGGCCTATGTGAAACAGTTGCGCCCGGAGATCAGGCTGATCGGCGTGCAGACCGTCGACTCCGATGCGATGGCCCGGTCGCTGAAGGCCGGACGGCGAATCGAACTGGCCGAAGTCGGGCTGTTTTCAGACGGCACCGCGGTCAAGCAGGTCGGCGTCGAGACCTTTCGCCTGTGCCAGGCTTGCCTGGACGATGTCATCCTGGTCGATACCGACGAAATCTGCGCGGCCATCAAGGACGTCTTTCAGGACACCCGCTCGATCCTCGAGCCGGCCGGTGCGCTGGCGGTGGCCGGCGCCAAGGCCTGGCTGGAGCGCGAAACGCAGGCCCACGGCGGCATCTCGCCCACCGGCCTGAACCTGATCGCGCTGACCTGCGGCGCCAACATGAACTTCGACCGACTGCGCTTTGTCTCGGAGCGCGCTGAAATCGGCGAGCAGCGCGAAGCGGTGTTTGCGGTCACCATCCCCGAGGAGCGCGGCAGCTTCCGGCGGTTTTGCGAACTGATCGGCCCGCGCAACGTCACCGAATTCAATTACCGGATCGCCGATGCCCGCGTGGCTCATGTCTTTGTGGGCTTGCAGGTGAGCAATCGGGATCAGGCCCACGAGACCGCCCGCAGCTTCGAGGCCAACGGCTTTGCCGCGCTCGACCTGTCGGATGACGAGCTCGCCAAGTCGCATGTCCGCCATCTGGTGGGTGGGCATTCGCCGCTGGCCCGCGATGAGCTGCTCTATCGCTTTGAATTTCCGGAGCGCCCGGGCGCGCTGATGCGCTTTCTGACCAGCATGAGCCCGAACTGGAATATTTCGCTCTTTCATTACCGCAACCATGGTGCCGACTACGGGCGGATTCTGGTCGGACTGCAGGTGCCGGGTGCCGACAAGGCCGCGTTCGCCGACTTTCTGTCGGGACTGGGCTATCGCTGGTGGGATGAAAGCCAGCACCCCGCCTACCGGCTCTTCCTGGCGGCCGGCGGCGAATCCGACCGATCCTGAAACCGGCACCGACAATCCGGGCCGATCGCCCGCACCACAACAGGTAAACTGACTGTAAACTTTGGTTGACTGTCACGGTTGATTGACTTCCAGGCGATTTAACGGGCTGCCCCATGCAACTCCTCACCCTTGGCTTGAACCACACCACCGCGCCGCTTGCCCTGCGCGAGAAGGTGGCGTTTCCGGGCGAGGCGCTGCGCGACGCAGTCGCCAACCTGAAGGGCGAGCTGCGCAGCGTCCTGCCCGAGACCGCGATTCTGTCGACCTGCAATCGCACCGAGATCTACTGCGCCACGCCCGAGCCGGCGCGGGCGCGCCAGGCGATCACCCAGTGGATGGCCGACTTCAACGGGCTGGGTGCCTCCCCCGGCCTCGATGAGCATCTCTATGCCCTGCCCAACAACGCGGCGGTTCGCCACGCCTTTCGGGTGGCCTCGGGACTCGACTCGATGGTGCTCGGCGAGCCGCAAATCCTTGGCCAGATGAAAGACGCCGCCCGCGTCGCCCAGGAAGCCGATGCACTTGGCACCCATTTGCATCAGCTTTTCCAGCGCACCTTCGCGGTCGCCAAGGAAGTGCGCAGCCAGACCGAGATCGGCGCGCATTCGGTGTCGATGGCAGCGGCCGGCGTACGGTTGGCCCAGCGACTGTTCGAAGATCTGCGCGAGACCTCGATCCTGTTCGTGGGCGCCGGCGAGATGATCGAGCTGGCCGCCACCCACTTCGTGGCGCAGCAACCCAAGCGCATTGCGGTCGCCAATCGCACCGCCGAGCGCGCCCAGGCGCTTGCGCAACGCTTCGGCGCCCAGGCGGTCAGGCTGTCCGATCTGCCCGAAACCCTGGGAGACCACGACATCATCGTCTCCTGCACCGCCAGCTCGCTGCCGATCATCGGTCTGGGCATGGTCGAGCGGGCGCTTCGCCAGCGCCGGCGCCGGCCGATGTTCATGATCGACCTGGCCGTGCCGCGCGATATCGAACCCGAAGTCGCCCGACTTGACGACGTCTTTCTCTACACCGTGGATGATCTCGGCAAGCTGGTTCAGACCGGCATGGAAAATCGCCAGTCGGCGGTCGCCCAGGCCGAAACCATCATCGAGACCCGCGTCGACGCCTTCATGCACTGGCTGTCGGCGCGTCAGGCGGTGCCGGCGATCCGGGCGCTGCATGCCCGGGGCGAGTCGCTCAAACAGGGCGAACTCGAGCGTGCACGCCGCATGCTGGCGCGCGGCGACGATCCGCACGCGGTGCTCGAGGCTCTGGCCAGCAGTCTGACCGGCAAGTTCCTTCACGGCCCCACCACCCTGCTGCAGCAGCCGGGGCCGGCGCAGCAGCAGATCGGCGCGCTCATCGACCGCCTGCTGCCCGAAGACAAATCGTCCTGAGGGCCCGCGCCGGCACCTTCCTTCCTGCCGGGCGCTGTCTGACATGGCCATGAATCCCTCCATGCTCGACAAGCTGTCGCGGCTCGAAGAGCGGCTGGCCGAGGTGTCGGCGCTGCTCTCCACCGAAGAAGCCACCCGCGATATCACCGAATACCGCCGGCTCAACCGCGAGCATGCCGAGCTCGCCGAGGTGGTCGAGCATTTCGTCGCCTGGCGACAGGCTCGCCGCGACCTCGACACCGCCGAGCAGTTGCGCGCTGATCCCGAGATGCGCGAGTTCGCCGACGACGAAGCCGCCGCTGCGAGCCAGCGGCTGGCCGACGAGGGCGCCATGCTCGAACGGCTGCTGGTGCCGCGCGATCCGGACGACGGGCGCGACGTCATCCTCGAGATCCGCGCCGGCACCGGCGGCGACGAGAGCGCACTCTTTGCCGGCGACCTGCTGCGCATGTATCTGCGCTATGCCGAGCGACAGCGCTGGCAGACCGAGCTGCTCTCCGAGAGCGCCTCCGAACTTGGCGGCTACAAGGAAGTGATCGTTCGAATCGCCGGCAACTCGGTCTTCGCGCGCATGAAGTTCGAGTCGGGCGGCCATCGGGTGCAAAGGGTGCCTGCGACCGAGGCGCAGGGCCGCATCCACACCTCGGCCTGCACGGTGGCGGTCATGCCCGAAGCCGACGATGTCTCGGATGTGGTGATCTCGCCGGACGAGCTGCGCATCGACGTCTACCGGGCCTCGGGCGCCGGCGGACAGCATGTCAACAAGACCGAGTCGGCGGTGCGCATCACCCACCTGCCGACCGGCATCGTGGCCGAATGCCAGGACGACCGCTCGCAGCATCGCAACAAGGACAAGGCGATGAAGGTGCTGGCCACCCGCATCCGCGACCTGCAGGTGCGGGCGGCGCAGGCCAAGGAGGCGGCCACCCGCAAGTCGCTGGTCGGCTCGGGCGACCGTTCGGAGCGCATCCGCACCTATAACTTTCCGCAGGGGCGGGTCACCGACCATCGCATCAACCTCACGCTCTACAAGCTGCAGGGGGTGATGGACGGTGATCTCGACGACCTTCTTGGCCCGCTGATGACCGAGCATCAGGCCGAAAAGCTCGCGGCGCTGGCCGAGGAAGCGACCTCGCCCCAATGAGCGGCCAGCCCGCACGGTCGTGGGATGCGCTGCAGGCCGCTGCCGGGCTGCCCCGGCTCGATGCCCGCGCGCTGCTTGAGCATGTCAGCGCACGCCCCAGGGAGTGGCTGGTGGCCCACGGCGATGAGCCGGCCGACGCACTGATTGCCGCGCGATTCGATGCGCTGGCGGCCAGGCGTCGAGAGGGCGAGCCGCTGGCCTACCTGACCGGATACCGCGAATTCTTCGGTCGACGCTTTGCGGTCGATCGGCATGTGCTGGTGCCGCGCCCGGAAACCGAAGGGCTGGTCGAGGCCGCGCTCAGCCGTCTGCCGGCGCGGGTGGCGGCGCCCCTGCGCGTGCTCGACCTCGGCACCGGCAGCGGTGTCATCGCGATCACGCTCGCGCTGGCCCGACCCGACCTGCAACTGAGCGCCACCGACGCCTCGGCGAAGGCGCTCGCCTGCGCGCAGGCCAATGCCGGCAGACTGTCGGCACCCCCGATCGACTGGTATCAGGGCGACTGGTGGACCGCCCTGCCCGCGCGGACGCCGCGCTTCGACATGGTGGTCTCCAACCCGCCCTATCTGGCCGACAGCGACCCGCACCTGGGCGATCCGGCACTGCGGCATGAGCCGCCGGGCGCGCTGGCCTGCGGCCCGCAGGGCCTGGAGGCGATCGAGCAGATCGTGGCAAGGGTCGGCGCCCACCTGCTGCCCGGCGGCTGGCTGCTGCTGGAGCACGGCTGCGAGCAGGGCTCTGCCGTTCGAGATCGGCTCAGGCAGGCCGGCCTGTCCGAGGTCGCCACGCTGCCCGACCTGCAGGGGCTCGATCGGGTCAGCCTCGGTCGATTGCCCGATCACACCTGATCCGAGTCGATCAGCAGCGCCACTCCCGGTCACCGCCGGTCCGCCAGCCTGCAGGCAGATACCCCGACGTTTGACGCCGGCCGCATCGCTGCCTAGACTCGGCCTCTTGCCAGCGGCGCACAGCGCCCTCTTTCAAGGACTCAATGTCATGGACGCCAGCGAATTCATCAAAAAGACGGTCGAAGACCATCCCGTCGTTCTCTTCATGAAGGGAACCGCGCAGTTTCCGCAGTGCGGCTTTTCGGGCCGTGCGGTGCAACTGCTCAAGGCCTGCGGTGTTACCAGCATGGTCACCGTGAACGTCCTCGAGGATGACGAGGTCCGCCAGGCGATCAAGACTTTCTCCAACTGGCCAACGATCCCCCAGCTTTACGTGGGCGGCGAATTCATCGGTGGCGCCGACATCGTCCAGGAAATGTTCGACAGCGGCGAGCTGCAAAAGCTCCTGCCCGGCGAGGCGCCGGCCGCCTGAACGATGCCTCAGCGGTCGATGTCGACCGCTGGCCAGCGGACATAGGCAAACAGCCACAGTCCGATCAGATTGACCACCGGCACCAGCACCAGCAGTGCCCACCAGCGCGAAAACCCTGCTCGTCGCAAGACGCGGGCGGCCATCAGGATCGGGATCGCCAGCGCGGCGAGTGCCAGCAGATCGACCGGCGACGGGGATTCGACGAAACGGTCGAATGCAAGGATCAGATCGCGCAGCATCACTCAGGCTGCCGACCGGTCGGCGGGCGGGCGCTGGGCAGCCGCCGGCCAGTGCCCGAAGGCGAGGATCACAAAAAACGCAAACGTGCCGATCGGCGGGCTGATGAAAAGCAGGCTCAACCAGGGGTCACGACCGGTGCGCTGCATGATCCGCCACAGCGGCATCATCACCAGCGCCAATGACACCAGACCAAGCAGAATTTCCATCAGCACCAGCCTTATTTCGAGAAATCGTCAGAGCAAGTGGCATTTGACCACCGTTACCGCCACGCCGCCATGGCGACAGCGTTGTGTCGGACATCAATTGCAGACCTTATGCCGACCCGGTGGACATGCCGGCCCGACATTGCGCCGCTTGGGAGGTCGGTACAATCAGCCGGACCGACGTGCGAACAGGGTTGCGAACGCGCCGCCCGCGCGCCCCCTCCCGGAGACCGCCGATGACCCGAAGACTGATCGTTGCCATCACCGGTGCATCGGGCGCGGTGTACGGCGTGCGCCTGCTGCAAGCCCTGCGCGACCTGCCTGAGGTGCAGACCCATCTGCTGGTCTCGGCGGCCGGATGGTTGAATGTCGAGCAGGAGCTGGGCCGGGGGCGACGCGAAATCGAAGCACTTGCCGATGTCCTGCATAACGTTCGCGATGTTGGCGCGAGCATCGCCTCGGGGTCGTTTCGCAGCGACGGCATGGTGGTGGCGCCCTGCTCGATGCGCACCCTCGCAGCCATCGCGCACGGCATGTCCGACAATCTCATCACGCGCGCAGCCGATGTGGTGCTCAAGGAGCGGCGCCGACTGGTACTGATGGTTCGCGAAACGCCTCTGAACCTGGCGCATCTTCGCAATATGACCACGGTCACCAAAATGGGTGGCATTGTCTTTCCGCCGGTGCCGGCGTTCTACAACCGGCCACAGTCAGTCGATGAACTGATCGACCACACCGTCGGCCGGGTTCTCGATCTGCTCGACGTCACGCAGACACTCTCGCCCGCCTGGCCGGGCCTTGCGGCAGCGCGGTCAGCCGCCAACGAGGAAGCGCCATGAGTCACCGCGAACTGGAGTTGAAGTTCTCACTGCCGCTGTCGCTGCAGGACAAGCTCGATGGCGACGCCACCGACGCCTGGGATCGGGATCGTGTCTGGTCCTGCTACTACGACACGCCCGATGGCGAGTTGACTCGCGCGCGAATGGCAGTGCGGGTTCGACGCCATGGCGAGCGCTGGTTGCAGACCGTCAAGGCAGAGGGCGCAGGGCAGTTCGAACGCTATGAATTCGAGTGTGCCATCGACGGGCCGGCACCGCAGCGCGACGCATTACCGCCAGTCGATACCGAGTTCGGGGCGATCGCGCACCGCAGCTTCGGACTGTGGCGCCCGCTTTTCGAGACCGACTTCGAACGCCGCAGCCGCACCATTGAACCGTCGCCCGGACTGCGGGTCGAAATCGCGCAGGACATCGGCGAATTGCGCTGCGGTGATCGCATCGAATCGATTCGCGAGGTCGAGCTCGAATGCCTGCAGGGCGAACGAGCCGAGTTTTTCGAGTGGGCGCTCGACTGGGCGAAGGGCTTGCAGGCCTGCCTGCTGATACCCACAAAGAACGAACGCGGACTCAGGCTCGCGGCCCGTCTGCCCCTGATCGCCAGTCCGCTCAAGACGCCGGCGACCGTTCCTGCCCGCGCCCAGACCCCCGGCGCGGCGGCCGCACAGATCCTGACAGCCTGTATTGCGCATGCCTGCGCCAATATCGAGCCGATCCTGTCCTCGGATGTTCCGGAAGGCCCGCACCAGTTCCGGGTCGCGCTGCGACGCTTTCGGGCAGCCCTGCGCTTTTTCGGACTGCGCGAGATCGATCCGGTCTGGGCGTCTCTTGACCAGAGTGCATCGAGCCTGGCCGATGCTGCCGGCAAGGTGCGCGACTTCGATGTCTTCGAATCGGGACTGCTGCCTGAGTTGCGCAGCCGCTTCAAGGGCGATGCCGCGCTCGAGACCCT
>Ga0114962_10001446_pt1 | contig 20509 bp, 16 predicted proteins | sample C_130820_MF_Meta_FD_87017 | JGI IMG/M metagenome (GOLD analysis project Ga0114962, IMG submission 87017) | Freshwater microbial communities from Lake Croche, Canada to study carbon cycling - C_130820_MF_MetaG | ecosystem: Environmental > Aquatic > Freshwater > Lake | place: Lake Croche, Canada... | reverse complement strand
ATGTGCCGGCCACGCCCCAAAACGATTGGCAAAACACGCTGGCGCAAGAAAAGCTGATTCAGGATCAGTTGGCTGTGGCCAACACGTCGGCATTAATGGTTACCGGTCCAGGCGACGTTTCTCTTGGCAACAACGATTCCACATTTGCAGAACCGCAAATTTCAAAACCTCTTTCAGCTAGCAAACAAGCATCTGACTTGGACCCGGTTTTGAAAAATATCATTGAATGGCGACAGGAACAAATTGACCCCATGATGCAATGCAAAGTGGGGGATTTATGGGCGAAAGGGGGGCTGAAGGATCCCTTTAGTGACCCTCTTCTCATTAGTCAAGCAAAAGAAATATTAGAAAAAACCAAATATCGCTTGGAGTTAAATCCGAGCATGAAAGTCCCATGGGATGGCGACTGGAGGACTGCTTTGGCCAAAGATCGTGAGGTAGAAGCTCAACGCAATGCGGTGTTGGCCGAAGGCTCAAAGAACAGCAATTTTGTAACAGGCGGCTAAGCCTGAAGCCTTGCATCCCCGACTTGACCGGGGATTCACATCTTGGCGGCACTACTTCGTCAACACAAACACACCCATACCGCCCCCTAGATGTCCAAAGGGTATGGAAGCGTAGTAGTCAATGGCTGCATCCTGGAAGCCTTGATCCTGAACGGCGCTGAGCAGGTCCCAACCAAAATCTGTGAAAACCAAAGAGCCTTCTTGTGAAACCGGGTTGCCATGGTATTGAGCAGGTAGCAGATGCTCAATGTTCCCCTCTTTGAATTGGGCGCGCACAACCGATTCGGGGCTGTTGCTGTGAAACGGAATGGTGGCTATCAGCATGCCGCCAGGCTTGAGCACGCGGCTGCATTCGGCCAAGGCTTTCAGATAGTTGGGCACATGTTCAAAAACATCATTGCTCACAATCAGATCCAAAGATGACGATGCAAAGCTCATGTTTTCGATGTCTTCATGCCGAATGCCCTCAATGTGGGTGCCACTGGCATGGCCTGGACCCAAATATTCGCTGCCAGTCAGGGTATGTTCTGCGCAATGGTTTTGTGCCCAACCGAAAATGGGCGTGACTTGCTCCATCAGGTAGATGGATTGATGCGTTTTGCCTTGGAGCGACTGTTTGATCAAAGTGGCCACCAGCCTTTGGCGGTTGTTCATTTGGCAGGTCGGGCACACCATCCGCTCGCGCCAATTGGGTCTCAGTTGCTCCCCCTCTTTGTACCCACCCCATTCCAGATCGACTAAAAACTGGCTTTCAAGATCGCAACACAAGCAATAACCCGCAACTTCAAAAGTATCGGACGCAGCGGCTTCTAATGATTGAGCCTCGAACGCCATCGTGGCCTGATGCTCTTCGTGAGCCCAGATCGTTTCAAGATCCTCAAGGCATCGGGCTTGCCCGAAAGGCAAGAGCCGATGATGCTTTTCGTGATGCATAGGCTTTCCTTCAGTGTGTTGAGGTGGTGTGTCGATCTGTGCGGGTTAGGTTGAAGGGGTGGATTCCCGAAGCGTTATGTCGTCCCCGACTGTATCGGGGATCCACCTCAGCCCATAAACCCCAAATTCGTCGGATAGTCCGGCCGGCCTGCCGCAGCGCCAAAGTTCTTCAAGTTGGGCAGCAGGGTGCCCATTTCGTTATCCGCCACGCCGAACCATTTGGCCAAGGTGGCGGCGTATTGGTCGACGGCTGTGCTGGGCAGCAGGCGGCCTTGGCCGACGTGCCACTGGTCATCGGGCGCTGCGGTGTCGGTGATGCTGACCGGTGGCGCTGAGCCATAAAACGCAGCCCCTTTGACGGCACCGCCGACCACCAGGTGGTGAGAACCCCAACCGTGGTCGGAGCCGTCGCCGTTGGAGGCCAAAGTGCGGCCAAAGTCCGAGGCGGTAAAGGCTGTGACGTTGTTCGCCACACCCAGTTCCACCGTGGCTTGGTAAAAAGCCGTCATGGCTTCGTCGACTTGCTGCAGCAAGGGGGCGTGTTTGGTGTTGAGGTAGTCATGCAGGTCAAAACCATTCAAGGACACCATGAACACTTGGCGCTTGGCGCCCAAGCTGCTGCGAGCACCAATGAGCTGTGCCACCATTTTGAGCTGATCAGCCAGGGAGTTGCTGGCCGGAAAAGCAGTGCGCAAATTGACTGTGGACAGGCCTTGGGCCACTTTGGTCTGTGCCATGATGCCGCGCTTTGTGACAATGTTGTATTCGTTCTCGAGCACATGTTTGCGCGGTTGTTGCAACATGGCGGCAAATGCGTCGCGCATCGGCGTTTGGTAAAAAAAAGTGTCGCTCAAATTGCGCACCGCAATAGCGCCATTGACGCTGCATTGGTACTGCAGCGCCGAGTCGCCCGACAGCATCACATTGTTGCCGGTGAGCGAAATACAGGTGAACAGTGAATCCGTGTTGTTGCTCAAAGACACATCGCCCACCTTGCCACCCCAGCCAATGGTGGAGCCTTCGGGCGAGGACGATTGCCAGACAGACTGCTGGTCGTTGTGCGAAAACAATTTGGGCGGCAAGGGGTATTTGGTGCGGTCACTGCCGTTGTACTGGGCGCGCGACATCGGCACCACTAAGGGCCCGACATTCAATTGCACCGCAGCTTTGCCGGTGTTGAACAAATTGGCCAAGCCCTTCATGGCCGGGTTGAGGGCATATTGCCGTCCGCCGGGCAGTGGCGTGGTGGGCTTGAGGGCGGTGGCCGCCAAAGCGGCTTTGTCCAGCACCATGCCCGTAGTGCCGCCCGAGCCCGCCGCGCGGATGGTGGCGTACTTGGCGTAACTGGCGTCGTCGTAGGTCACCACGGTGTTGGCGTAGTCGTTGCCGCCAAACAAAAACACGCAGACCAGTGCTTTGTAATCGGTGGCGGTAAAGGCAGCAGCTTCGCCCATGGCTGTCATGTTCAGCAGCCAGGGCGCGGCCAGACCGGTGAGGGCGGTTTGACCTGTGCGGCGTAAAAAGTCTCGGCGGGAAGTGTCGCTGACAAGGGTGTCGTTGTGTGTGGGGTCGCTGTGTGGGTTGTCCATGGCGAGGTCCTTATTTTTGAACGAGGTATTCAGAGCAGCACATGACAAACATGATGGCTTTGGCCACATAGCTGCGCTTGGCGTTGTCTGGGCTGGTGCTGTTGGTGCCGTCATAACTCATGGCGGAGACCATCATGTTCACCGTCTCAGCGGACAACTGACCCGCGCACAACAGCAGGTTGAGTCGGTTGATCAAGCCCGAAGGGTTGCCCACCAAGGCCAGCTCGGCGGAGTAGTCGGGCACGATGTCGGGGCCGTCGGTAGCAGTGGCGGTGTCGGGTGATGTGATCAGTTCTGGCGCACGCACATACATGCCATTGGCCAGAAAGTTTTGCAAGTAATTGATGTAGGACGCCGTGGTGCTTTCGTTGACCAATTGAAACTCTGGCGCGGTGGCTTTGCTCGAGGCCATGGCCGTGGAAGGGGGCACATACCCGGGCCTGAAAAAATTGAACACCGAAGGCGCTTGCAAAGGGCTTTGCCCCAAGGCATCGACCGCCGAGTAATTGGGGTTGCCAATTTTCCAGGTCCCTTTGAGCGACGTGGCCTTGAAGGTGCGGGCCCACTGCGCGGTGCGCACCATGGGCTCGCGCAGCTTGCCAAAGGTGGTGGAGGTTAAACCGGCGGCGCTGGTGGCTTCGGTGTCGAGCAAGATGGCTTTGAACACGGCGGCCAAGTCGCCGCGCACACCTTTGCCGTTGTTGTTGAACACCGTGGCGACCCGAGCCACGTAAGACGGCGAAGGGTCAGAGCAGACCAGCCGCTGAATCATTTGCCGGCCAAAAAATGGGCCGACATTGGGGTGATTAAAAAGCGTGTCGAGTGCGATCTTGAGTGCTGCTTTGCCCTCAGTGCCTGCCGCAACTGAGGCACCCAAAAAGTCAGCTTTCAAGGTGGAGTGGCGGCTGGCATTGAGCACCATGGGCCGGCGGGTGTAGCCCACATTGCGCAAGGTGTAGGTGGGGGCCACAGCGCTTTGCGAATAGCCCTCGGTGTTGTCTGACTCGTAACCGGTGAACACCCGCGCCAGATTAGACACATCGGATTGGGTGAAGGTCTCGAGCGGCTGGCCGTTGGCGCCCATTTTGGGCGTGCCGTCGATGTTGAGTTGCAGCAAACCAATGGTGAAAAGCTGCATCACTTCACGGGCATAGTTTTCGTCAGGCAAACGGCCGCTTGCTGCATCCTCTTTTTGGTTGCCCAGCGTGTTCAGGTATTCGCCCATGGCGATGTTGAGCGTGATGTCTTCCAGCAGCGTTCTGTAGTTGCCGAACGCGTTTTTGCACAGCACGTCCCAGTAAGCGCCCATGGCAAATTGGGGCCAACTGATGGTGCCCACACCCGCGCCGCTCGCCACAAAAAATTCAGACAATGCCAGCGCCATGCGCCTGCGCACCCCGTCTGGGGCCGCCATGATCTGGTGCCAAGCCATGTAATTGGACTGGAACTCCATCTCGTAAAACTTGTTTTTATCGATCACGCCGTAGCCACGCTGCATCAGCCAGTCATAGCCGCCGGTGCTGGAGTTGAGCGCCATTTGCGCATCTAGCCAAGCAGACGCGCCTTGGGACTTGACAGCGGCTATTTCGGCCTCGGAGGAAGAAAATTGCGCATGCTGCAAAAAGCGGGCGGCTTCAAAGCTGGCCAAGAGGGCGGGATCGGGCCCGGTTGGCTGCGTTGGCGTGGTGGGTGTTGTCGGTGTAGTGGGCGTTGTCGGTGTTGGGTTGGTGGCGCCGCTGCTTGGATTGCCGGAACTTGAGCCGCCCCCGCCGCAAGCCTCCAGCAAGGCGACGGCCCCCAGAACGGCCGCGGCCGTTCGTGGCGCTGTCACGGCCGCGGCCGTTCGTGGCGACGGTTCGATTTCTGTCTCTGTCTCGCTCACATTCATGCCATGTCTCCGGTGTACAAACTCGAGTTACCATCTTGACATGAGTTTGTGTGTTTTGCATGTCGGCAAATATTTTCCACCCGCAAGAGGTGGCATGGAGTCGTTTCTGGCCGACTTGATCGACGAGCAACACAAGCAAGGCATGGATGCGCATGCCTTGGTGCATGGCGATCCATTGCCCGACGATCCCGCGTGGTTGCACCGCGTGCCAGTGCAGATGGCGCTGATTTTTGCGCCCATTGCGGTCGGCTTTCGGCAAGCCTTGGCCCGCGCCATTGAAGAGACTCAGCCCGATGTACTGCATTTGCACATGCCCAACAACGCGGTGTTTTGGGCGCTGACGCTGCCCAGCGCCAGGCAGATTCCGTGGGTGGTGCATTGGCATTCAGATGTACTGGTTTCTAATTCGCAATGGAAACTGCGTTGGGCCTATCGTTTGTATCGGCCTTTTGAACAAGCGGTGCTCGACCAAGCCGAACGCATTGTGGTGACGTCGCCCCCTTACCTTGAGGCCAGTGCGCCTTTGAAAGCCTGGCGTGACAAGTGCGATGTGCTGCCTTTGGCACTCCAAAAAAAGGTGCAAGTAACCCCTGGCTTGGAGTCAGTACCCACCTGGTTGCCCGAGCGGCTGAAGGTCTTGGCCATTGGGCGTTTGACTTACTACAAAGATTTCGAAACCCTGATCCGTGCCGTCAGCGCATCCCCGCAGTTGCAGCTTCAGATTGTGGGCGCCGGTGAGCTCATGGTGTCACTTGAAAAACTGATACTTCAACTCACACCCCCTGGCACAGCGGCCAATGTGCAATTGCGTGGCGAGCTGTCTGAGGACGAAAAAAACCAGCTGCTGGCCAGTTGCGACCTGCTGGCGCTCGCCTCGTGCGAGCGCACCGAGGCCTTTGGTTTGGTGTTGCTCGAAGCCATGGCGCACGGCAAGCCGTGTGTCGTCAGTGACCTGCCCGGATCGGGCATGCCATGGGTGGTCACCAGCAGTCAAGCCGGCTTGGTGTTGCCGCCCGGTCAGCCGAAAGTTTGGCGCGAGGCCCTGAATGCTTTGTGGGCGCAGCCAGCGCAATTGGGGCCATGGGGCCGCCAAGGACGCGAGGCGATCCACGCGCGGTTTTCGATTCAGGCCTGTGCTCAGGCCGTCAGCGCCCAGTACCGCTATGCCCAAACCCAGCCGCTGCCAACTGGCGGTCAGCGCCCGCTGTTGTTCGTGATTCCCGCCAAAGACGAGGCCGAAACCATTGGCGGTGTGGTTCGCGCACTGTTCGAAAAAGGCTTTCACCATGTCTTTGTGATCGATGACCACAGCAGTGACGGCACGGGCGACATTGCCCGCGCAGCCGGTGCTACGGTGGCCCGGCCCGTGTTGCCGCTGGGCGCTTGGGGCGGCATGCAGTTGGGCATTCGTTATGCCGTCGCCCATGGGCACGAAGCCGTGATCACCATGGACGCCGATGGCCAGCACGAAGTAGCCGAAATACCCGTCCTGTTGGCCGCCGCTGGCCAGGCCGACGTGGTGATTGGCGCGCACCCTGCGCGGGCCAGTGCGTTGCGGCAATTGGCGTGGCGGTGGTTTCGGATGATTGCGGGTTTTGAACTGCGCGATTTGACCTCGGGCTTTCGTTACTACAACCGAGACGCTATCACCCTCCTCGCCCAAGACGAAGCCACCTTGATGGACTACCAAGACGTTGGCGTGCTCTTGCTCTTGCGCAAGGCAGGGCTTCGCTTGGTGGAGGTCCCTGTGAGCATGAATACACGGCAAGTGGGGCGTTCGCGGATTTTCAATTCGTGGTTCAGCGTGTTGCGCTACATGGTGACCACCACGCTGCTGTGCCTGGCCCGCTGGCACACCACCCAAAAGTCAACTTAGCGGTGTGGGTTTCTGCCGCGCGCGGACCAAACTGCCGCAAGACAAACACAGCAACACACCCTGCGCCGCCGCCACCGCCATGGCCGCGCCCTGCACCGACCACTTATACGCCCACCAAGTCAAGCACACACTCAGCATGCCTGCGGCCAACAGCATCCAAGCCGACAGCACACGCTCACAGCCCAAGGCGGTGAGCCATTGCGCCACTACCAGGTTGGCCATCGTCAACGGCAACATGCATGCCACCCACGGCAGCAAAGCGCCTGCTGCGACAAAAGAGGAGCCAAACAACAAGGCCATGACCGCGTCCCCCAGCCCTGCCGCGCAGCCCATACACAAGCCCCCCAAGCCCAGTGCAAGCGCCACGCTGCGCCAGCCATAGCTGCTCAGAGCCGCAGCGTCTTGCGCCGCATGCAGTTGGTTCAACCGGCGAAACAGCACGTTGGTGAAGGGGGCAAAAACCAACAAACCCGCCTCGGTCAAGCGTGTGCAGGCTGCATACATCGACACCTCCTGAGTGGGCAGCTTGGGGCCCCAATCCAAGCCGAGCAAGACCATGTCGCCTTTGACCAGCCAAGCGCCTGCAGCGGCCATCACGACAAACGGCCACAGCTGTTGGTAGTTGCGGGCAAGGGCAGGCCCACCGTCAGACCAAGGCCAGCGCGGCCAGCCCAGCCAAGGCCGTGCACCCCAAGCCATCACCCCAGCAAGGCCGACGCCCCAAGCGATAAACACCCCAGCAATGTCCGGCGCAGCGCTCAGGGCCACAAAGGCCAAGATGGCCACCGCCGAAATGGCCCGCCCTGTGCTTTGCCACACAGCCTCTTGGGTGAATAAACCCACGCCCCGCATACGCGCAGAAACCAGGTTCATGGCGGCAACCGCCCCCATGCAAATACAGGCGGCCACCCAAGTGCTGGGCGCCTGCAAAAGGATGCACAAGGCAGACAGTATGGAAGTTGTAACCAGCACATGGCCCCAGGCCAGAGCGGTGCTTTGGCGGGGCAGTGCGCCGTGGGGCAGTGCGCCGTGGGTCTGGGCGCTTTCCCGGTAAAGCCAGGCAGGCCAACCGCCTTCTTGAAAGATCAAGGCCACAGCGGCCAGATTCAAAACGGCCACATAGTGTCCAAAACGCGCAGGCCCGAACACCCTGGCCAAGACCACGGTCAGACCAAACGACACTGCCGCACAAAACAAAGCCCCTGTGAGCTGAACCAACACGGGCTTGGCCAAGTTGCGGCGCAGGTCGTTGGGCATGGTTGTCATGAAAGGATTGTCACCTACAGAATTTTCGAGCCCCCATCAGCAACAGGGTTTGAAAATGCGACAATATCAATTAAATCATTAAAAGGTATAAATTTTATCAATATATGAATAGTATGAAAGATAATTCATTTGAAGCGGAGGACGAAATCGATCTGCGTCAATTGCTTCACACCCTGTGGTTGCAACGCACAATCTTGGTTGTTTTGGCCTTGGCCAGCGCAGCGCTTGGCTTGGGTGTGTCAGAGTTATCGACCAAATATGTCAGCGAAGCAGTTTTGCAGCTGCCGCAGAAAAAAGAACTTCTGGATCCGAAGTTGGATCTCAAAAAAGAACCGGTCGAAGCACTGCAGGTGCCCATCATCTCCGCCGCCAATTACAAGCGCTACGAAAGCGTGCTGCTCACCGGTGCCAACTTGGCCAAGTTTTTGCAACGCAATCCGCAAACCTCATCAGCGTCGTTGGCTTTGCTCGAGCCCTTGACCCTCAATCCGGTGGGCTTGCGTGAGGCCATCAGGCCCGAGTTTTCTTTCACCGACAAAGACCAAAAAGCCTTGGGCGTGAAGTCCGCGGCGATCGACCCCGGCGCGATGGTGGGTTTGCGTTTGAGCATCGATTCGGCCAACCCAACGCAAGGCGCGCCCTTGTTCTTGCTGGCCGACTATGTGCGAGACACTATTTTGCGGGTGGACATGGAGACAGCCATCTACGACGGCTGTTTGCAAAGCCAGACCCAGGCGCAAACCTTGCGGGTGGAGCAACTCAAAGACGAGTTCAAATTCAGCCAAGAAGAACGCCGCGCCAAAACTTTGCGGGGTTTGGTTTCGCGTTCACCCGGCAGCCAAGACACACGGCAGGTGGTGACCGTTGACAAAGGTTCGGAGCGGTTCCTGTCGCCTGCAGCCCAACTCAACGCCTCCGAAATCACCATGTCAGAGCTGCGTTTGGCGCAAGTCAACCGCGAACGGGACCGCATTGCCAGTGCCCTGAAGCTGGCGTATTACTGCGACGCCGCCAACACCTTGCAAAAGCCGGTGGGCGCTGCGGCCTTGATCGATGCGCTCAAGGTTCAGCAGGCCGCCGTCTTCAAAGACAAAACCAAGGACGGCGACATCATCGACCAAACCGCCAACGAGTTTGAACTCCAGCGGGACAACTGGGGCAACAACTACCTGCGCGGCATGCGCTTTGTCTCTTCGCCCGAAGGCAGTGAAGTCAAAACCCGCAAACCCGGCCGTGCTTTGGGCCTGGTCCTGGGTGCGTTACTGGGCTGTTTGTTGGGTGTGGTCTTCGTGTTTGGCCGGCAGTGGTGGCAAACCAACAAGGCGCAAATCACGGCAGAGTGAGGAGTTTCCGCCATTTTTTTGAATCATTAAGAATACAAAAAAAGGCTACTCAAGGCGGTGCTTGTCACAAATTGTGATTAGAATGAAAAGAATATACTTTTGACATTCTTAACCAGCCATGACCCCTGCCAACGCGCCAGAAGGTGACGAAATTGATTTCCGTCAGCTTTTTCATACCCTTTGGCTGCAGCGCAAGGTCATTTTTCAATTCGCAATTGCTTGCGCTTTGATGGGCGTCTTGATCGCTCAGTTGTCCACCAAATACGTGTCCGAAGGGGTGCTGCAAACCGGGCAAATCAATGCCTCCAATTACAAGCGTTACGAAAGCGCTTTGCTGACCGGCGCCAACCTCGAGAAGTTTTTGGCCCGCAACAAACAAGCCAACAAAGACACGGCAGAACTGGTCGATGGCTTGAGCCTCTCCGCTGCGCGTTTGAAAGACGCCATCAAGCCTGAGTTTGCTTTTACCGACAAAGACCAAAAGTCCTTGGGTGTCAAATCATCCGCCAGCGACGGCGGCGCCATGATCGGCCTGCGCTTGAGCTTTGAGCACAGCGAACCCACTTTGGGAGCGCCCGTGTTGCTGCTGGGCGACTATGTGCGCGACACCTTGTTGCGTGTGGACATTGAGGGGGCCGTCAATGACCAGTGTCTCTCCAATCAAACCATTGCTCAAAGTTTGCGGATTGACCAAATCAAAGACGAGTTCAAGACCAAACAAGAAGAAGCACGCGCTCAAACTTTGCGCGGTTTGAACAGCAAAGGCGGCGGCGAAGCCCGCCAAGTGGTGTCCTTGGACAAAGGTGGTGAGCGCTATCTTTCGCCTCAGGCGCAACTCAACGCCGTCGAAATTACCATTTCTGAACTGCAGTTGGCGCAGATCAACCGGGAGCGTGAGTTGAAAGCCAGCGCGCTGAAGCAGGCTTACTATTGCGAGGCTGTCAAAATTCTCCAAAAGCCCGAAAACACCGATGGTGTTTTGGCTGAAATGAAGACCTTGCAAGAAGCTGTTTTCAAGGGCCAAGACAAAACGATCCCGATTGTGGACCAAACCGCCAATGAATTTGAATTGCAACGCGAAACCTGGGCCAACAATGCCACACGCGGCATGCGCTTCGTCTCTTCACCCGAGGGCAGTGAAGTCAAATCCCGCAAGCCTGGCCGAGGCACGGGCCTGTTGCTGGGCGCATTGCTGGGCGGCTTTTTGGGGATGGTTTTTGTCTTTATCCGCCAGTGGTGGCTGGCCAACAAGGCCGAGATCACCGCCCCTTGATTGACGAGGTATCGCCATCGGACATCTGCTTGAAATCTTGATCGGCGAATTGCTCTTACCGCCTTATGCATTGGGCGTGATGTCGTTGGTGGGCCTGTTGGTTTTGAACAAAAGGCCGAGGCTGGGGCGCGGCTTGATAGCCGGCTCAGTGGTGCTCTTGGTGGTCTTGTCTTTTCCTGTGCTTTCCTACTGGGCAGCAGGCGGCGCGCAGCAAAGCGCCACAGACGTTCGCTCTTTTGTGCCCGGTCCTTACCCGAAAGCCGATGCGATTGTTATTTTGGGCGGTGGCCGCCGGCGTTTTGCCGTTGAGTACGACGCCCCCGAAACAGCTGATTACGGCACCCTGATCCGTTTGCGTTATGGTGCGCGTTTGTACAAACAGTACGGTTACCCGGTGTTGGTTTCTGGCGGCAGGCCCCACATGGGCGTGGAGCGCGGTGTGCTGGCCGAAGCCGACATCATGAAAGACATACTTGAAAACGAATACGGTGTCCCCGTCCAATGGGTGGAGTCGCTGTCCGACGACACCTTGGGCAACGCCAAAAACAGCGCGCCCTTGCTGCGAGCAGCGGGCGTCCAAACCTTGTACTTGGTCACCGATGCCGACCACGCCCCCCGCGCCCGCGCGGCCTTTGAGCAGCAAGGCTTTACAGTGATTGCAACCCCCACATTATTTCAGCCGCCCCGCGAACTCGACGCGAATGATTTCAAACCCTCCATCAACGGCTTGCTCCAGAGCCGGCACATGCTGTACAACCTGCTGAACCAATGGCGTGCGCTTTTACTCGGTTGATGAGGCCCGCATGTTTTCCAAGTTCGTGACCTTTGCCATTTCTCCCCTCGGTTCCTCGCTTTTGCTGGGCCTGTGGGCAGGGTGTTGCGCTTGGCGCGGTCATCGCGCGTGGGCTTTGCGCTGGGGCGCCTTGGCGCTGGTTTGGTTGTGGTGCTGGTCCACACCGGTGGCAAGCATGTGGTTGCGCGGACACATAGAGGCCGATTACCCGCCAGTGTCCATCACGGCTGTGGTGCCCGCACAAGCGATGGTGGTTTTGGGTGGCGGTATTGAAGTGCCGCAACAAGCGGGAGCACAGCCCAATTTGGGGGCCGCAGCCGACCGCATGTGGCATGCGGCGCGTTTGTTCAAAGAGGGCAAAGCCCCGTTGGTGGTGTTGAGTGGCGGTTTGGCATTTGAAGAAGGGCTGGTGTCGGAAGCCGCTTCGATGCGGGCGTTCATGCGTGATTTGGGCGTGCCCGAAACCGCCATGCTGCTTGAAGAACAAAGCGTCAACACGCGACAGAATGCCCAATTCACAGCCGCCTTGATGCGCGAACGCGACATCACGCAGATTGTGTTGGTCACATCGGCATTGCACATGCGCCGTTCGGTTTTGCTCTTTGAGGCGCAAGGCTTGAAAGTCATACCTGCAGCCACCGACCATGAATACAGGTTGTACCCTATTTGGCGTCGTGTTTTGCCGGACGCTGATGCGCTCGATGGGTCGGGTCGGGCCATGAAAGAGTGGGTTGCTGCGTTGTTTACCTAGCAGGACTTGGCCGCATAATCTGCGCTTATGAACTTTGTGCTGTACGACTTCATGCAGGTGCCTGGCGGCGCTGAGCGCGTGACGCTGGCATTGGCCAAAGCACTGGGTTCCGAGGTGATCGTTTCGCGTGCAGAGCCGGCTTGTGAAGCGCTGTTGCAATCGAGGGGTATCCCGGTTCAATCCCTGTCGTCATCTTGGACGCGTGGAATGGGCCGTGTTCTGGAGGCGATACTGAGCTTCAGTCTGGGGGCCGCCCGGATTGCCAAAGCAGAAACAGTGATTTACAGCGGGTTTTATGCGCCCTTGGCGGTGCATTTTCAACGTACGGGGCGGCGCATTTATTACTGCCATACGATCCCGCGGTTTGCCTATGATTTACAAGCGGCATCGCGCGTCGGATTCCCCCGGTGTGTGGGACCTGTGTTCGACTTGTTCACAATGCTCTTGCGTTGGAGGTACGAGCGTGCAATCCAGCGCATGGATGTGATCTGGGTCAATTCTGAAAATGTACGTCAGCGCTTGAAGCAGTATGTGGGCTTCGACGCGCAGGTCATCTACCCGCCGGTAGAGACACGCCGTTTTGTCTGGCTGTCGCATGGCGACTGTTACATCTCCTTGGCAAGACTGGAGCCCCTCAAGCGGGTAGACGTTGTGGTGAAAGCTTTTATGAAAATGCCGCAGCGCCGTTTGGTGGTGGCTTCGGGCGGCTCACAGTTGGCGGCATTGCAGCAGTTGGCCGCTGGCGCTCACAACATCAGCTTCTTGGGGTGGACTTCAGAAGCGCAATTGTGTGAGCATGTGGGGCATGCGCGCGCAGCGATTTATGTGCCAGTGGACGAGGACTTTGGCATCTCGCCAGTAGAGGCCATGGCCGCTGGCAAACCCGTGATGGGTGTGGCCGAAGGCGGCTTGCTGGAGACGGTGGTCGATGGGCAAACTGGATGCTTGATCAGGGGTGATTTAACGCCTGAAAAAATCATTGCTGCTGTGGATGCGCTGGAGGCTTTGAGCCCACCCTCCATGCGGTCAGCCTGTGAAGCCCGCGCCGCTCAGTTTGACGAAGCGGTGTTCACACTCAAAATAGCCCAACACCTTGGGCAATACAGCCAAGCCTGAAAACAGGGCTCAAACGCGGCCGTAAGTGTCGTTGAAACGGACGATGTCGTCTTCGCCCAAATAGCTTCCAGATTGGACTTCGATGATCTCGAGTGGCACCTTGCCGGGGTTGGCCAAACGGTGTGTCTGCCCCAGGGGGATGTAAGTCGATTGGTTTTCACTCAAGATCAGAACCTGTTCACCGTTGGTGACTTCAGCGGTGCCTTTGACCACAATCCAATGCTCCGCGCGATGGTGATGCATCTGCAAGCTCAGAGAGGCGCCAGGAATGACCACAATGCGTTTAACTTGAAAGCGCTCGCCGCTGTCAATGCTGTCATACCACCCCCAAGGGCGGTGGACTTTGCGGTGGTTCCCGGCCAGGGCATGGCCTTGGCTTTGCAGGCGGGCCACGATGTTTTTCACGTCTTGCGTTTGGCGCAGGTCAACCACCAACACAGCGTCGGGCGTTTCCACCACAGCAATGTGTTTCAGCCCTGCGGTGGCGACCAGTCGGCTGGTGGCGAACACGAGACAGTCCTCGGTGTTGTGCATCAAGGCCTCGCCGACGGCCGCATTGCCTTGCGCATCATGGGGTAAGACGGCATGCAGCGCGTCCCAAGCACCCACATCACTCCAGCCCGCCTGCAGTGGGATCACTTTGGCATGAATTCCCAGCGCGGCGTCTTTGGGCAAGTGCTCCATCACGGCATAGTCAATCGACTCACTGGGGCAGGCGGTGAACAGTGCTGCGTCGGGGCGAACAAAATCAAGGTCGTGTGTGGCCGCGTTCATGGCGGCTTGGCAGGCTTGCAAGATGTCGGGGCGGTAGTGACCAATCGCTTTGAGCCACACGCTGGCGCGCAGCATGAACAGGCCTGAGTTCCACACATGTTGGCCACCTTCAACGTAACTTTGTGCGGTGACCAGATCGGGTTTTTCAACAAAGGCCACAATGGCTTGAGGCCCTGTTTCGCCCTGAAGTCCCGCGTGCTGGATGTAGCCGTAACCGGTCTCTGCATGGTCAGGCACGATGCCAAAAGTGACCACATCGCCGAGCAAGGCTGCGGCATGCGCTTGCACGACGGCAGCTAGAAATGCGGCGCGGTCCGTAACGATATGGTCTGCCGGCATGGCCAGCAAAACGGGGTCGGATACGCCTGTTTTTTGGCTTTGTGCTTGGGCTTGCAGCGCGGCCAGAGTCAATGCAGGGGCGGTGTTGCGGCCTGTGGGTTCCAGCACGATCTGCCCCGTGGGCAGTTGGGCCGCAGCGATTTGACCCGCCACTAAAAAACGGTGGTCGTTGTGGGTCACCAAAATCGGACTGGTGGCCAGATTCAAAGAGGCCGGCAAGCCCTGCAAGCGCAAGGCGGTGTCTTGCAACAAGCTGTGCTCACCCCCGGTCAGCGTTAAAAACTGCTTAGGCTGGCTGACGCGCGACAAGGGCCACAAACGGGTGCCGGAGCCCCCGCACAAAATAACCGGAATCAAAGGTGTCATTTGTTTTTTTCTGTTGGATGGGCTTCAAGCAGCGCAATGCGTTGATTGAGGCGACGCACTTGCCGCTCAAGACGCGTTTGACTGATGTCTGAAAGCAGCGCTTTGATGAAGAGAACAACTACAGCGCCCAAAAGCAAAGCCGCGGGTGGATACATGATGCCCAGCACTTGGGCTATTTCGCTGATCAAGCCCGGCCATAAGCCCAGCAAGGCCGCCAAAATAGCGGCCGCCATCCAAAACAAGGCTTGCAAAATGAAAATATGATCCCGCCGCAGCAAAAGCAAAATGACCATCGCCAAGCCGACGCCGATCAGGCCTGTGGTGGTGGTGATGTTCATCATGGTTTGTTGCCCGCAGGGCCAGGTTGGGTTGGGCCTTGGAGTCTTTGCGCCAGGCCCCGGTAGACGGGGTTGTTGGGCTCGGCTCTCAGTACCTGGTCGAGATCTTGTTTACTGGCCGATTTGTTGCCTTGGTTGAAATGCGTCAGCGCCCTGGCGTAATACAGCTGCACGGTGGGCCGCTCTTCAATGGCTTTGTTCAGCGTGCTCAAGGCACCTGCAAAGTCTTTGTTGCCCATCAGCGCCATGGCCAGACCAATTTGGTAGCGTTGGCCGTTGGGCCTGAGCTTGAGCAGTTCTTGGTAGTCGGCAATGGCGATGGCGGGCTTTTGCAGCGCCACCGCGGTTTCGGCATGGCGGGCCAAGGTGGCCAAACGCAATTCAGGCACCAGTGTTTTGGTCAGCGCCTGCGTCAAGCTTTGCAGGGCGTCGTCCAAACGGCGCAGGGCAAATTGGGATTCACCGCGGTGGTAATACAAAGCGCCTTCGGTAAAGCCCTTGGCCTCGGCTTTGTCAAAGCTGTCAATGGCTTGGGGGTGCTGTTTGAGTTGTTGCAAGGCCACACCCATGTTCATGCGGGCAGAGCCCATGGGCTCGCCCAAACTGTCGGCATGGCTGAATTGGCGCAGGGCTTCGTCGTACACACCGCGTTCCATCAGCTCACTGCCCAAGTTGATCATAGGGCGCCAGCGGCCCACGGCACTGGCGGGTGCATTGAGGTTGATTTTGCGGGTGGCATCGGTCCAGGCATCTCGGGGAGTGCTCAGGCTGTCGATGCGTTCAAAGGTGAAGGCGCACCACACCACAGCCAGCGCGCCACCTGCGATGTACATGGCCTTGCGGCTCAGGCCCGCAGACACGGACATCCACAGCACAGCCAAAATGAGGGGGACGCTCCACGACCACAAATAACTGCGGTACAGCACAAAGGGGTCTTGCAGCCAGATGGTGGCAAATTCGGTGAGGAACATCAAGCCCGGAATCAGCAGGCACAGACCCAACAGACTCCAGGCGTCACGCCTGCGCAAAACGGCCCACACCCCCAGACCCAAGGTGCCGATGTAAGCGAGCAGGCCAAAGCTATGCCAGCCCCACAGGCTGGTGGGAAAGGTGGGCCTTAAGTCAATCGACATCCAGCCAACATAGGGCAGCAGCCAAACCGCGCCATAGTGAAAGAACAAACTGGCCTGGTTCTGGATGCTCAGCGCAAACAGGCGTTGACTGATGCCAGGCGTGACTTGCTCCAGTTGCAGTGCAAAGGCGCGGGAGTTTTCGTCAAACAAAGTACCGAAAACGCTGGCATAACGCACATAAAAAACGGCTCCGCCCACCAAAGCCACACCCATTGATGCGGCAAGCACCAGCAGAGACCGGCCCAAAGGGGGGCGCTGCACATAGACATACAGCGGCGCGATCAAGGCCACTGACGTAATGGCGTACTCTTTGGAACCGATGGCCAGCACGTAGCTCACCAAAGCGGCGGCAAACCAGGCCGGTTGTTGGCGCGTCAAACCCCGAACAAAGCACAAGCCAGCCAGCACCACAAACAAGGTGGCCATGAGGATGGAGCGTTGCACCAAATACGCCACGGCATACACCGCCACGGGATTGAGGGCCCACAAAGCGGTGCCGATTTGTGCGCTGGTCAAGAGCTTGTCTGCATGGGCCTTGTCGGCGAGCGTTTCTTCACTCCACTGCGTTCGTTGGAGCAATGCAATGACCAGTTGGTAAAGCAGCAGGGCCGTGGCGATGTGCAAGCCGATATTGAAAATGCGCTGTGCTTTCCAGCCTTCACCTAAAATACTTTGGATCCAAACAAAAGTGCCATACGACAACATCCGCACCTGAGGTTCTAACAAACTGCCATAACGGCCGAAGATGGACCCGTCGATCAATCGGGTGTCGTCGAAAACCAATTGGTTGTTCAGGCCCAGCCCATAAAGACAAGCAATGCAAACGCTCAGCCCCAGGGCAAAGATCAGCGTTTGTGGGCGTGAGGTCATGGGTGGTGAGTCTAAGAATGGATTGTGTGGTGCTTAAAATACCGAATACAACCCGATTCATTATAAATGTTCACTTCATGGCTTTGAGCCTTCCCTATTTGTTGACACCTTTGGCGCTTTGCTTGGCAAGGCTCCTTCTGAAAGGCGCTTTGATCGCTGGGCTTTGCTGCGCGCTGACTGGACAGGCAGCCGTTTGGACCTACGTGGACGCCCAAGGGGTGACCCAGTTCACGAATACCGAGCCGCCCAAAGGCGCGACCGTGGTGATCGGGTCTGAAGTGCCGCTTGTGCAAGCCGAAGCTGTCCTGGATACCAGCGCCCACGCAGCGCAGGCGCAGCGCACCGTGGCTGTTTTACAAGTGAATACCGTTTACAAGCAGGTACACAGTAATTTGTCAGACGCATCCAGCGCTTATGGCGTGGACCTGAACTTGATCAAGGCGGTGGCGGCTTCGGAGTCGGCGTTCAACCCGAACGCGGTGTCTCGCAAGGGCGCTGTGGGGCTGATGCAAATCATGCCGGCCACGGCGCGTCAATACGGCGTGATGGCCGAGCCCGGCTCAACGGTGGCCCGCAAGCTGACCAATCCGGAGTTGAATATCCACACAGGGACCAAGTACCTGTCTTATCTGCTGCGCTTGTACGGCGGGCAGATCGATTTGGCGCTGGCCGCTTACAACGCGGGCGAGGGGGCGGTGCTCAGGGCGGGCAACCGAATACCTGAATACAAAGAAACCCAAGACTATGTGCGCAAGGTCTTGGCTGTTTACAAAGTGCTGCAAACGCAGCCGGTTTAATCGCCTACAGGGAACTTAGCAGGTGCCGGGTCAGTTCCGCAAAGCCTGCGCCGCGTTCACTGGGTGTGATGAATTGTGGCGGGTGCGTCAGCTGAGATTCAAATCGGCGAATGTTGGCCACCCCCACGCTGTTGGCGCAATGCGCGAACATGACTTGGTCGTTGGTGGAGTCGCCCACGTAAACCCATTGGTCGATTTCAGCATCCAAGTCGCGGCCCCACAATTCACGCACGATCCAGCGGGCGCCTTCGAGTTTGTTGTGTTCTCCAAACCAGGCGTTGATGTGGATGCTGCTGACCGTCGCGGTCATGCCCTCGCTGCGCAGCCTATGCAGTACGTCGTTGATAGCGGTTTGCGGCAAATGGTTGAACTCGCTGTGGTCGATAGCGATGTCGGTTTCGCGCCCCGCACTGTCTTGCGCCAAGCGGCTTGACGGGACATCTCTCAGCACCCGTTCAGACACGGCTTGCATGCGTGCCAGGTTGTGTGCGCGTTCGGTTGCCGATTGCTGGTAGATTTTGCGCAGCGCTTGTCCGGGTGTGTGAATCAGACCCACGGCGCCGTTCTCAGCGACGATGGCGTCCACCGGCCAGCTGTGGGCAAAAGACGCGCTCCAGCCTACCGGCCTGCCGGTGACCGGAATGACCTTCAGGCCTGCAGATTTGAGACGTGTCAGCGATTGCAAAGCATCAGGTGTGATCGCGCCGTCGGTGGTCAGCGTGTCGTCAATGTCGGTCAAAACGCCGATGATGCGCTGGGTGGGGTGCCATTCGCTGAGCGCGCGCATCATCTTTATCCCGCAGATCCCAACGCCAAACCCGCGTGCTCGCGCAGCGGATGAAAGTGAATTTGGGGAAAGCGCTCCTGCGCCAGCCGCACGTCGTAGGGACTGGTGCATAAATAGGCCAAGGTGTTGGCGGCGTCCAGCGACATGCGTTGCGGATAGGCGTTGGTGAATTCGCGCAGCTCAGCGGACGTGTTGGCAGTGATCCAGCGGGCACCGGTGTACTGGCAGCCTTCGAGGCGCACATCGCAGTCGTATTCAGCTTTGAGGCGGTGTTGCACCACTTCAAACTGCAACTGGCCCACCGCGCCAAGGAGCATGGGGCCGCCCACTTCAGGTTTGAAGACTTGGATCGCGCCTTCTTCACCCAGCTGGTCCAGGCCCTGTTGCAGTTGCTTGGTGCGCAGCGGGTTTTTCAAAATCACCGTCATAAAGAGTTCAGGCGCAAAAAACGGCAGGCCGGTGAACAGCAGGTTCGCGCCGTCGGTGATGGTGTCGCCCAGCTGCACACCACCGTGGGTGGTAAAGCCAATGATGTCGCCGGCGTAGGCCTCGTCCACCGCTTCGCGCCGTTGCGAGAGAAAAGTCACCACGCTGGTCGGGCGCAGTTCTTTGCCGGTGCGCTGCACCTTGAGCTTCATGCCCGGCGTGTACTTGCCAGAGGCCATGCGCACAAAGGCAATGCGGTCGCGGTGATTGGCGTCCATGTTCGCCTGCACCTTGAACACCACCCCTGAAAAGGCGCTGTCTTCGGGCTGAATCTCTTTCACCACCGGCTGTTTGTTGACCAGCAGGCTGCTGGTGCGAGGGCGTGGCGGCGGGGCCAAGTCAACCAGCGCATCCAGCACTTCCATCACACCAAAGTTGTTCACGCCAGAGCCAAAAAACACCGGGGTTTGTTTGCCCGCCAAAAAGGCTTCTTTGTCAAAGTGGGGCGAGGCACCTGTGGCCAGCTCCATGCTGTCCATGGCGGTCTGCCATTCAGCCCCAAAGCGCTTTGCCAGCAGGGCTTGCTCGCTCAAGGGGTGGGTTTCAAAGTCTTGCGGCAAGCGTTCGCTGCCGGAGTCGAACACCGTCATGGCCTGGGTGCGCAGGTTGATGATGCCGCCGAACAACTTGCCTTGGCCCACGGGCCAGGTCATGGGCACACAGGGCATGCCCAGTTCGCGTTCGACTTCGTCCAAGATGTCCAAGGGGTCGCGCACTTCACGGTCCATTTTGTTCACAAAGGTGATGATGGGCGTGTCGCGTTGTCGGCACACTTCAATCAATCGACGTGTCTGCGCTTCCACACCGTTGGCCGCGTCAATGACCATCAGGGCCGAGTCCACGGCGGTGAGCACGCGGTAGGTGTCTTCAGAAAAGTCTTTGTGACCGGGGGTGTCGAGCAGGTTGATCACATGTTCGCGGTACAGCATTTGCATGACCGAGCTGGCCACAGAGATGCCACGCTGCTTTTCGATTTCCATCCAGTCGCTGGTGGCATGGCGCGAAGCCTTGCGGGCCTTGACCGAGCCTGCGATCTGGATCGCACCCGAAAACAGCAAAAGCTTTTCCGTCAGCGTGGTTTTACCCGCATCCGGGTGAGAGATGATGGCAAACGTCCGGCGGCGCCGGGTTTCGTGGGCGTAGGTCACAAGGGGTCCTGAAGGGAAAAGCTCGGGTCAGCCGGCTATTGTAGGAGCTTGCCTGCAAGCGATTGACCGCTGAGCGCCTAGGCCGATCACAGCAGGCTGGTACCTTTCAGAGAAGTTGAGATAGAATCACGCCCATT
>Ga0114962_10001443_pt1 | contig 20534 bp, 26 predicted proteins | sample C_130820_MF_Meta_FD_87017 | JGI IMG/M metagenome (GOLD analysis project Ga0114962, IMG submission 87017) | Freshwater microbial communities from Lake Croche, Canada to study carbon cycling - C_130820_MF_MetaG | ecosystem: Environmental > Aquatic > Freshwater > Lake | place: Lake Croche, Canada... | reverse complement strand
CTCAATTTTCCTAATTCTCCTTGCACTTTAGCTAGGGCTGATTGTTTTACACTCTGGGCCCATGGATCTGACGCAACATAATCCATAGGTTTCATGTTGCCTTTGTTTTTATCAATTTGAATTTGTAGTTTTTTAATAAAACTGTCGACAATTTTAACCGCTAACGTAAAATCTGGTTTAGTCTTTCCTTTAAACGCTTGTTGATGTAATTGGGAACAAAGATCCAACAAAGGATAATTGCTTTCAATTCTGGGAAAATTTTCAGCTGCTTTTGTACCTCGAGTTGATCCATAAGAGACTTGATAACATATAGAATTTAACTCGTCTTTTGTACACATAGTATATCCTTTGGGCCCAAAGCTCTTTGTCCAAATTGACATCAATTTATTGTATGGATTAGAAGGATCATTAATTAAAAAATTTGATATAGCGTTCCCCACAACTTCGTCTTTATCTTTGTTTTTGTCCTCGTTTTTGTTTTCTTCGGTAGGATTAGACGGCTGCTGGGTTTGTTGATTGGAAACAGGATTAGACTCAGTAGTTTCAGCTTCTGTCAAAATATTTTCAACAATACATTCAAAATCAATCATAATGTTATTTATGGTTTTAAGCAGAGAAATTCAAAAGAAACCATAAATAAGAGTATGACGAAGACATTTGATGCAATTTGTAAAGGTATTCTCAAAGAAATGGTAACAGCTCCTACTCAAGGACAGCCAGCTCAACCAGGAACTCCTGCAGCAACTCCCGTTCCCGGCCAGCAGCCCGCTCAACCCAATCAGTCTGGACAACCTCAGCAACCGGATCCAGAATTAGCAAAGGCGTTTGAAACTTTAACAAAACATGCTGCTAATAACCAAGACCACATAAAAGCAATTACAGCTTTGCAGCAACTATTGACAGCTCAACAGCAAAATGCAGCCAACCAACAAAAATAAAACCCAACAAAACCGATGCACGTTTTGCGGTTCAACAGATCACGGTAAAGGTTGCCGTTACGGACCGCATGGAGTACATTTTCATCCGGACGATTCTACAAAATGCTCTTATTGTGGGTCTCCTGATTATGGCAAAGGATGTAAGTTAAATCCAACTAGCAATTTACATATCCACGGAGGAGTATATAATAATATGTATAAAGAATCTGTACAAAGTTTTTTAGATAATACAATATTATTAAAAGAACTTAAAAAAGAATATAAAGATTTTCAGTGCTATGAGTTGGGAATAATTGATGAACGAGGAAATAAGATTAAAAATCCAATTACAGAACAAGAACAAATAGCTTATTCATCATTTACTCGAACTATCTTAAAACTTAAAAAATATCTTGGAGCTAAAACGGAATTAATGGATGCTGGTAATTCTTTAGAAAAACTATCTGTTCCTATTAATGAAAATATTGAGCATTATAAAAAAGTTTTGATGTATCAAGATAAAGTAGATACCATTATTAATGAGCTATACAAAACATTAGACGAAGCTCAACAAGACGGACTGCCATTAGAGGATGTAAAAAAGCTCATACAAGCTTGACATATAACGGAAGCAAAGTAAGCTTTCCGTATGTCTACACAAAACATAACCATCAATCTAACTGAAAAGCAATTGGCCACTATTATTTCTGGCCTCTTATTTTCTTGTTCCGTCAATATTGTTTCTACAACAAACGAAGAATATCAAAAAGAGCTGTTTAATCTAGCTAAAGATTTAAAGCAAGTTAGTCCAGAGATTAAGCTTGACGATATTCAGTTTTTGAAAGAAGATAACTATGAAGATTCTCTGTCTTTGGACGTTCTGAGGGAATTTATTGATAATCTAGAAATTATTTCGTTTAATCAAATCTAACATATGTCAAAATTAACTAAACGCAACGTAAAAACAGTAAAGAGCGGAAACGTAACCATTCGTAAAACGGTAACTATTACTAAGACAATTAAGCCACGTAAAAAGTAACATGGGTACATATATTTCAACAAAAATTATTGAACTTGGTTCTTGTGCTTTTCGTCAATGGAAAGCCAAACATTCTCATTGTTCTAAAATTCATGGATATCAACTTAAAGCTAAATTCTGGTTTGGTTGTTCTGAATTAGATGAAAAAAATTGGGCTGTAGATTTTGGAGGATTGAAAGGTCTTAAAAAAATTTTACAAGATCAATTTGATCACACTCTTTGCATTGCAGCTGATGATCCTTTGAGAGGAATGTTTGAAGAACTTAATACAGCTGGAGGTTGTGATTTAAGAATAATGAAAGAAGGAGTAGGAATTGAAAAAACGGCAGAATGGTGTTTCAATGCAGCAAAAAAATTTCTAGCTGATAACTACGGAGATCGCTGTTGGATTGAAAAAGTAGAAGTTTGGGAACATTTAGAAAACAGCGCTACGTATGAAGAATGATGCCAATGTTTTGTAGGAGCAGATAAAATTTAATCATTCCCCTCTTAAACAAACTCAAACGTAAGCATGTCCCCAACATTAAAAGGATGGCTACGTTTTTGTTTGATGATCCATTGTCGTTGTTTAATGAATTTAACAATAGTAACTAAACTGCAACCAATTTCTTCAGCGTGCTGTTTTTTATTCTTATATGTTTTATAAAAAATTCCATTTACAAATACATTGTATGGTTTGTCTTGATAGTTAGTATAAGAAGGATCTTTTAATGTAGACATTAATGACCTATAATGCCTTTCTTTGTGGAGGTTTTTCTTTTCTTTAGTTCTATTTTTAATTGCTAATTTAACAGCATCGCTGTGCTTTTTGCCATATCTACGTTTAATCACTTCTTCTCGATTTGGTAAATTTGCTGTTGTATCTCCTCCTGCAGCAATTCTTTTAATGTTGTAATATTTTTTATTCTTATAAAAAAGTTCAGAATCTTTTATCATATTTAAATAATACTGCTCCCATGTATGTTGTTCATGTCTAGAACAACGTTTTAAAATTCTACGTTTAAAACAATTGGGACGTTTTTTGTAAGCTCTAAGCATTACTTTACTCGAGCATACATATCCATCATTTTCAGAGCCAGCATGTGAACCTACATAAAATCTTTTAGCAAAGGAATCGTACCATAAATACACAAAAGCGTTACATGTCATATTATTATTTATCTTAAATGTATATTTTTGTTTTGATGTTGTATTTTTTGCATTTTACAGTAAAGTGATTTAAATTATGACTGATATTAATAATGAACATCTATTTCTTAGTAATGATTTCCTCTTCCTAACTATTGAAGGGGAAGGAGAATACGTAGGACAGCCTTCCGTCTTCATGAGGATGTCTATGTGTAATTTGAGCTGTAAAAATTTTGCTTCTGTAGATAGTCCTAATGGATGTGATTCTTATATTTCTTGGTCAGTAAAAAACAAAATGACATTTGCTGAAATTTTTCAGTTAATGGAAAAAAATAATTACATTTATCACCTCAAGAATAACACAATTTTTAAGCTAACGGGAGGAGAACCTTTTGTTAGCCAAAAGCAACTTATTAAGTTTATAGAAGCTTTTGTAATTCATTACGGATTTCTTCCTAGAATTGATTTTGAAACAAATGCAACTCTTATGCCAGATGAGCGTTGGGTAACAGAATTTAATGCTACATTCACTACGTCTCCAAAATTGACCACTAATGGAGATCCTGAAGATAAGACATATAAGCCAGAAGTCCTTAAGTGGCATGTTGAACATAACTCTGGTTTTAAATTTGTTATCACCAGTTCAGAAGATATTGATGAAATTTGGAGAAAGTATGTAAAAGATACAAATGGAATTAATGTTCCTCTTAACCGCATTTGGTTCATGCCTTGCTGTGGATCTAGAGAAGAACATATTCAAAGAGCTCCTGCTGTAGTGGAATATGCAAAGGCAATGCATGTTAACTTTAGTCCTCGATTACACTTGCTAATTTGGGACAAAGCGCTGTCTGTTTAGTTGATATATTCTAAATTTGTTTTAATTATATTTTATGCGCATTGCCCTAATTGGAGCCCAAAACACCGGTAAGTCTACTCTTATTGAAGAGTTCATTAAAGCCTGGCCTATGTATAAAAGGCCAGAAAAAACATATAGAGATATTATTAAGGAACAAAATCTTAATATCAATAAAGAAGGAGACAAAACTTCTCAGAAAGCAATTCTTAATGCTCTAGTAGATGAAGTTCAGCTAGCTACAGCTTCAGATAATAAGCATATTATTCTTGATAGATGTACTGTAGATAACATTGCTTATTCGCTTTGGCATTATGCAAAAGATACTACTGGATTTACAACAGAATTCATTATTGATTGCAAAGACATTGCTGCTATTTCATTGAAATATATTGATGTAATTTTTTATGTGCCAGCTCGAAAAGAAATTCCTATTACAGCAAAAGAAGGAAGAGAATTAGATCCTGTTTTTAGAGAAGAGATTGATAATATCTTTGATTCTTTGGTAGAATCTTATTAAAAAAACACAGGGGCATTTTTTCCAAAAGAAGATTGTCCTGCCGTAATTCGTCTTGAAGGACCTCCGGATATGTGGATTCCTCAAATGAGGCTCTACATCAAAGACAATGGAAACGGTTACGGAGAAGAAGATGGAACTCTAATTGATCCATCAAATGTAGTACTAGACGGAGAAGAACAACCGTTTTAGTTAGGCTTAATCTTTAGCCTTGAAATAAGGTTAGTAAATTTTTTTTGAGTTTTCTGTTTCTTTAAACTGTTTTCAGCAGCAGTTTCCAGATCTGGAGAACTCAAATCAAATTTGCCACAATAAGGCATTGGAACGTATTCCATTATGCCTGCAAAATAGTTATCAATAAAGTTACCAACTTTTTGATTTATAGATTTTTTGGACATACAGAGTACTTTTGGAAAGGTACTCTGAGTTGTGCTGTATGTAGCTTCTATGCTTTTTAAGCAAAAGCTCAGAATAATTCTTCTTCCGTCAGCACTATTTAAATGTATACTATGCTTTAAAGCAAAATCCGTAGCTAGTTTCAGCCCTTTTTCAAAAGAGGGATAAATATCAATTACACAAATTCTAGACTTTGGAAACACTTTTGTCATAATTTAAAATTCTTAGGAGGACGGCCAAGGCGACAGTTTACAATTCCGTTATAGTAACACTCTTTTAAAAGTACGTCGTTTAGCAGTTGTAGCTTTATTTCTTTATATCCTAGCTCAAATTTAGAATTACACCACTCTAAAATCATAAAGCTAAAGTTTTCTTTTCCGTACTTGGCAATATCTTCATTAAGCTCTTTTGAAGATCCAGTATATGTTTTCCAGTCAGATTGTTTTTGATCTATTCTGTTTCGAGTTTTACCTTTTAAGGGTTTGCGTTTAATTCTAGCAACACACTGTTTCTTTCCTATGTATCTCTTGGGTTCCGTTAACGCGTTGTTAATGATCTCATAAACAAAACCAAATGCCTCTTCTTTATATTCTAGTCCATTTATCAATTGCCAGTGTCCTAAGTCCATGTTAGCGTTTTTTACTAAATTTTGATTTGTAACCTTTACTGGTCCGAGAAGATTTTAAAGAATTGCCTCTTGTATGTTTTCCCATTTTGTTTTGATGAGGTTTGTGTTGAGACATATCATCGTGGGGTTCATGGTGACTATAATTTACATGACTCGCTCTATTGTGTCCCCAATGATCTCCATGTTGATTAGAATGATGGGAAATGGTGTTAAACTTACCTGTATTAGTTACCAATCCTCCTAGTACGGTATGACCAGAAGACTTTCCTTTGAGGGATGTTTCTGTGGTATTTTCTTGTATAACTAACTCTACCAATTCTTGAAATTCCATAAAAATAATTAATATTTCTTTCTATATCCTTTACGTTTTTTCAAACCCCCTCGAGTAAGCACTCCTCCATATAAACTTTTTGGAGTTCTAGTGTCTCCAGGAGCATACGTATCTCCGCTAAACGTTGTTGCTGTAGCTCCTACGTTTGAACCAAAAACAGAACCTGCTCCTCCTGCAACTACGTCTTCTTTAAGAACTCGTTCAACTAATTTTTGAAACTCCATGTAATTATTTAATAAAAAAAAGAAATTTGATAAATAAATTCCATGAAGAATAAGGATCAACTTTTATTAGAATCAGCTTATGATGAGGTAAATGAAGGAATTTGGGATCGTTTAAAGGGACAGGCATCTGGAATTAAGGCTGGACTCAAGCAAGGCATTCAAAATACAGCTACGGGCGTTGCTAATAAGTTTGGAGCTGGTATTACTCCTTCAGGGCAAACAGCTGGCCAGGCTTATGCCAAATCTCAACAAAAATCCATTTTTAATAGCTTTCTGGAAAAAGCAAAAGCAGAAATTGCTGAATTTGAAGCAGATATTCAAAAATTAGGACAGGCTGATATTGCTGCTTTAAAAGCCTCACATCCTGAAATTGAACAGGCCATTAAATCTTACAAACAATTGATGGTTTATCTCGGAGGACAAAAAGGCAACATAAACAATCGGATTGTTAGTTGACAAAAATGATTTATAAAAGACATTTAATACATCACAGGTAGACCCACCCAAAGCGTCATAGCGGGGCTTAGTAGTAAGATAGATAAACAGGGCCTGGGATTCATAAATCAACAACATTTCTCGAAGTGCGTTAATTACGTGACCGTTGTCTGGTATTCTACCAGGACCGCTCAAGCCAGCCCTTATAGGACAACCGAGGGGGCATATTAATCATAGGATTTTTTGAAGCTTGTTAACCCGACTGAGACTCGTTTTATACGGAATATCAAAGATCGGAGGTTTTCCCAATAATGGGGGACCTCCCTCCTTCGATCTGAATTTCCGGAAGTACTTTAAAGAGCTTATAAAGGGGAAATTTTGAGTAGATCTTTTTCTTTTATAGAGTATTATGTTTAAACAATGAGTGAAAAGACTTCTATAGATCTATTTCAAGAGTATCATCAAAAGATAGAAGAGTTTCTTAAAATTGATGAACTTAATATGAAAGATGCTCAAATGTCTTTACCTTCCGTTCGTCATTATTGGGTGGGACGGCTTATGTTTCATAAACAGCAAATTAATAAACTTAAAAAAACAAAAGAAAAAGCAAATAAGGCTCTAAGAGTTAAACTTGAACATGAATCTCCAATTGGATTAAGTCCAAAAACAATTGCTGATTCAATTTCTCAGCACGAAATAATGCAAAAAATAGAGGAGGAAATTACCAACAACGAACTTCTTGTTGAATACCTTTCTAAAGTGGAAGCCAATTTAAGAGATACCCAATATGGTATGAATAATCTTACTAAAATTATAACTTTAGAAACTACCTAATGATTGTTGAGTTTGTTTATGATACTGTGGCAAGAAAACCACAAATTGTTTCTGAATATTTAAATCAGATTAGAGAGCTGTTTTCTGTTGAAGATAAAGCTCTTGTTTTTATGCGGCGTCGAACAGGTAGATCTAACATGCCCGTTCGAAAATATGCTATTACAAACAAAGGACATTTTGACGCTCCTTTTTTTAAAGTTATATGTGATAATATTCTTTTCAACTTTCCTTCTTTACAGATTAAAATTAATAAGGAACTAAATGATAGGTTATTTCCTGGTCGTATAGCTATTGAACCCGAGCAGCTGAGTCTTACACCTAGGGATTATCAATTAGATTCTGCTACAAAAGCTCTTCTTAACGGCTATGGAGTAATTGTTCTACCCACTTCAGCTGGCAAAACTCTTACTATTGCTTTAATTGCTTCCACTGTAGTTTTGCAGAAAAAGTATAACGTGCTAATTTTAGTACCAAACATTCAACTCGTAGAGCAGACGTATAAAGATTTTATAGAATATGGAATTGAATCTAATCTCATTTCGAGATGGACGGGAAGTCATGAATATCAATCTACCTCAATTGTAATTGCAAATAATCAAATTTTGCTTTCTAAAACTCAAAATATTTCTGTACTTGATAAATTTAATGTAGTTGTATGCGACGAAGTCCACAAAATTTCAACCGCAGATAAAATAGCTAAGCTTGTTAAAGGATTAAAAGCTAAACATAAATTTGGGTTTACTGGCTCTTTACCTGAGAACAATTTTGATAAATGGTCTATTAATAGAATTTTTGGACCAGTAATTTATGAAAAACTTTCTATAGATTTAAGACAAGACAAATTTATTTCTAATGTTAAGGTGGTTGGACTCGAAATAGAATATAAAAATATTCCGGAGTTTACCAGACCCTCTATGGCCGAACCTACTGCGGGATACACCGAAGAGACTGAATGGCTTCATACTAACGAGTATAGAAATTCCGTTATGGCTAAAATAGTCAATAAATTAAAAACTAACACTTTGGTACTAGTTGATCGCATTGTTCACGGAGAGTATCTCTTGCAATATTTTAAATCTTATACGGACAAACAAGTTTATTTTATTCAAGGTTCTGTTGAAGTTGAAGAACGAGAAAAAATGAAAGAAATTATGGAAGAATCTACAAACGTTGTATGCATTGCAATATCAAATATTTTTTCGACTGGTATTTCTATTAAGAATCTTCATAATATCGTTTTTGCTTCTATTGGAAAAGCCCGTATTAAGATCATCCAATCAATTGGGAGAAGTTTACGTTTACATCATACAAAAGAGATTGCAACTATATTTGACATTGCAGATGTGTGTTTAACTTACGGATACAAACATTACGAGGAAAGAAAAAAATTATATCAATCTGAAAATATACCACTATCTACAACAAAGCTTGTTGAAAAATAAACTAATACAAATATAATGAACAACATATGACTGAGAGTACAAATCCTCAAAAAAGAGTTAGAAGAACCAAAGAAGAGTTAAAAGACGTGTATATTGATCCAATTGAAATGGAGACTCTAATAATTGAATATTACGCCTCAAATACAGATACTATATCGGACAAGTTAGCTGAAATGATACAAATGATTGCTGTGCGCCTGGGTCTTGCTAGAAATTTTTATTCATACAGCTTTAAGACTGAAATGCAAGGAGATGCTATTGTTAAAATGATGACTGCTCTGAGGAGAAAGAGGTTTAAATGTGGAGAAGGTTACAATCCATTTTCATATTTTACAAAAGTGGCTTATCATGCTTTTCAAAATTGTATTAAAAAATCAAAAAAAGATTTTGATACACTAAAGCGATATCAACAAGAGATATACGAAGACAATGTATGTAGTGGTTATATTCCTGCAAGAAAAAATATAATTGGTTATTCAAACGATGATTCTAATCAACATGATTCAATTGCAGATTAATCCTAAAAACAATAAAGTATTATTTTTTTCTGATTTACATTTGGGAGTTCATCAAAATTCCCAAACGTGGCACAACATTTGTATTGATGTTGCATCGTGGATTAACTCTGTAATGATAGATAACAAATTAGATACTATCTTTTTTGCTGGTGATGTATTTCATGACAGACACGAAATAGGAGTCAATACACTTCATGCGGCTAAAAGATTTTTTGACATTCTTAAAGATTATCAAATTCATATACTTCCAGGCAATCATGATGCTTTTTTATCTTCTACTGTTGAAGTAAATTCCGTAGAAATTCTTGCGCGAGATAATATATTTGTTTACACGACTCCAACTACTATTAAAGCTGGAGAAAAGTTAATAACATTTTGTCCATGGAAAACTAACGTGAAGGAGTTAAAAAAAGTTGATATGTTAGTAGGGCATTTTGACATTATTAATTTTAAAATGACAGCAAACAGAATTTGCGAACATGGAGAGTCTCCTTCTTCTTTATTAGAAAAAGCTGATGCAATTGTTACTGGACATTTTCATACTAGAGATTGCAGAATGTATGATAACAAATATATATTATATACTGGAGCTCCTTACGAAATGGACTTTGGAGACCGAGGTCAATTAAAAGGAGTATCTATTATAGATTTAGATAATTTAAATAACATCAAGTTTGTTGAAAACACCGTCACTCCTAAACACTATCGCTTGAAAATTTCTGAACTTATTCAGAAACAATACAAAGATCTTCCAGCAATTATCAAAGACAATATTATTAGTATATATGTTGATACTAAATTGGATGCTCTGACTCTCGACTTACTTGTGTCTAAATTGACTCAATATAATCCTTTGCAGTGTAGAACTGAATTTAATATATTAGATGCTGCTCAGACTAGTACTAACGATGTTAAAAAATTATCAATTGATATTGAGACAGCATTTCAAGAATTTGTAGAACACGTAGAAACCCGAGCTACAAAAAAGGAAGTACTTGACAAATGTTTAGAATTGTATAAGCTATGTCAAACATCATATGAGTAAAAAGCAAGAAAAAATAGGCGTTGGTATTGTTACGCATGAAAGACTTCCTTATTTACAGGGCCTCTTAAAAAGTTTAGATCCCTGCAGAGATGTTATTAACGAATTGGTTGTAGTAAACGACGGAAAACCTATTGAAGAATTTTCTTTATCTTTTGGTATATGGCTTCAAAATGAAACTAATCAGGGAGTAGCTAAATCTAAAAATAGAGCAATGAAGCATCTTCTTAATCAAAATTGTGATTATATTTTTATTATTGAAGATGATATGGTTATTAAAGATGAGTCAATTTTTCAGAAATACGTAGAAGCTTATAAGGTCAGTGGAATTCATCATTTTAACTATGGTCCAGGATCTCCTTTTAATCGCAAACAAACTATTAAAAATTTTGATTTACACAACAGACATTTGCTGGACGAAAAATCAGAACCAAATCCAAAATTAATTGTAGATTATAAAACGTGCAAGATTGCTCTGTATGAGCACACGGTAGCAATGTTTTCTTTTTTTACAAAAACGTTGCTAGAACAAGGTTTAGGTTATATGTGCGAGGATTTTGACAATTGTTGGGAGCACGTGTCTAGCACAAATTATATTATTAAAGCTGGATACCATCCTCCTTTTTGGTGGTTTGCTGATTTAGCAAATAGTCACGAACTAATTGAAGAAGCTCCAGGAGCAATTGAAAATTCTTCTATTGCTAAAGACAAGACGGAGTGGATGAAAAAGGTAGCTGTTGGTAGAGAAATTTACAAGAAAAAACATGGTTATTATCCAAACCAACCCCCTCTTCATACAGAAGATCAAGTAGTACAAATCCTTAAAGAATTAAGAAAGAAAAGAAAATGAACGAAATTATTACTTTTGGAAAAGGATATAAATTAAACAGTGGTATTAAGGTTTTTGTAAAAAGTGCTAGGAGATTTTGTGATAAACTAACAATTATCAGCTCAAATTTGAGTCCAGAATTAATAGACTTTTTAAAAACAAATGATGTCAATATTATTGAATCTGATGAAATAGCTAAACAATTCAACGTAGATGTTACAATTTCTCCTTATACTTTAAAGGTTATTTTCTTTTATTTGTATTGTAAACATTATTGTAAAAGTTCAAAAGTGTATTTGTGTGACTTTACAGATCTTTGTTTTCAAAAAAATCTATTTAAATTAATAATAGATTCAAAACCGTATGTAACTAGTGAAAATTTTTTAATATCTAACTGTCGAACTAATACTACTTGGATTAATTTATGTTATAATTCTGATGTATATAATTTGTTAAAAAAATACGAAATACTAAATGGCGGAAGTATTTTAGGAGAACTAGCTGGAGCTACGGCGTTACTTAAAGAAATGTGTGCCGATATGACACAAATTATTTCCCGAATTGGCAATTATCAAAATATTGATCAAGCTTCCTTAAACAAAGTAATATATTTTGATAAAATTAGATATAATATATTGAACAATTTAGAAATAGCTAATTTAGCTCATTTTGAAAATTCTGTAGTGACTTTAGATAAGGACAAAGTAACAATTAATAACAGAGAACCTTATGTTCTCCATCAATATGATGTAATCAAACCATTAGAGACGTTTTTGTATGACCAATTTAAATAACAAATTTGATATCATTGTTTTATCTTTAGTTGTTGATAATAAAACATTCAATGTAACAAAAAATTGCATTAATTCTTATATTAATACGGCTGATGATATTATTAATAAAATTTTTGTAGTTGAAACTAATTCAGATTTTGAGGGCTGTTATGATCAACCTAAAGTGGAGGTTATTAAACCCAATAAGCAATTTAATTATAACAAATTTTATAATATTGCTTTAGCTAAATGTGAAGCAGAATTTGTATTTGGACCAAATAATGATTTAATTGTTGAACCTAATTGCTTACAAACAATTCTTAATGAATTTAATTCTAATTTGAATGTACACTCTATTTCCCCTGTTGATAGAAACTGGCACAGGCATAGCAAATTGTATCTTCCTTCTGAAAACAAACTTTATTATGGCAGCGAAGTTTCTCTTCACATGTTTGGGTGTTCATTTGCATGCAGAAGATCTATATTTAACACTATAGGTTATTTAGATGAAACTTTTTACTTCTTTTATCAGGATAATGATTATATTATGTCTTTAGAAAGATGTGGATTTAATCACGGAGTTCATACAGGAGCTTGTATAGCTCATCAATCTGGCCAATCTAATGCTTATGCTGAAGAGCGGTTAAAATACACTTCTAAAAATATGAATGAACAAGGAGATTTGTTACTAAATAAATGGAACAAAGAGCCTTTTAAATCTGGAGGATATAGAAAATTTAAAGAATACAAATGAAAAATATAGCATTTCATTCAAATCAATTAGGCATAAGAGGAACAGAAGTCGCTCTTTATGATTATGCCGTATACAACGAGACAATCTTGGGCAATAAGTCATACATTATTTCTGATGGAAACAATAATTTAGAAACACTTCAAAAATTTAAGGATAGGTTTGAAGTTTTTCTATACAATAAATTTGAAGATTGTTTTTCCTTTATAAAAGAAAAAAACATAACCCATATATACTATCCAAAAGCTGGAGATAGAGATGGCAAACTTGTTCCTGGTATTAGAAATTTAATACACGTTGTCTTTCAGCATAAAGACGTACACGGAGACGTGTATTGCTACATTTCGGAATGGTTAGCTAGTAAACTAAACATGGCTGGAGCATATGTTCCGCACATTGTTAATATGCCATCTCCAACCAAACACTTTAGAGACAAATTAAACATTTCTTCAGATTCAATTGTAATAGGAAGACATGGAGGATTCAATGAATTTGATTTGCCGTTTGTTCATAAAGCAATATATAAAGCATTGGAAGTTAGACCAGATTTAATATTTTTGTTTATGAATACTAGACAGTTTGGTCCTTCTCATTCAAATATTATTTTTGTAGAAGGGACATACAATCTACAGCATAAATCTAATTTTATTAATACATGTGATTATATGATTCATGCTAGAAGTCACGGGGAAAGTTTTGGATTAGCAATCAGTGAATTTTTGTTTCACGATAAACCAGTCATTAGTTGGAAGGACGGCTTAGATCAAAATCATATATCTATGATGAAAGATAAAGGATTTTGGTACAACGATTTTAATAGTTTACTAGAATTATTAAAAGACCTTAAATTAACCAAACAAGAAGCTGGAACATATAAAAGTTTAGTACAAGAATATACTCCGGAAATTGTTATGGAACGTTTTAATAAAATTTTCTTATCGTAAAAATGCAGCAATTTTAAGTCCAACTTCTATTACATCAGCTAAACACACCGCATAACATAGAATTAAAAAAATTTTAAAATTATTATGAAAATTTTATATATTACTAAAGGAGATCACGTAGATTATCAAAATGATTGTTTGCTTATTGGACTTAAAGAATTGTTTGGAGCAGATGTAGTGGATTACAATAAACAATCTCACAACTACGTTACGTATGATGAACAGGCTGCTAAAAAACTCTACGGAATGGGAATGTCGGTAACACGCGTGTTGCCTGATTTAGATGTAGACAGAACAGATATTACATCAAAAATAAAAAACAAATACTTTAATTTAATTGTATACGGATCAATTTGGCGATGCAATGACTATATTAATGAAATTTTAAAATATTATTCTCCAAATAAAGTAATTGCTGTTGATGGAGAGGATGAAATTAATATTCATCCTTCATTTAATTTGGGAATTCTTTATTTTAAAAGAGAATTAATTTCCAAATATAATAGAATGTTTCCTATTTCTTTTGCTATACCTACAACAAAGGTAAATTTTAATAAAAATAAAACTAAAAATTTTGCACACATTACTCCTTTAGATAAAAGTACATACATTTACAATAATGAACTAGATTATTATAAAGATTATAGCGAAGCTCGGTTTGGAACAACTTTAAAAAAAGCTGGCTGGGATTGCATGAGACATTACGAAATTTTAGCAAATGGGTGTCTTCCGTATTTTTTAAATTTAGAAAAATGCCCAGAGCTTACCATGCAATCTTTTCCAAAACAACTTTGTATATCTGTTCTAGAACAAATTGGCAAAACTTCTGCAGAAAAAGTATATACAGATTTAATTGATAAAGTAGAAGAACATGTCCTAAATAACAACACAACAAAAGCTCTTGCTAATTATTTTATAAACACAATTATTTCCTATGAAACGCTTTGACATTATTAATCATCTCATTAAAACACACAATTATAAGACATATCTTGAGATTGGAACTCAATTTGGAGATTGCTTTAAACAAATTGTAATAGACTATAAAGAATGTGTAGATCCTCAAAAATGTTATGATGGACTTACTCACGAAATGACCTCTGATGATTTTTTTGCTCAAAATACAAAAACTTTTGACATCGTGTTTGTAGATGGTCTTCACCTTGAAGAACAATCTACTAAAGACATTTTAAATTCTATTAAAATCCTTAATAAAGGAGGCTCTATTGTTGTACATGATTGTCTCCCTCATTGTGAAGAATTCATTCAAGTATGTTGGAACGGAACTACGTATAGATCTATAATAGATCTTCGTTATAATAACCCTGAATTAAATATTTGTGTAGTAGATACTGACTGTGGATGTGGAGTCATTAAAACAGAGCCCCTACTTCAAACCGTATATGATGCGGTTCCGTTAAATGTTGCTAAAACGTATTACTACTACGAAAAACACAAAACTAACTTAATGAATGTAATTAGTGTGGATAAATTTCTGAGCACATTTGCTTAAAACTAGTTGATGAATTTCTGTTGTAGTATATAGTCAGGCTTAAATGCGCTTTGTTACATTTAAAGCCTTAGAAGGCAAAAACTTTTTATCATTTGGAGATACTCCAGTTCGCGTAGATCTGCGTCCCGGAGTAAATGCTATTATAGGAACAAATTTAGATAAAGAAGATTCTAAAAATGGGTCTGGAAAGTCAAGCACTCTAGAGTTACTCTATTATTCCTTATATGGAACAACTCTTAGAGAAATTTCTAAAGATCATATTCAAAATAGCATAACAAAAAAACGGTGTGAAGTATCTTTGGAGTTTGATCTAACATCAAATAATACTACAGATTCTTATAAAATTATTCGGATGTTGAATCCGTCTAAATGCACGCTTCTAAAAAATGATCAAGATATTACTAGATCAACTTTAGCTAAGACAAACGCATTAATTCAAGAAATTATTCATACTCCTGCTACGGTGTTTCAAAATTCTGTAATTATGTCCGTAAATACAGCATTGCCGTTTATGGCTCTGCCTAAAACAGACAAACGCAAATTTATTGAAAGCGTTCTTGGGTTGGAAATTTTTACTGAAATGGTATTAAGAGCAAGAGATAACTATTCTTCAGTCAAAAAAGATTATGAAACTAAATACGTTTTATTTGAAAGAGCTCAAACGGAACTTGAATTTAATCAATCCCAATTTGACAACTATGAGAATCTAAAACAAGAAAAAATAAACAAGCTTCGAGAAAAGCAAGGCAATTTAATCAGAGATATTAAAATTCTTGCAAATAAAATTGTAGAACCTAAAGTTACTTTAGAGGAACTAAAAGAAGAACAACAAAAAATTGAATCCCAATATCCTGAGCTCAGAAAAAAAGAAGATCAAGTAAAGAGCAAAATTAATCAATTAAAATCGGATATTGTTTTCGAAACAAAACAATTAACTCAATTACAAAACACAAAAGATAAATGCCCCACATGCAAAAGAGATTATTCTGAAGAGCACGTAGAGCATGCTTCTAGATCTATACAAGAACATAACAGCAAAATTGCTAAATTTATCGAAGAAGAACTCCAATATGCAAATGTGCTTGATAAGATCAATGACAAATTTAAAAAACTAAAAGAACAACTAGACACAATTCTAGTTAATACTCTTGCTGTTAAAGAGGATATTGGAAATAACAAAACATATCAAGTTAGTATTGACCATTTAGAAAAAAATCTTAAAGAAGTTGAGGAAGATATGTTTGTTGTTAATACTGAACAAAACAATGAGCTTAAAGGTAAAATATCTACCCTAAAAACGTTTGTAGAAGATTCTAAAGCTGATGTAGATAAACTTAACAACGAGCTTAATATATTAGAGACAGTTAAATTTGTCATTTCAGAAGAAGGTATTAAATCGTTTATTGTTAAGAAAATTTTAACAATTCTTAACTCCAGAATTGCTTATTATCTTAAAAAATTAGAAGCTAATTGTTTATGTCAATTTAATGAGTTTTTTGATGAAGAAATTATAGATGAAAACGCCCAACCAAAATCGTATTTTAATTTTTCTGGTGGAGAACGCAAGCGAATTGACCTGGCTTGCCTTTTTGCTTTTGCTGATATCCGTCGGTTGCAGGGTGATATAAATTTTAGCACAGTATTCTATGATGAATTGCTGGACTCCTCATTAGACGACAAAGGGGTATCTTTGACTCTTAAAGTGCTCCGCGAAAGATTTACTGAAAACAATGAATCTTGCTATATTATTACACATAGAGGTCCGGAAGTGACAACTAAAGCAGAACATACTATTCATATAATAAAAAGAAACGGCATATCCACTATTAGCAATTCCTGATATGAAAGACAAAATATTTGTACAAATAGCCTCTTATAGAGATCCAGAATTAATTCCAACGTTGGATAGTTGTATTAATAATGCATCTCATTCAGAAAATTTAATTTTTTGTGTTGCTTGGCAACACGGACCAGAAGAAACATTAACAAAATATTTGAACAATCCTGCATTCAAAATTATAGACATTCCTTTTAATGAAAGCAAAGGAGCGTGTTGGGCTCGCAGTTTGATTCAACAAAAATATGATGGAGAAGAATTTACATTGATGTTAGATAGTCATCACAGATTTGCTAAAGATTGGGATATTACATTAATAGAAATGTACAAATCTCTTCAATTAAAAGGTCACAAAAAACCTCTAATAACTAGTTATATTCCTAGTTATAATCCTCAAAACGATCCTGCAGAAAGAGTTAAAAATCCATGGAAAATGAATTTTGATAAATTTATTCCTGAAGGAGCAGTATTTTTTATGCCCGCTTATGTTACGGATCCTAAAGAATTAGCTGAACCTATTCCAGCTCGTTTCTTTTCTGCGCATTTTTGTTTTACTTCTGGCCAATTTTGTAAAGAAGTTCCCTATGATCCCGAATATTACTTTCATGGAGAAGAAATTTCTTTAGCAGTAAGATCTTTTACATGGGGATATGACTTGTTTCATCCTAATAAAGTAGTTGCTTGGCACGAATATACAAGAAACAACAGAATTAAACAATGGGATGACGATAAGCAATGGTGGATTAAAAACGACAATTGTCACAAACGAAACAGAATTTTATTCAAAATGGATGGTATTACAGAAGAAATTGATTTTAAAGAATACGGATTTGGTCCAGTTAGGACTCTAACGGATTACGAAAAATATGCAGGAATATCTTTCAAACATAGAGCTGCTCAAAAACACACTTTAAACAATTTAAATCCTCCAAATCCAAGTTTTTCTACAGAAGAAGAGTTTGAAAAATTATTCCTCAACTAGACTTTAATAAAGATTCTTCTAATTACAAGCATGACAACATCCGTTCAGATTGGTATCAAAAATCTTCCAGGAGCTCCTTTAGGTATGCCAATTGGTGTCCCGTCTCCACAATATGCCCAACAACAAACTTCTTCGTCTCCAGCTGTACCTCCTCCAGCAGTGCCAGGAGAAGGATTAAAGCGAGCTTTAAATTATCTTGCTGATTATGGAGGTTGTGGCTACTATCGCTGTATGGCTCCAAACTTTTTATTAAATTTATATCAAAAAGCGGTAGTTGTAGAATCTACTGCAATGATCTTAGATCCTAGATTTTATGGAACAGTTCAAGCAATTAAATTTCAACGGCAGGCCACTCCTCAACAAAAAGAATTTGTTAAGGGATTAAAAGAATTATCTAAACAGACTAAGACTAAGTTAATTTATGAAGTAGACGATGTTATCTTTGCGGAAGACATTCCTATGTACAATCGTAACAGAGGAGCATTTACATCAAACGAAATTCAAAATTCTATTAAAGAAATTTTATCCACTATGGACGAAATTGTGGTTACGTGTGATTATTTTAAAGACTACATGATTGAAAAGTCAGGTAATAAAAACGTTACCGTAGTTCCAAACTATTTAATGAAATGGTGGTTTGATCGCTATTACAATCTTGGAGACTTGATTAAAAAATACGAAAAGAATAAAAAGAAACCAGTCATTGCTATATTTGCTTCTGGTACTCATGTTGATGTATTAAACAAAGTTAACCAACAAGATGATTTTGCAGCAGTAGTAAATCATATTATTAAAACACGCACAGAGTTTGAATGGCATTTTTATGGTTCTCATCCTTTGCCATTAAAACCTTATATTGAAAGTGGGCATATAAAATTCTTTCCATGGGTTCAGTTGCCAGATTTTGCAGAAACTATGGCAAACTCTGGAGCTCAAATGACGTTTGCTGCTCTACAAGATAACAATTTTAATCGTTGTAAGAGCAATATCAAATTAATTGAAGCTGGAGCAATTGGAATGCCTTGTGCTTGCCCAGATATGGTTACATACAAAGATGCTTTCTTAAAATATAAAACTGGAGATGAATTTATTGATTGTTTGAAAACAACTCTCAAAAATCAAAGCACTTATGCAGAGCAATGTAAAAAAGCTCGAGCTCATGCTGAAAAGTTTTGGTTAGATCACGAACACAATCTAATGAAGCACTACGAAATATACTTCACTCCGTTTGGTTCTAAAGATCAAATATTTAGCTTGATTTGTCCAAAAACATAAAGGAATATATAGGCAATGTATCGTGCTGCCACATATAATCCGTTCAATGAATCCATATTTTTGCGCACATGGTCTGCAGATGGAGACAGAATAGACACTGAAATTAATTTCAGACCATACTTATATCTCGAAAAGGAGGATGCTGCTGACGCTACATCTATTTTTAAAACATCTTTACTTAAAAAAACGTTTAAAAATAGTATTGAACGGAGAAAGTTTGTAACAGGAACTTCTAATAATCGATTGTTTCACAATCTTAGTCCAGAACAACAATTTTTAATTGATATGTTCAAGGATCAAAATGGAAATCCTGAGTTTTCTCAGTTTCCTCTTAAAATATTCTTGCTAGATATTGAAGTAGATACGACCTGTGATCCAGGACATTTTCCTGTTCCAGAAAAAGCTGCAGTACCAATCAATCTCATTACAATTTATGACACGCTAACAAAAGCTACTCACACGTGGGGATTGCGGGAACAATACACTCCAACTATTCCAAATTGCATATACCATCGATGCAAAGATGAACAGGATTTGGTTCTACAATTTGTAGATTTCTGGAAGTCTGATTATCCAGACATTGCTTCCGGTTGGAACAGTAGTGGGTTTGATTTTCCTTATATTATTAACCGATTCATGAGGTTGTTTGGAGATGACTTCATTAATCAGCTTTCTCCTGTAAGTGTGGTTAGATCCCGTAAAGTTTTTACGGATATGGGAAAGGAGACAACTATTTGGTCAATTAATGGAATTTCTTTAATTGACTATATGGATCTGTATAAAACTTTTTCTCCTGGGGAAAAGGAATCGTTTAGTCTCAATTATATTTCAGAGCTTGAGCTTGGCGAAGGTAAGATTGCTTACAACGCAGTTAGTCTAGGAGAACTAGCTCACACGGACTGGAAACTGTTTGTTGATTATAATATTCAAGACGTTCATCTTCTGGTTAAACTTGAAGAGAAACTCAAGTTTCTTGAAATTGCTCGAATGCTTTCTTATAAAGGTTGTACAAACTTCGAAGCAGCTCTTGGTAAAGTTTCTATTGTAACTGGAGCAGTAGCCATTCAAGCTTCAAAACAAGGTTATATTATTCCGACGTTTCCTAATAAAATGGATCGAGAGTCTTATGAAGGAGGATTAGTTCGAGATCCTGAAAAGGGAATTCAAAAAGCAATTGTGAGTTTTGACGTAAACTCGTTGTATCCAAATACAATTATTACTCTCAATATTTCACCAGAAACTAAACTCGGCAAAGTAGTCGAGGGAGATTATAAAGCAGGAGAACAAGTTTCTTTGAGACTAATGAATGGCAAAATTCACAAATTG
>Ga0114962_10001442_pt1 | contig 20559 bp, 15 predicted proteins | sample C_130820_MF_Meta_FD_87017 | JGI IMG/M metagenome (GOLD analysis project Ga0114962, IMG submission 87017) | Freshwater microbial communities from Lake Croche, Canada to study carbon cycling - C_130820_MF_MetaG | ecosystem: Environmental > Aquatic > Freshwater > Lake | place: Lake Croche, Canada... | reverse complement strand
GAGCAAGTCAGGGAACTTTTCCAAGTCGCCATTGCAATCCATTCCAAACCGCCCTTGATACTGGCCGCTGATCACACCGCAGCGCGAGGGAGAACATTGCGGTGCGGTCACATAGCCATCAGTCATGCGCGCACCACCGGCTGCAAATGCGTCCAGGTTGGGTGTCTTCAAATCCTTCATGATTCCCATACTACCCAAATCAGAGTAACCCTGATCGTCTGTGTAGATGACGATGATGTTCGGCTTGGACGCTGGTTTGTCCGCCTCGGCGGCGTGGGAGGCCGGCGAGAGTTTCGGAGAGGGAGTTAAGGAGGAAACCGCATTAGGAGTCGTGACATTACTTGCCGCCATGGTGGCGGCTTGAACAGCCGACCCGGAGACTTGCTGGGTTTCTGGGAAATACTTTGCCCTCTCGGCAGGAGTCAGGGTGTCAGCGTCATACTCCATCGTGACCACGGAGTTTTTGCATTTCACCTTCCCTGCGACTCTCTCGACGGAATCAAAGGTGAGCGATGTCCCATTGGCGAAGGAAAGCGTTGTTGTCTTGGTCTCTGTGGCCCCCTTGGCTTGCAGAGGAAAGGAAAAAAGCATCGCTAGGGGAAGGAGGAAGAAGCCTAAGACGGTAAGTCGTGCGTCCACGACAAGGTAATTCATAAGCCCATTCAACACCGGGAACTGAGAAAGGTTGTAAGATTTTTTCACCTGCCCCGATTTGTATCCTTAAGAATCGATCTCTCCCCAAACTCCCATCTCCCATCTCCCATCTCCCATCTCCCATCTCCCATCTCCGACGGGTGAAACCCGCCCCCCCTCAATTGATCAGATGATCATTGCGCTCTTTATCCTGGAGGACCCCCGTGGGCATCGGGGGAGGGTTATCTGGAGTTGACTGCATGAAGGTCTTGATCGCCTCCGCGAACTTGCTGTCGTTCAGGGGAAAGATCATGCGGTTGGCGCTTTTCGAGTCCTTATTTTCCCACCAGCCAGCAAAGAGATGGTGGCAGTTGTTGCGTGAATAGATCAGGAGCTCCTTAAGCGCCGTGTCATAGAGTTTCTTGGAATCAGGTGCGGCGTGCGGCAGAGGATGCCATTCGAAGATTCCCCATCCGTGATTGTCCGGGGTAAGGCTTGAATATTGAAGCACCAGCTTGGGATCCATCCATCCGAAGGAGGTAACCCCCACCGTGCCGCTCTTCGGCAGGTAGCCGGTCCAGGCAGGTGTCGCACCGCTGAGGCTGCGTGGCCCATCCACCTTTTCATCTGGAATCTGGTGTGCGTAGAGCATTTCCCTCGGTAAGCCAGTCTCCGCCATCACGTCGAACATATCCCGCACATAGTGAGCCACCTCCTGCTGGCGGAATCCAAACGCCGGATTGGAGGGATTTCCAGGAGGATATTCTTTTCCTTCATCCTGGTAGTCCCAGCTCCAGGAACGCCACCAGGGGGATCGATCCGGGTGACGCGGAGCATCGAATCCCCCCTCCGTATATCCCGGCTCCCCGCTCTTGGGCATCGGGTTGAATTTCACGTCGGTGATCGGCTTCGGAAAGAGCTCCATATCCCAGTATTTTAGGTTCCACGTGGTGAAGGCCGTTCCGAAGCGTTTGTTGAAGCTCTCCCCCTCTCCATGATGGGAGTCGGGACTTTTATCGAAGTAAAAGGGACTGTACTTCTTGCCCTTCCATTCTACCAAGGGCCCCATGATCGACTCCGGGGCACCTTGCCCTGCGAAGAGACCGACCTGATCATTATAATCTCCGCGATGCCTCAGCCAATCTTGGAACTCCTTGACGGCAAACGGCGAATAATCCGCCAGGTAATCAGCGGTCTCTGGATATTGCTTGGTCGAGGAGGCTGCCACCGCAAGCTCCACCTCGATCAGGCCATTGATGCAGGTGATGACCCCCGGGTACTTTTCCATGACTTTGCGGATTTCCTGCGCCTTTCTACGGGTTTCCGAGGTGAAGAATTCCCTACTCAGAGGCGCGTAGCGCGAGGGGCTCGGCACCTGGAAGTCACGGCCGATCGTCTGGTCTGAGAATGCAGGGGCTGGTTTGTTCGTGTCAGAGAAGAATGAGGGAGTGTAGTATCCCTCCCAGTGGGATGTATTCATCCGCCATTGAAAGTTGCGCAGATCCTTATTGAGGCGATTCCAGCCCCCCCGTCCGTGAGAATGCGGTTGAGTGGCGATGATCGGCCCGAGTGAGACCCCCTTCTCCTTGGCAATACTGGCTGCGAGTTCTAGGCGCTTGGGATTTGCATAGATGAAGGCAATCCCCGGGTGGTACCACGCATTCCCCTGGCCGAATTGGTTGACCAGATTATCCATCATCTCGCGGATCTCCTTCTCACTAGTGCGTGGATTCATGATGGACTCCCAGATCGCATAGATGGTGAGTGAAGTTGGCTTCGAGACGACTGCTGCCGTGGCCACAGGTGATGCCTCCGGATTTGCAGAGGGGGAAGCCGCAGCAACTGCGTTCGTGGATTCTGCTACAGGGGATGAGGCAGGCGTAGGGGCGGGGGCAGGCTGGATTTCCGGGAAATACTTTGCCCTCTCCTCAGGAGACAGCGTCTCCGCATCATACTCCATGACACCAGTGGAGTTTTTGCATTTCAGTTTCGCCCCATCCCTCTCGATGGACTCAAAGGTGAGTGAGGATCCGTTGGCTAAGGACAGGGTGATGGCGTTGGTCTCCGTGGCTCCCTTGGCCTGCAGAGGAAAGGAAAAAAGAATAGCTAGGGGAAGGAGGAAGAAGCCTAAGACGGTAAGTCGTGCGGCCACGAGAGGGGATTTCATGGGTTTTGGGGGGACAACGATGACGAAATTCTTAGCTTAGGACATACACCACAGGAAAATAAAGGATGGGATTTTAATTTTTTATCCATCGCGGTTCCCTGTCCCTGAAAGAGAAAGAAGAAAAATATTATCGAGAGTGATTCTTGTGCAAGCGAGGCGAAGGCCTTAAGGCTGAGGAGTGGAATCCATGAGAAGGCGTTTGAGAAGAATCATTGTCACACTGCTGTTTCTTCTCTCTATCTCGCCAAACCTATTTTCCAGTGTCGATGCTCCAGCCATTTCAGGTACGAATACCGGGGGTAGTTGCTGTCACACACCCTCTTCTCGAATGGCTGAGATGCTTGCCGGCATCAGAACCAACGCATCGGCACAACTGACTCCCCTCCCCAAAAAAGAGAGCGAACAAGTTCTGTCCAAAGGTCCCGACACCTCGAAATGGCCTCATAAGCCATGGCCGGCAGGCATGGTCTGGATCCCTGCCGGCGAGTTCCAGATGGGAGGAGTCGGCCCCGAGGCACGTCCCGATGAATTTCCCGTCCACCCTGTCAGGGTTAAAGGCTTCTGGATGGACGAGACCGTCGTTACCAATGAGCAGTTCCGCAACTTTGTGAAGGCGTCTGGATACCTCACCACCGCTGAACGCAAACCCGACTGGGAGGAGTTAAAGAAGACCCTGCCTCCCGGCACCCCAAAGCCGCCCGACGAGGTCCTTGTTCCGGGTTCGCTTGTCTTTGTACCGACAAATTGCCCTGTCTCGCTGGATGACCCTTCCCAGTGGTGGCACTGGGTGCCCGGTGCCAACTGGCAGCACCCCCTAGGCCCCGGGAGTTTCCTCACCACCAAGGATGATGATTATCCCGTTGTCCATGTCTCCTGGTATGATGCCGTTGCTTACTGCAAATGGGCAGGGAAGCGTCTCCCCAGTGAAGCCGAGTGGGAATACGCCAGCCTCGGGGGTGGCGTAGCCAGACGATTCATCTGGGGTGAGAAGCCTCCCTCTGACACCTTCCTTCCTGCAAATCTCTGGCAGGGTGGCTTTCCCTACGAGAAGAAGCCACTCGACGGCTACCTTCTGAGTGCTCCGTCCCGTTCTTTCCAAGCCAACGGCTACGGACTCTACAATATGATCGGCAATGTCTGGGAATGGTGCGCTGACTGGTACCGTGACGACACCTATGCCACCGATCTCCGGAAAAGCGGTCGGAAGCCCACACTCAACCCGCCGGGGCCTCCGGACAGCCATGATCCGGATGAGCCATTTAACCCGAAGCGCGTCACTCGTGGAGGGTCCTTTCTCTGCAATGCAGGATATTGCGCGAGTTACCGTCCCGCCGCTCGGATGAAGACCTCCCCCGATAGCGGCTTACTCAATACCGGCTTCCGCGCCGTCATAAGTGATGCCGACTGGAGAAAGAACGTCAGCAAATAATTTTTCGTCGAAAAAGAATCAGCGATGTCACGTTTCGAAGAATAACTCTCCTGTGGTCCAGCTTTCCGAGTACCGTCAGGGCTGGTCTTATTTCAATTCGGCCTGGTATTTGGACCACTTCGCCTGAAGCTGAGATAGGATTTTGCGATTCGCGACATCCCCCGCGACATTATGAGCTTCGAGTAAATCGCTCTTGAGGTCGAAAAGTTCCTCCAAGACCGGGTTTTCGTTGATCCACCGAATGTACACCCAGCGACCGGTACGAACTCCCTCGCTAGGTGGAATGATATCCGGGCGGGTGTGGTGTTCGTAGAAAAACTCCGTGCGCCAATCCTTGGGATGTTTGTTTTCCAGCAGCGGAACAAGGCTTTGCCCTTGCATCGACTGAGGCTCTTTGATCCCCGCGAGTGCTAGCATGGTCGGGGCCAAGTCAATATTCAGCGTCATGGCCTTCTCTCTCCTGCCGTTGTCTTTCCGGGATTCTCTCGGGTCACATACAATCAAAGGAACACGAAGTGACTCCTCGTACATGAAGAATTTGTCGGAAAGTTGCCGGTCACCAAGGAAATAGCCGTTGTCAGAGGTAAAGATGATCACCGTGTTTTTCTCCAAGCCTCTCTTCTTCAACTCTTCCGTGATGCGGCCGACTTCGCGGTCGATGCCGGTGATCAGTCGATAGTAGTTCTTGGCACTGCTCTGGTAATGGTCCGCAGTGTCAAACCTCCAGAGCCAGCGTTCATGACCCACGGAATTCTGGACCGATACGGGGAGCTTTGCAAAATACTCGGGATTACTCGTCGCAGAGACTGGAAGCGGCGTGTCTTTGTACAGCGTAAGATCGCGATCGTCTGGTTGAAACTGCTCTAAATGAGGCATGTCATCACGGGCGTGAGGTGCAGTGAAGCTGATCGAAAGACAGAAAGGCCGGTTGGTCGGCGTGCCTCGAAGGAACTCCAGGGAATCCTGTCCAAATTTGGCTGTTTCATGCACCCGGTTGTGGTCCTTTGGATCGATGAAGTATTTTCCGCCTTGTCCGGGAACCCCTTTCCAGCAGTCAAACTTGTCAGCCATGGCATTGACGGCTTTATCATTGCCAACTCCGAATTTACCGATGAATCCGGTATAATAACCGTTTTGTCTTAAAAGCGCGGGGTAAGTCTTCTTCCATTGAGTCTCCTTGAATGGTTTTTCAAAATCTTCAATCCCGTGTCGCCGCATGTACTGACCTGTTAAAATCGAGGCTCTGCTGCAAACGCAGATTGACGTGGTGACAAAGTTGTTCTCAAAGAGCACTCCATTCTTGGCCAACCGGTCGATATTCGGCGTCAGAATATTGGTGTTGCCCATGCAGCCAAGGGTGTCCCTCTTCTGGTCGTCGGTTAGGATGAAGATGATATTGGGCTTGGCCACTGACTCTGACTTCGTCGCGTCGGCAGCAAGGGAGGCCAGCGGTGCTAGCAGCACAGCGAAAAGGAGTAGGAGGGGGCATTTCATGGGTTGTGATTATCAGTTTTTTCTAAGGTGAGTCACTTTTTTTCAAGTTATGACAGATGTTCTTCCAAAGACTGACGATCATCGGATTCTAAAAGCCTCAGCAACTTGCCTGACTGACTGCCAGATTCAGCCCGTAACCCGCAGCCTAAAAACCTTCGCTTAGAATTGCTTCCTATGCCGATCGAATCAAATCCATCAACTCTTCTTTTCCCGGACCTTGGCCGACCATCGCGAGGCAAAGGGTACGATTCTGAAGGATCGTTTTAGCGACGCCTTGGATTTCAACAGGTATCACTTTTTTGAGCCGGTTATAGACCGACTCGGGAGAAACGACCTTGCCGTAGTTCAGGAGGGAGGTGCCCAGGCGGTAGTTCTGAGTGGCAGCCCGTTCCAGAGCCATCCGACTAGTGCCGACAGAATAATCACATGCCCTGCGCAGCTCGGCAGCAGACGGAGCTTTTCCGGCAATCCGGCGACACTCAGACAGGATGAGTTTCAGAGCTTTGACAACATTCTTGCCATCGAGTCCTAAGGCGATCTCGAAGGCCCCGCAGTCCGAATGAGTCGAGAGGGAGGTGCCGATCGAATAACAGAGCCCCCGACGCTCACGCAGCTCCTGGAAAAGGCGCGAGCTCATGTTGCCGCCAAGGATCACATGCAGAAGACTGACAGCGTAGCGCTTCGGATCGTGAGAGCCAACGCCCCTGAAGGAGATGGCGATCTGTGTCTGCTGATTCTCACGGGACTCTATCACCAGACGAGGAGTCACCTGACGGGGTGGTGGAGAGATAAGCGACCGAGCGGAAACTCTAGCGCCTGTTGTACCACTCGGGAGTTTCTTCAGAAAACCAAAGGAGACCAACTTCACAAACTCCTCGTGATCGACCGAGCCAGCAGCCGTGACAATGGTGCTGCCAGCGTGATAGTTATCGCGAAGGTGATTGAGGAGATCATTGCGCGAAATGGCCGAGAGGCTCTTCTTCGTACCCGTGATGGGACGACTGAGCGAATTGCCTTTCCATGTTTCCGCGGTCAGAAGCTCCTGAACATGCTGTGCCGACTCGTCACGGATCATCTCGATCTCTTCGACAATGACTCCCCTCTCCCGCTCGACTTCACGCGGATTAATCAGTGAATTGCAATACATGTCGGAGAGAACCTCCGTCACCCTTGCGAGATGATCTGATGAGGCCGCTGCATAAAAACAGGTGCGTTCCTCGGCGGTGTACGCGTTTAGATCGCCGCCAACCCCCTCCACTTCTTCGCTGATCCGACGGGCGCTCCGTCTCTTTGTTCCCTTGAAAAGCAGATGCTCCAGGAAATGGGAGATCCCTCCGATCCGGGCAGGCTCGTGACGGCCTCCGACACCGCACCAGATGCCGACTGCAACCGTCTGGGATGAGGGCATCGCGTGGGTCGCCACTCGGAGACCATTCGGGAGCGTGCTGATGATTGGGGTGATATTCGATGTCACCGTGTCGTTTTGCGGGAAAGGAGCACAGCCTCTGCAACGGCAAGATCGGCCGGCCAGGTGATCTTCAGATTAGGCTCCCGATTCTCAACAAAGGGAATCCTCCACCCAGCGGCCAAGGCCACCGAAACCTCGTCAGTAGGCTTGCCAAGGGTCTGCTCCGCAAGGAGCTTCGTGATGGAGGCAGCACGGAAAACCTGTGGAGTCTGCATGGACCAGAGTCCGCAGCGATCAATTGTCTTGGCCGCGCACCCCTCCTGATCAGCTTGATGCAGGGTATCAGAAACAGGAACGGCGGCTGATGAGGCACCGGCTTCCTGGGCGGTCTCGAGACATCGGGTGATTAAGAAAGGTGTAACCAGCGGCCGTGCCGCATCATGGATAGCCACCAGTCCGATCGATGACGGGAGAGTCCGGAGACCATTCAGAACGGATTCCTTGCGGTGAGAACCACCCGTGACTACAGAAGTGAGTTTGGAGATACCCGCAGCCGTCGCTATCTCACGGAACTCCTCCTCACGCCCCAGGGGAGCAACCAGTACGATCTTGCTGATCGACGGGGTCTGTTCAAAGGCTATAAGAGACCAGGATAGGACAGGCAGGCCGGCTATGGGAACAGCAAGTTTGTCACCTCCGAAGCGACTTCCCAAGCCAGCCCCGACGACAATGGCAGCGCATTCTGAAAGAGGTAAACTACCCATGTGAGCAGGAAAAGACCGGTGAAGTTGGATGCTAAGCGAGGAGTTTCTGGACTAACGCACTCAGGCTCTTGCCGTCGGCGCGTCCTTCCGCCTTGGCCTGGGCGGCTTTCATGACAGCACCCATCTGGGCCTTGCCAACACCAACAGATGCTCCCAATGCGGCACCCACTTCGGCAATTACCTCCCTGACAATCTTCTCCAACTCCTCAGGGGAGAGAGAGGCAGGCAAATACGCGGAGAGCACGGTGATCTCTGCTCGCTCACTGGCAGAGGAGTCGGGTCGCCCCCCCTTCTCAAATCCCTCGGCGGCATCCTCACGTTGCTTGATCTGCTTGCGAAGAACAGCAATGGCTGTCTCATCGTCGATGATGGCATCGGCTCCAGACTTCTCGATGGCTGCGTACTTGAGGGCGCTCTTCACCATGCGGAGTGTTCCGAGGCGTGCGACATCGCGGGCTTTCATTGCCTCCTTGAGGTCGTGCTCGATCTGTTCTGCGAGTGTCATGGGATAGTCGTGGTTGGCTTGTTTGGCGTCTCTCTAAGCGTATTGGATAGACCTCTTAAGCTACGCGCTTGAGTTGCTCCAGTAAATGAATTCTCTGCCAGCAGAAGAGAACCACGTCGTAACGTAGGCAACACAACGGCCGGGCAAACCAAAACACGGCATACGTGCGGGATGTTCGGGTTGTTCGTGTTTTTCGTGGTCGTAATTCTGATTTCTGGGTTGAATCTTGGCTTAACAATATGTCTCAACGACCTGTCCGCACCCGCTTCGCCCCCTCTCCCACCGGCCTTCTTCATGTCGGGGGAGCCCGCACCGCCCTCTTCAACTGGATCTACGCCCGGAAACATGCCGGCACCTTTGTCCTCCGTGTCGAGGATACCGACCACACGCGCAATACCGAGGAAGCCAAGCAGGTGATTCTCGACGGACTCCACTGGCTCGGCCTCGACTGGGATGAAGGTCCGCAGAAGGGTGGCAACTACGGCCCTTATTATCAGAGCGAGCGTGGGGCGATTTACGAGGAGTACCTCTCGCGCCTCGAAAAAGCCGGCTACCTCTACGAGGACAACGGAGCAACCCGCTTCCGCTCACCCCGTGAGAAGGTCATTGTCGATGACGAGATCTGTGGAAAGATCGAGTTCGATCTCACGAATCCGGGAACCCATCCCGATTTGACGCTTCGCCGTCCGGATGGCTCCTGGATCTTCCACTTCGTGAGTGTCGTCGATGATATCGAGATGAAGATCTCCCATGTCATCCGTGGTGAGGATCATCTCTCCAACACCCCAAAGCATGTCGAACTCTACAAGGCCCTCGGTGCGGAGCCTCCCCGATTCGCCCACATGCCTCTTATCCTCAACCGCGATGGTAGCAAGATGAGCAAGCGGGACGAGGGTGCAGCGCTCGGCACCTATCCCGATGCAGGATATGCCCCGGAGGCCGTCCGCAACTACCTCAGCCTGCTCGGCTGGTCCCCGAAGGAGAACCGCGAGATCATCAGCACGGAAGAGGTCATCGCCCTCTTCGACCTCAATCAGGTCAACCGCCGCAATGCCGCCTTCGACCTCGACAAATGTTTTTGGATCAACGGCCAGTATCTTATCTCGATGGATCTCGCGCGCTACGCCGAGCTGGCGATCCCCTTCCTCCAGAAGGCCGGCATTACCTGGTCGACCTGGGAGTCCCTGAAAAAAGTCCTGACGATCGTGAAGCCCAAGGTGAAACTTCTCAAGGATCTCCCGGAATGGGTGGCCTGCTTCTTTACAGAAGAGCTTTCCTACGACGTAGCCGCTGTGGCAAAATCCCTCTCAGGATCTGCGGCCGCCGAGCGACTCCAGGCCCTCTCAGAAGCCTATGCGACTCTTCCCACCTGGGATGCCGCTTCTCTGGAAGCATTCCTCAAGGAAACAGCCACCAAACTCGGCATCAAGACCGGCGAGATGGTTCATCCCGCTCGTGTAGCCGTCAGCGGTCGCGGCATCGGTCCCGGCCTGTACGAAATGATTGAGATTCTCGGAAAAGAGCGAACCTTAGCACGCTTAGGCAAAGGAATTGAGAAATCTTTGGCAACTGGCGCATGAGCAATCCCCCGGAGGTTTATTTGTCCAAAGATCTCGCTGGCTATGGTGAGGTCTTCCGCAGACTAAATCCTCCGGCACAGCTTGCAATCTTCGGAGATCCTGTTGTCCATTCAGCATCCCCGTTCATGCAGAACGCGGCTCTCCGGAAGCAGCATCACGACCTTCAGTATATCCGTCTTCATGTCGCTCCAGATGAATTGAAGTCAGCATTAGGGAACCTCGCAGCAGCCGGTTTTTTAGGAATCAACATCACAATTCCCCACAAACAGGCAGCCATCTCCCTTGTCGATGAGGTGAGTCGCGAAGCTCGCCTGATGGGTGCCATTAATACGGTCAAAATCGAAGAGGGAAAACTTTGCGGCTTCAACACCGACGGTCCAGGGTTTGCCACAGCATTCTACGAAGAGTTTTTAACCATCTTAAGAGGTAAAAACATTCTGATCCTTGGTGGAGCAGGCGGTGCAGGCCGCGCGCTTGCGATTCAATGCCTTGTGGAAGGAGGAATTCCAATCATTGCCAATCGTAATCAAACAAAAGGAGATCTCCTGAAGGAAATGATCGATACAGAAGCGAGTGATTTCGGAGGTATCCTGAAGTCGATTGATATGGACCAAGAGACTTTGGCTGATGCCGTGAAATCTTCTGACGTCATTATTAATGCGACCCCCCTCGGTATGAAGGCCGACGATCCCTCCCCTCTCCCTGATGGATTGTTGACTGCGGATCACCTTGTCTACGACACAGTCTACAGTGGCGGTACGACAAAATTACTTCAGCAAGCACAGGAAGTCGGCGCCCAGTCAGCTAATGGACTTTCCATGCTGCTTCATCAGGGAGCCAAGGCTTTTGAGATCTGGTTCGACGAAGCAGCTCCATTGGAAACCATGAGGGAAGCGCTGGAGTCTTCTAGGAACTGAGTAATTCGTTGGATTTTTTACAGTCCCGAGCGATCTGGGCTTTGAGCTCATCCAAGCCCGTAAATTTCTGCTCTCCGCGTAGAAACTGGACAAACTCCAGCGCGAGTTTCTGACCCACGAGATCCTCGGAAAGGTCAAAGAGATGAACCTCGACGGTACGTTGTGAGGTGGAGGGATTCACTGTGGGGCGAACACCGATATTACAGACTCCGTTAAGAGCAACTCCCTCTCTGAAAACTTTCACCGCATAGACACCATCGGGAGGCAACTCCATCCCGTCGACATCGAGATTAGCCGTCGGAAAGCCGATCGTCGCACCGAGTCCCGCTCCCGAGACGACAGTGCCCGTGAGAAGAAATGGACGCCCAAGACAGGCCGTGGCATCTCCGAAATCCCCGGTGGCTACGTCACCTCGGATCCGGGTACTGCTGATAAAATTACCAGCTACCCTCACTGGATCAATCTGGATGACATCGAATCCACGCTTTGAACCCAGCTCTTTCAAGAGATCAACATTCCCCTCGCCTCCTCTGCCGAACGACCATTGAGATCCCACGCATACCGAGTGAAGCGGAGAGCAGGTATCAGCCAACGCGCTAATGAAGTTAGGGGCAGGCACGCATGCCAGCTTACGGTTGAACTCTAGCATCAACAGCCCCGAAACATTCATTCCTTCCAAAAGGGCAATTTTCTGCTCGTTGCGGGTCAAAAGTTTCGGAGCGTTTTCGGGACGGAGTAAAGAGGCAGGATGTCGGTCAAAGGTCAGGACAACGGCCGTTCCCTCACAAAGGGCAGCCTCCTCCTTTGCACGATGAATCAAGGCCTGATGACCGAGATGAAGGCCGTCGAATGTCCCCGCTGCAAGGACGATCGGACCCTTCAGTCCGGCAAGATCATCAATTGAACAAAGAATGATCATTGCCTGAAATGAAAAAATAAAACCAAGCGCCGTTACCTTTCTTAGACGCCACCATTTCGGACCGAAGTAGTTTTCATTTTTCCTTATGCCTTTTGCCTTAGGCACCCCTGAGGCGAGAGACCTGAGGTAGGGTCAGGAGTTTTTCCAGAATCGCTTCCCGTGGAGCGGTCTTGAGATCAGCGGCTGGGAAAGCCATGCTCACGTCAAACCTTCCCGACTTGGTGCGGCGCAGGGCACTGAGATGGGCCCCACACCGTAGATCGTTGCCAATATCGAAGGCATAGGTCCTGACATAGAATCCCTTGCTGCAGACCACCCGGAAATCAACCTCCGGCAACCTCACCCCGAGGAGATGATGGGCGTAGATATGAACGAATCGGGGCTGCCTTTCTACGGTCTTACCCTGACGTGCAAGTTTGTAGAGCGCCACTCCGTCTTTCTTGATGGCCGAAACCATGGGAGGGATCTGGTAGAAATCACCATCATATTTGGTAAAGGCAGACTCGATCTGCTCTTGGGTGAATTCAGGAACCTGACGGGTCTCTATGATCTCCCCATCCGCATCCTGGGAATCCGTCATCACTCCAAAATTCATCGTCCCCTCATACTCCTTGTCCTCGCTCATGATCAGGTCTTGGATCTTGGTGCCCTTACCGAGAGTCAGGAGTAGGAGACCGGTAGCCATCGGATCCAGGGTTCCGCAATGGCCGATTTTTTTAGTTCCGAGCACCTTGCGGGCGATCGCTACGACATCGTGGGAGGTCATGCCCGGGGCTTTGTCAATCGGAAGGACACCGTCGATGAGGGAATCAGCACACATGGGAAAAAGATTAAGGAAGTTAACTCAAAGCGGTCTTTCCGGGGAACCGAGGGCGGAATCAATAGCCGAGAGAACATTCTCCTGAACTTCGACGAACGGTCCCTTGATACGTGCCCCCGAGGCCATGGAATGGCCGCCACCACCAAACTGACGGCAGAGATTGCAGGCGTCAAAGTTAGGGTCCTTTGAACGAAGACTAAGCCTTACCATTCCGTCCGGCATTTCCTCGAAGAAAGCCGCAGCCTTGACCCCCTCGACAGAACGGAGGTTATCGATAATCCCCTCGTTATCCTCGGGAATGATTCCCAACTTTTCCACATCGGCAAGGGAAATTGCAAAACTGGCGACTCGATCATGACTGGTGAAGCGTGCGTTCATTAGGGCATGTTTGAGTAGTTCCAGACGACGACGGGGCTGGTTCTCGTAAAGAGATCTGGAGAGTTCAGCCACATTGACCCCGCGCCTTATCAACTCGGCACCAACCTCGTAAGTACGATCAGTCGTTCCCTCGTACTGAAAAGAGCCCGTATCCGTCGAAATGGCCGCAAAGAGATTGGACGCCATCTCGGGAGTGATCGTGATTCCTTCTGTCAGGAAACTCTCCGCAAGGATCTGTGCCGTCGCTGGTCGTGAGGGATCGATAAAATTCAGATCGGCGTAGCCCTCATTACTCTTGTGATGATCGATACAAATCCAGAGAGGAGATCCGGCAATTGCGTCAAGCGCCATGCCAAGACGGTTTTTGACAGAGGTGTCGAGGGCCAGCACCACGTCGAATGAGACGGGTGATGAAGGCGGAGCCGTCACAAGTTCCGAAGAGGGTAAAAACGCAAATTTCTCCAACATCCCGTCCTCGTTCCAGACAGTGACTTCGTGCCCCTCCGATAGAAGCCAGAGCGCTGCCGCAATTGACGATCCGTAGGCATCCGCATCCGGACGCAGATGACTCACCACTAGGATGCGTTTCCGGCTCCGAAGAACCTCCCGAATTTCGGGAAAGGCTGCTTTTTTCATCCTTTGAAATTTTCAGGGTTTACGCTTTCGCTCGGCTCGTCAGGGGGTAATGTCGCCTCGATCTCTTCCAGTAGGCTTAGCACGCGTGTCCCGCGCTCGATCGACTCATCCAGATCGAAGTGAAGATGCGGAGTGTATTTGAGGATCACTCTGCGTGATAGCTCATGTTGGAGATGCTGGCGTTTCTCCGTGAGTTTAAGGATAGCCTGTTCTTTCTGCCATTTTGTCCCGATGGCACTTATGGCGACATGGGCCTGCTTAAGATCGGGCGTGACATCGACAGCGCGCACGGAAACCAGAGGGGCCTCGAACTTCATCTCACGACCAATGATGGTCCCAAGCTCGCGCTTGATCAGTTCGCAGACCCGTAACATTCGAAGACTCATGGTGATATGGGGTGTCTTAGCACTCTGGCGTTCTAGGCGTTCGAGGGGAGCCCGCTGTGGGCGAGAATCAGAGAGCCTGAGCCACCTTCTCGAGCGTGTAGCACTCGATGATGTCACCGACTTCATATTCCGAGAAATCTCCCAGACGAATGCCGCACTCGACACCGGCCCTGACTTCCTTGACATCCTCGGTGAAGCGACGAAGCGTTGAGAGGCCTCCGTCATAGACCGCCTGACGGCGACGCAGGACACGAGCACGAGCCGTGCGCGAGATGCGACCATCTAGAACAATACTGCCAGCAACCATGCCTCGGGAAAGGTCGAAGATCTGCTTCACCTCGGCATGACCGATGATGGCTTCGCGAACTTCCGGATCGAGGAGTCCCGTCATTGCCTCACGTAACTGGTCTGCAAGCTCGTAGATGATGCTGAAGAGTTTGATCTGAACGCCCTCTTTACGAGCGGCGTTGTTGGCGCTGTTCTCCACCTTGACCCCGAAGCCGATAATGATGGCATCCGAGGCACCAGCAAGGAGGACATCGCTCTCGGTGATTGGTCCGACTGCTGAATGGATGATCTTGAGGTCGATCTTCTCCTGGGGAATGTCAGCAAGCATGCCGATGATCGCCTCGAGCGACCCCTGCATGTCGGCTTTGAGAACGATCTGAAGAACCTTCTTTTGTTCCGCCTCCAAGTTCGCGAAAAGATTCTCAAGAGTGGCGCGCCTTGGTGCGGCAAGCTTCTCCTGGCGATGGGCACCGAGACGCTCCTCGCTCAGCTGGCGGGCAGAGCGTTCGTTCTCCATGACCACAAGCTCGTCACCGGCACTGGGCAGTCCACTCAGTCCAAGAACTTTGGCGGGAATGGCCGGACCGGCACTCTTAAAAGCTTCTCCATCCTCGTTGATAAGCTGCTTTACCTTGCCCCAATAATTTCCACAAATGAAGGCATCACCAACACGCAGTGTGCCAGTATTGACAATAATGACGGCGGTGGGGCCACGGCCAGCCTCAACCTGAGCCTCAATCACACTGGCGCGAGCCGGCTGATCGGGATTGGCTTTGAGCTCCAAAACTTCGGCCTGAAGGGACATCATTTCAAGCAGGTTATCAATCCCTTTACCTGTGGTAGCCGAAACCTCACAAACTACCGTATCTCCCCCCCAATCCTCAGGTACGAGCCCCTTGTCTTGGAGTTGCTGCTTCACACGGTCGATATTGGCGGTCTTGAGATCACACTTGTTGATCGCCACCATGATTGTGACCTTTGCCGCCTGAGCATGACTGAGAGCCTCAAGAGTCTGGGGCATGAGGCCATCATCGGCGGCCACCACAAGAACCACGATGTCCGTGACATTGGCACCGCGTGCACGCATTGCTGAGAAGGCGGCATGCCCCGGAGTGTCGATGAAGGTGATGGGATGACCCTTCCATTCGATGGAGTAGGCGCCAATGCGCTGGGTGATGCCACCGGCTTCGCCGGAGGCCACCTTTGCACGCCGGATCGCGTCGAGCAGGGAGGTCTTGCCGTGATCGACATGCCCCATGAAAGTGATGATCGGTCCTCGAAGCTTGTTCGATTCAGGCTTCTCCTCAACTGGCTTGGGGGGCTCGACGACGATCTTCTCTTCTTTGTGGACTCCACCTCCGGAAACTCGCTTTTCACGCTCGAAGAGCAGCCCGTACATATCGCAGAGCTTCGAAGCAATCTCTGGTTCGACAGACTGATTGATGTTGGCAAAGATCTGCATTCCCATCAGATCCTTGATAATCTTGAAAGGAGGCACCTCCATCTGAGTCGCCAGTTCCTTGATCAGGATTGGCGGTTTGATGTGAATCACGCGGCGATTGTCATCCGCCATGACGATGGCTTCCGTCTCAACCTCCTTCTCAGGAGGAATATCACTCACCGGAATCGGCGAGGGCGTTGAGGCGGCATGCTCTTCCGCACCGATTCGAGGAAGAGCTTTTCCAGTAGAAGTCACCCTTTTCTTGGGAGCCGGCTCATCAATCAGAGAAAGGGTGGGGAGATCCGAAGTCTTGATGAAAACCTTGGTCGGCTCGCTCTTCTCGGGGACAGGCGATGTCGCAGCAGGCTTCCCTTTGGAAGCGAAGGAGGCTCCGCGAGCCCCTGAGACCGTACCTGCTCGCGAGGCGCGAGAAGGTGACTTCGAACCTGCCGATTTGGAGGTTTTAGCTTGAGCTCCCTTGGAAGCGGTAGATTTGGAAGTAGTGACTTTAGATACCATTATAAAATTTCTGACACCGGTTCCCACGAGGAAATCGAGAAGAAAGGCATTGTTTGCAGCACTTAAGCCGTCACCTGCCCTCTGGAGGAGATTTGGTTCTTAGCGGCAGCAAGGATGGCTTCGGCCTTCTCGGAACCGCAATTGAGTATCCCATCGATATCGGATGCCTCTGCAGTCACGACCACCTCGACGGAATTCATGCCACCGGCTGCAAGAGTCTTGGCCTCATCCTCAGAGATCCCAAGCATCGTGGCCAGCTGGTGCGCCGCTCCGCCCATCTGCTGTTCAAAAGCCTCGGCAGCGGAACGATCCTCCTGAATATCGATTTCCCAGCCGGTGAGCCGGGAAGTGAGACGGGCATTCTGACCACGCTTGCCAATTGCCAAGGCAAGATCCTCCTTCTCGATAGCGATCCGGAGTGTTCGCGAGGGCTCGTCCACTTCAATGCTACGAATACGGGCGGGTTTGAGAGCCTCGCGAGCGAACTCCTTCGGATCTTCAAACCAGCGAATGATGTCCACCTTCTCGTTGTTGAGTTCGCGAACGATATTCTTCACACGGGCACCTCGCATGCCGACACAGGCACCGACCGGATCAACCTTGTCATTGGAACTGTGAACGGCAATCTTGGTGCGGAAACCGGCTTCGCGGGCAATAGCCCTGAGTTCTACTGTATGATCGGCGATCTCACTGACCTCGATCTCAAAGAGACGGCGGATAAAATTGGGATGGCTCCGGGAAAGAATAATCTCCGGACCGCGGACACCATTCTCCACAGCAACAACATAGGCGCGAATGCGGTCGCCGATGTTGTACTCCTCTGTGCTCACTCGCTCACGCGAGGGCATGATACCCTCGAACTTCCCTAGATCCAAGACGACATCACTGCGGTCGAAACGACGCACGGTACCGCTGACAATCTCACCAGCCCGGTCCTTAAACTCCTCGTAGATCATCTCTTTCTCGATCTGGCGGATGCGTTGGGCAATCGCCTGACGGGCCGTCTGGGCGGCAATACGACCGAAGTCACGGGGGGTCACCTCGATCTCGACCGAGTCGCCAATCTGGGCCTCTTTGTTGGTCAACCTCGCCTTGACTAGAGTTATCTCTTCCTGAGGGTTTGTAACCTCATCGACTACGAGCGGCTTCGCAAAGGCTCTGATTGCTCCACTCTTAGGGTTAATATCGACCCGCACATCGCGGGAGCACGAAAAGCTCTTCTTTGAAGCAGCCACAAGGGCCGAGGAGATTGCCTCGATGAGGATCTCGCGCTTGATACCTTTTTCACGCTCAAGATAGTCGAGCATGGCAATAAATTCAGAGTTCATGGCAATAAGATTTCCCGACTCACGGGTCAGGAAGGATTCCAAGACAGTGGGTCGGGGGTTTGTAATCATGTAGGATCGCCCCCTTCGGGTCAACTGAAAGAACAGGGAAAAGGTTTTTTAGATTGAAGACTTTTAAACTTTTAAACCAGAACCCAACAAAATCAGAGAGGGGATAAGGAATGGATAATACCTACCAGAGACTTGCTTTCTCTATACTGACCATCGATTGACGATCGCTTCTTTCAGTTCATTATAACCCTTTTCCTTCTCATCTGACCTGACAACTTAACAGTCTTTGGTCTCGTAGACTTTCTTAACATTCTCTTTGACCTGTCAGATTGCCGCCTCCATCCTCCGCCACAAAATCACGAGGTTTTTATGTCTGAATCTTCCCACCTAGATACTCCTCCGACTCCTCCGACTCCTCCGACCCTGCCCACTCAACCCATGTCTTGGATCAACTCGACCCGATGGTTCTGGGGGATCTTAGCAATCGTTATTTTCTGGAAAGTCCTTGTCGCCTGGAAGCTGGGCCTGATTTTCGATGAATGCTACTACTGGGAATGGTCGCTCCATCCCCAAGCCTGCTACTTCGACCACCCCCCCCTCACCGCGTGGCTGATTGCCTCGAGCCGGATACTTCTAGGCCACACGACGCTGGCCGTCCGTTTCTGGGCTATCGTTTCCGGCATCCTGCTTTCACTTGCCGGTCGCGAACTGGGAAAAGATCTCTTCGGTCCATCGGCGGGAAACCGGGCGGGCATTCTCCTGCTTCTGGCTCCGATCTTTGCTGGAAATGCCCTGCTGATGACCCCTGACACCTTCCTGGTTCCAGCCTGGGCTTTCGCGGTTCTCTTTGCCTGGCGTGGATATCGGGAGGAGGGAAGCATCGGATGGTGGGGTGCTTCAGGCCTCGCGGCAGGTATCGGAATGCTCTCCAAGTACACCATGGTGCTATACTTCGGCGCTCTCCTGATGCTCTGGGTGTTAAGTCCCGGCAGACGGCAACAGCTCTTGTCCGGCATGACAATCGCCGGACTCGTCTCCCTACTATTTTGCACTCCTCTAATCTGGTGGAACGCGTCTCACGATTGGGCCTCCTTCACCCATCAGCTCCATCATGGATTCCGAAACGAGCATCGGACGCTGATCAATTTTCAGAACCTCGGCGACTATAGTGCGTTTCTTATTGTCTTGGTCTCCCCCATCTTGGGGATGCTTTGCTTCCGGACTGCCGCGACACGCATGAATGATCCTCGCTTCCGCTTCCTGGGGGTCTTTTTCTGGACCGTCGTGGTCTTCTTCGGATACTCGGCCGCCAAGGCCCACATCGAGGCAAACTGGCCGATGGTCGCATTTATCACTGCCCTGATCATGGTCGCAGGGGATTGGGACAACTATGGTGCTGGATGGAGGAAGGCAGCTGTCATCGTCCTGCTGATCGCCGATGTGGGAGCCGTCATTGGTGTCTCCAACCTTCTGCTTCCCAAAAACTCACCGCTCTGCATTCGGAACTTCGCGCCCGACCTCTCCTTCATAGGCAAGGTCCCCGGCTTGTCCTATCTGGAGGCTTCGGCAAAACAAGGGGTGTCAGATTTTCAAACGCGGATTGAGGAATTTCTCGGCCCAGAAGCAGCCGCGCAAGTGATTGCTGATAATTTCAGAACCTCTGGAGCTGATTTTATCTGCCTCTCCACCTATCAGTTAACAGGCGTTATGTCATTCTATGCACCATCACTGGAGCCGCTTCTCTGGCTTCCTGATCATGGTCGCATACGCTTTCCATGGATCAACGACACGGCTTGGGCTGGAAAGACAGCCCTGCTCGCATCGTGGCCTCGTATTTACACCTGCCCCCAGGATCTCTTCTCAGAATTTGCCATGACTCATCCGGTCTTGGTACCCGGCATAAGAAGTCCCGTCTTTCTCTCGATTGGCAAATTCTACAAACCCGAAAATTCCCACCCCTAGGAATTCTTTACGGATTCTCAGGAATGAATCAACTCACGGAGCGATCGTCTCGACATAAGCGAACTTCCCGTTCTTTACTTGAAGAATCACCGCAGGCTTGGTCGGATTACGGTGTTCGTCGAGAGTGATTTTGCCCGTGACACCGGGGAAATCTTTTGTCGCAGAGATGGCGGCATTCACCTTGGATGGATCAGTCGATCCGGCCCGCTTCATCGCATCCGCTAAAAGACGCAGGGCATCATAACCAAGAGCCACCATGGCATCGGGATCTTGATTGTATTTCTTGCGGCAGGCATCCACGAAGGCCACGACCTTGGGATCGGCACTCTGGTTGGAAAAGTGATTTGAAAAATAACATCCCTCAACGGCAGCTCCACCCACCTCCACAAGCTCCGAGGAATCCCAACCATCTCCTCCGATAAAGGGAACCGTGATTCCAAGCTGACGAGCCTGACGAATGATCAAGGGAGCCTCGGTGTAGTAAGCGGGCAGAAAGATCACATCCGGATTCTCCGACTTGATGGAGGTCAACTGGGCGCTGAAATCCTTGTCACCACCGCTGTAACTCTGCTCCCCGTTGATGACTCCGCCTCCCTTCGTGAACTCCTGCTTGAAGCTCTTGGCCAGACCGAGGCTGTAATCCTTCGAAACATCAGTGATGATCGCCGCCTTCTTAGCCCCGAGCTTGCTGGCGAATTTTGCACAGACCGTTCCCTGGAAAGGATCGATGAAGCAGACCCTGAAGATATGGTCGCCAGTCTCTGTCACTTTTTCATTGGTTGAAGCGGGTGAAATCATCGGGATGCCGCTGCGCTGGGCGATCGGGGCAGCCTCTAGAGAACGACCGGAAGCAACTTCTCCGATCAGAGCAACGACCTTGTCTCGGGTGATCAACTCTCGCACAACCGTGGAGGTCTCGCCTGGCTTGGATTGATTGTCCTTGGTGAACAACCTGATAGGCTGGCCAAGCACACCG
>Ga0114962_10001441_pt1 | contig 20559 bp, 28 predicted proteins | sample C_130820_MF_Meta_FD_87017 | JGI IMG/M metagenome (GOLD analysis project Ga0114962, IMG submission 87017) | Freshwater microbial communities from Lake Croche, Canada to study carbon cycling - C_130820_MF_MetaG | ecosystem: Environmental > Aquatic > Freshwater > Lake | place: Lake Croche, Canada... | reverse complement strand
CTTATGAAGGTATTGCTGGAAGAACAAGTACTGATATCGTTCGTGTTGCTGAAGGCCTCCGCGGAATTGCTGAAAACCTCATTAATTTCACAATTAGTGCTGCAGCCGGTAGTTCAAACGCTTAATTGACTTGTTGGAGAGTTAGGGTATAGTAGGTTCGTGGAACTGAACCAAGAATTTCTTATTGAGTTAATTTATACTCATTGCAAGAGGCCTATACATAGGAAGTATCAGAATACTTTCAATGCGGAGTGTCCCGTTTGTAGGGAAGGCAAGTCAGCAGGGCGTTCTCGGCGTTTATTCTACTTTCCAAACAAGGATTACTTCTATTGCCATAATTGTTGCAAGTCTTGGAGACCCATGGATTGGGTGAAAGAAGTATCAGGTCTAACCTTTCCTGAGATTATAAAGAGAAATAAGGAAAAAGCTGAAGGAGGTACCTTTATTACTGCTACTCCTTCAAATACTCCAACAAAGGAAGTTGTTGAACTTCCCGATCTTCCTGAGAACTCTATAGAACTTACAGATCCTAAGCAAGCAGATTATTTCTTTAATGATGACTACGTAATGCTGGCCCAGAAATGTATTAGAGAAAGACGACTCCTTACTGCAATTAATAGCTGCAAGAAGTTTTATATATCGTTAGAAGATAAGGTTCATAAAAATCGCTTAGTCATTCCTTTCTTCAACGAGAATATGAAAGTGGTCTGTTATCAGACTAGATCTCTAAGTGATAAAGAGTTTCCAAGATATCTAACAAAGTATGGAGAGAAGGAGCTGTTCAATTTATCTAATATTGATTCTGATATTCCTTATATATTCATCTTTGAAGGACCAATCGATTCGATGTTCGTAAAAAATGGAGTAGCAATTGCAGCATTGTCGCCGACTCATAAACAGGAAACTACTTTAAACAATCTTATTGGATACGAAAAGATTTACGTCTTTGATAACGACAAGAATAATGAGCAGACAACAAAGCGTATTGAGAAGCATATAAAGCAAAACAAGAAGATTTTCATATGGCCTCCCGAGTTTAAGAAGTTCAAAGACTTCAACGAGATTTGCTGCAATCTGAAACTAGACGAGATACCTTGGAAGTTTGTTGTTAAGCATTCAGCTTCGGGAGGCGAAGCTCTTATTAAACAAAAGCTTCTTAAGGTTTAACCCATAACATGTTTACCGAGAATACCTCGCACACTAGCAAGAGATTGAAGAGCTCCTGTCCAATCCTGCGGTTCACCAGCTTTTATAAAATTTAATAAATTTTCAAACTTTCTTATTAATACTTGAGATTCGGGCGTATTAACGTTTTTTATGTTTGCGATAATATACCCATTAATTCCCGGATCTTGTTTGCCTGGTGATGTTTCAGCTGGTGTATTAACTGGTTGAGTTAACTTACCTTGAATCGTCCACTGAAAATTAAACAGTTTTTTATCATTTAAAGGAGTATTAGTAATAAATTGATTGAATGAGGATACAGGAATTCTTGGTTTTGTAATATTAAATCTTATCAATTCCGATTCATAAAAATTGTGAATGGATATACACAGTTCCACAATTTCTTTAAGAGAAACTTCATTATATAATTGTTTAAAATTGTTCGGAATGGTTGTTTGTCCTCCAATAAAATTTTGTGGAGTACTTAAAATCTTTTCGATAAAAGTCCCTGCATCAGGCACAACTTTATTTAAAAGCGTAGTTTTTAACTTTCTGTGATTATTAAGAATACCATATAGTGTTTCTTTGATATTTTTATCTTTAAAATTATCTAAAGCTATTTCTCCTATAATATTTTTTGCCGAATCCCTCATTAATACTTGTAACAAAGATGTTCCTTTTCCGCTTATTGCTTTATAATCATATACGGGATTGGAATTATCTACTAAACGAGGATTCTTGTTTTGAAACTCTGTTATAAATGCGTTTTCGTATTGGTCTGTTTTAGTTTTATCTAATACTGGAGCATTTGATAAAATCTTAGCACTTGTACCTCTTTTTTTACTTTTATCTTCTTCCTCAGCAATGTAAAATAAAAAATCTATTATAGGAAAATATTTTATTAAAGATTTAATCTTTGAAGCATTGTTTCTTTCGAATGCGTCTACTAATAAACCACGATCCGATCCTGTAATTGTCCAATTCTCTAAATTGAATTTTGTTTTAAAAATTTTTTTAATATTGATAAGTTCAGTAGGATCGTTCCAAAAATCCATAATACCAGCTGGACTAGTAATTGCCTCTAATACTAACTTTTTAAAATCTAACATACTAGTAATTATCTTTTATTTGAGATTTTTTTGTAAATTCCTTAAATATACGAATGAAGAAGACTTTTGATGAGATTTGTAATGGTATTTTGAATGAAGACAATGTTGGGGGAAGCACTGGTGTAAAAAACCCGACCACATCAACTACAGTAGCCAATCCTCAATTAAATACCGGAACAGCAACAAAGCCTCCTACACCTCCGACAGCTCAAAAGCCAGCGGATGTGACCAATAATTCCGCACAACCTAATCCGTCCAAGTTTAATCCTGAAGAGGTTCTGAGAGCTCTTACTCAGATCGATCCAAATCACCCAGAGCTGCACGAATTTTTAGATAAAGTATCAAAGGCAGTAGGCGACAAACAAAAGCAGTCGGATTATAACAAAACAGCTCAACAAGGCCAGACAACTAATGCCAACCAACAATCAGCCTAAAGTTCAGCAGAGTCGTTGCATGTACTGCGGTTCCACAACACGCGGAAAGGGTTGTAGATATGCTCCTCATGGTGTTCATTTCTTTCCAGATAACCCAACAAAATGTGCTTACTGCGGATCTCCAAATTATGGAAAAGGCTGTCACGTAAATCCAATCGGGGATACTCACGTTCACGGAACAAATTACACTAATATGTTTAAAGAATCCCTTCAAAGCTTTTTAGATAATGAAATCTTTCTTAACGAAATTAAGAAAGACTATAAACAACTCCTAGTTTATAAGTTAGGAATCATTGATGAAAATGGTAATAAGATTAGAAATCCTATTTCCGAAAATGAACAATCAGCCTATTCCCCAATGATTAAAACAATCATTCGTCTTAAGAAATATCTCGGATCCAAAGCTGATTTACTTGATGCTAACTCCCTATTAGAAAAACATACCTTTGAGGCTAATGATATTGAAAAGTATAAGAAGATCGTAGAGTATAAAGACAGAGTCGAAAGTGTTATTAATGAATTGTATGAAATTTTTGACACCGCTGCTCAGGATGGATTATCCTTTGAGGACATTAAAACACTGATAAAAGCTTGACCTTGTTCTGAAGTGTAGGAAGATTCCTGCATGAATAACAACATTTCATTATCAGAACACGAAGTAGATACGGTAGTATCGGCTTTACTATTTTCCGCCTCAGTAAATGTAGTAGCTAATACTGACCAATCTTTTCAAAAAGAATTAATTGACACAGCAAAGAGAATAAAGTCGTTGAGGCCTGATCTCAAATTGAGTAATGTGCAATTTATTAAGGAAGATAATTACGAAGACGAATATAGCGTTGACATCTATAACAATTTTAAAGATAATATGGACGTAACAACATTTGAAAACGTATGAGCTATTCTTCAACTAAAGTATTTGAATTGGGATCCTGTGCCTTTCGTCAGTGGAAGGCTGATCCTGAACTGGCTACAGCTGGCTTAGTAAGAGAAGGAAATTCTTGTTACAAAGTTCATGGTTACCAGCTAAAAGCCAAGTTTACATTTGGTTGTAAAGAGTTAGACGAACGTAACTGGGCAGTAGACTATGGTTCATTGAAGAAGCTTAAGGCTACTCTTAACGAACAGTTTGATCATACTTTAACGATTGATAAAAACGATCCCTGCTTAGATTTGTTTAAGCAACTTCATGAAGCCCGAGCTTGCAATCTTAAGATTATGGACGGAGTAGGAATTGAAAAAGTTGCGGAATTTTGCTTCAATGAAGCAGATAAGTTTCTTAAGGAAGAATATGGAGATCGTTGTTGGATTCAGTCCGTCGAAGTATTTGAGCACGAAGCCAACTCTTCAATATATCAAAGACCTTAAATAGGTGGATGGTATCATTTAAGCAATTCTTCACAGAAGGCCGTTATAATTTATCTGACTCCGAAAAGAACCAGATAAACGGTCTTGCTCAAAAATATGTAGCTTTGTTCGGAGAGAAAGCTCCTCCTAAAGATATTGTACTCGGTGTTATTGCATTCACTGACCTTGAGACAAACAAAGAAAGCTCAGCTAAAGTTATAGTATCTCCAAAGAAGAGTAATGTTACGGGACTATACGATGAAAATAACAATACAATAACGTTATTTTACAACAATACAGGCTTGTATAATGTCGAGACAGTTGTTAATATGATTTCACATGAATTATATCATGCTAAACAACAGTATAAAAAGGCAGGAGAAGAGTATGAGCCCTATTCTCAAGAAAAGGAAAAAGAGCATTATATGCATGCTACAGAATATCCTGTGTATGTTTCAACCTTTCTGGATGCTATTGAACGTTATTATGTAACGATAACCGATAAGTTATCTGAAGCTCCGGACGAAAGAACATCCAAGGTTTGGAAAATTGCAAAGGACAGATTTATGTCTTTTCTAGATTCTTTTTTAAAGACTGGAGCAACAAACGTAGTCAATATTCCTAGTTTCTTTAAAGGTCACGAAAGGTTTATTAACTTTTTAGTACAACATAAAGATGATGAACAAGTTCGTCGGAAGTACCAGAAGATGTTTAAGGATGTTGCAAAACTTTATAATCAGCTTAAAGACTACGAGAGTAGATAGTTGACATATACATCAAATAGTCTAAACTATTTGAATGATTGATACAACAGACGAAGATTATTTGCTTATTAGCGATGACACGGCCGGTTTTTACACTTTGGAGGGGGAGGGGGAGTATGTAGGACAGCCAAGTGTTTTTATGCGCTTGTTTGGTTGCAACCTCCTTTGTAGAGCATTTGCTTCTCCTGCTTCTCCTAATGGATGCGATTCTTTTATTTCTTGGTCAAAACGAAACAAATGGACGTTTCAAGAAATTTTTGATTATTACGAAAAGAATAATTTTGTAGAGCATCTTCGTAATAGAGCCATTTGGAAAATAACGGGGGGTGAACCAACGCTGAGACAGGAACCTCTTCTAAGGTTTGTTAGAGCTTTTGTAGATCGTTATGGTTTTACGCCTCGTATTGATTTTGAGACTAATGCAACTATTCAACCCGACGAAAGATGGGTTACAGACTTTAGTGCTACGTTCACAACATCTCCAAAGCTTACCACTAACGGAGATCCTGAGGAAAGGACGTATAAGCCAGAGGTTCTTAAATGGCACGTAGACCACAATTCTGGATTTAAGTTTGTTATTACTTCAGACAGGGACATCGAAGAGATCTGGAGAAAGTATATTGAGGATTATGAGGGCATTAATATTCCTCTTCAGCGAGTTTGGTTTATGCCTTGTTGTGGATCAAGAGATGAGCATATACAGAATGCTCCAGCTGTTGCTGAATATGCAAAAGCAATGCATGTAAATTTTAGTCCTAGGTTACACCTCTTGATTTGGAATATGGCCTTGAAAGTTTAGTAGACATATATTTAAACCGCGGTAAATACTCCTATGAAGATTGCTTTTATCGGTGCACAAGGAGTAGGGAAGAGTACGCTTATTGAGGAATTTATTAAGCGGTGGCCCATGTATAAGAAGCCCGAAAAGACTTATAGGGATATAATCAAAGAAAAAGGTCTGGTTATCAATAAAGAAGCAACCAAGGATACACAAAAGATAATCCTTAACGCTCTTGTAGATGAAGTACAGGAAGCAAATGCCAGTGAAGATAAGTTCTTAGTATTTGACCGATGTGTTGTTGATAATATTGCATATTCCCTTTGGCATCACGGAAAGAATTCCGACGTATTTACTTCGGAGTTTATCATCGATTGTCAAGCCATTGCTGCAATGACTTTAAAGTCGTTTGATATTATATTCTACGTTCCTGCCAGAAAGGAAATTCCTCTTGTTGCTAAGGAGAATAGGGAGACCGAAGAGCTCTTTCAAGAAGAAATGGATAATATCTTTGCAGCTCTTTTTGCTTCGTATGAAAAGAATACTGGAGCTTTCTTTCCTAAGGAAGATTGTCCAGCAGTTATTAAACTAGACGGACCTCCCGACATGCGCTTGCCCCAGATCAAGCTATATGTCAAAGATAACGGTGGTTGTTACGGAGAAGAGGATGGATCTTTATTGTCGGCTGAAGTCTGAGGAATTAACTTCAGCTTTTTAGCTACTTTAATAAAGCTTCTTTTAGTCTTTATATTTTTTAAACAATTTTCTGCAGCTGATTCTAGATCCGGAGAAGTGATGGAAACTTTTCCGCAATATGGATAAGGCATTTTCTTTAGTATAGAATCAAAGTGGTCCGCAATAAAATTTTCAATCTTTTGGTTTTTTGCTTTTGATCCCATACAAAGTACTTTTGGATATGGGCTTTTGATATTGTTAAATGTCCTCTCAATATACTCGATACAAAATCCTAAAATAACCTTTTTACCATCCGGAGAATTAAGAGAAATATCGTGCTTCAGAGAAAACTCGACAGCCTTTTTTAGCCCTTCTTCGAAGGAAGGATATATATCAATTACGCAGACACGAGACTTAGGAAAGGTTTTTGTGTTCATTTGATACAATTATACCTCCACATAAATCCGTAACAACGTTTTATTTTGTTGGTACAAGCGGAATATATTGGTTGTCTATCCCCATTAACAGCTGCTGCTGCATCTTTAATTGAAGGAAAAGTTGCAATAAGATTTCCATTCATATCGAGTTGGTCTATTGGTTTTTTGTTTAATTGGTGGACTCGACTGAGATGAAAAAGCATTTTTTCCGTTTTTTTGGGTTTTTTTCTATTTATGATTATCCTTCCTTTATTGCTAAGACCTAAAGATTTTGCATATTCCTTTCTTTTTTGTGATATTTTAAACAATTCCTCTGCTGATTTTTTTTGTTTTTCCTTTTTGATTCGCTGAACTTTTGGTTGTTGTATTTTGTACTTAAAGTGTGTCGGATTTTCAAACGAAAAAACAAAATTTCCTATAAAACATTTGTTAAATTCTATAAAATTACGATAAAACTTGCTTAGACTAAAATCTTCGTGTTTTACCAAATCCTGTAAAGTATTATACTTTAATATCACTTCTCCGTTTAGATTTTTTTTAATTATTGGTTTGTTATTGGGATATTTGTATTTACCCGCTGCATGATTTAATTTATTTTTTATGCTTATTTTGGTTTTAGTTTCAACAGATACAATTCTGCCTAAACTGCAAGGGGGAACATTGCCACCTTCGTGTAAATTTAGACCCCTTTTACTTGGGTATTTTTTAAAAAAGGTTTTATATTTTTCTATATAATATATCTCTCTATCGTTTAATTTGTCAACGTCGCAATACTCTATTACCTCAAACTTGTGTGATTCCAAACCATATTTAATAAAAGATTTATATATTAAGCTTGTTTTGTTTTTAATTCTAACACATTCGTAATCCCTTTCGTAGTACTTGTATTGTTCCCACCGTTTTCGTATATGTTTTGCTTGGCCGATATACTCTCTTTTAGAAGGAGAAGTTATTTTGTATATTCCTGATACAAAATTAACAGATGTTGAATTCATATATTGTTTTAAGGTCTTTGGGAACTTTGTTTAATCTCACGTTTATAATTCCGTTGTAGGTATCGTCTCTCAACAAAACATTATTATGCATTTGAGTTTTAAGCTCTTCGTATTTTAATTGCCATTTGCAACTACAAAATTGCAAAATTACAAACTTAAATTGATTCTTACCATATATAGCAATGTCAGCGTTAAGCTCGTTTGAAGAGCCGGTATACGTCTTCCAATCGCTTTCTTTTATTGATCTGCGGAATCTCTTCTTTCCTTTTAATGGAGCTAGCTTTTTCTTTTGAACCATTTGCTTACATCCCCAATAGTGTTTTTTATCTTTCGGACCAGGATTTACTCGATCAATTCGATACACAAAACCAAATGCATCCTCTTTATAATCAAGACCTTCCAAAAGTTGCCAGTGGCCTAAATCCATAAATTACCTCTTCTTGGATTTTTTCTTATGCTTCTTCTTCTTAGCAGCTTTTTTGTATGAAACTTTCTTCTTTTTTGTTTTGCTATTAATAGCACCATTTCTTGTTAAAACGGTTGGAGGAGGTCCTCCAAAGAGATTGCGAGCGTCCCCCTTTGCGTAATTGTCGCCACTAAACGGAGTGGCTGTGCTTGCTACACCTGCTCCAAATACGGAACCGGCTCCACCTTCTACAGAGTCTTCGAAAAGAACCTGTTCAACTATTGTACGAAATTCCATAATGTTATTTAATGCTAAGCCAAAGATGTGGATTAGCCATGTAAATGTGGAGTATAAACACCGTAGCAACCTTTTAGCTTTTCGAGCATAGATACAACACAATTTTGAAAATCTGATGCTGCCTTATTAGCTACTTCAACAGAAGGAAGAGGGTTGAAGACAATTTTTCCCTGAAAAAGATAGGAAGCTATCAATTCGTGAATATATTCAGGAAGGCCATTTACTACACCATCTCGAGCCGACTTAAAATTGGATACTTTGCTAAATATTGGATTGCGAATAGTTGTGCTTATATTTTCGTTCTTCCAATTTTTATTAACACTGTATAAATATGTATTAATAATATTTTTTGTATCATTATCAAATTGTTTTTGAATTGATCCCATTGACTGTCTTGTAATTTTATTTCTAAATAAATCAGTTTCGGAAGTCATATTGTGAGCAATACGATGTCCTATCATCCATGGAGTTAAAGCAGTATGTTGATAACCTCCCGTTTCTTTTTTTGTTGGTTCTTTGGATGTAGTAGCATCATTAGACATAAAAATAGTAATTGAATCTTGTTCATTATCTACAGGAAGATTTTTTTCTTCTTCTTCTGTATGAATTTCGTAATCTTGAAAAATGATATTAAAATCAAAAGGAATCTTTTTAAAAGTATTTTTTATAAGATGTTCCCCATATTTTTCCAATCTTCCTTTATTTGTAAATAGTTTATAATCAGCATCTCTATTAGGAGTAATGTTAAGTTTACGTTCTTTTTCGGGATCGTCTTTTAAGGTAACTTCACCGGAAAGCTTCGGGCGGTAAATCGTTCCAATCGAGACCAACTCCATATTTATTAGGAGCTTTATTTAAAATAGCTGAAGTTTTTCCTGTACTCCTTACAGCCATCTCCTGAACTTTTTCGTAAGCTTCAAAGAGAGCCTTCAAATCTTTATCGATTTTCATAGTGTTATTTAACAAAATTTGTTGACAATTCTAGTAATAGATGTTTAATAGTTTTATCACTGTTAGTCCTAGCCAATGCTTTATAGCGGGTCTCGGTCGCGAGATAGACAAACAAGGGTCAGTGATTAATAAATTAAAAACACATTCTCGATGAACGCTTTAAGCGTGACCGTTGTCTAGCCTAGTTGCTAGGACCGCTCAAACAAAATGCTCTTACAGGACAACCGAGGGAGCTTGGTAGAAGATACCAGAAGTTTGTTAACCCGACCGAGACTCATTTCATACGGAGTCAATTAATCAAGTTGGAGGTTTTCCCTGTGGGGGGGAACCTCCCTCCCAAGATCTACATCGACGGATTACAATTAATCTCTAAGATCTTTAAAGAGCCCTTATATCTTATATAATATTCCGTGGATTTTTTTGTTAACTACTGTATATTCGATATTATGAGTGATAAGACTGCTGCTGATCTTTTTAAAGAATATCATGCAAAGATTGAAGAATTTTTAAAAATTGATGAGCTCAATATGAAAGACGCACAGATGGCTTTACCCTCTGTACGCCATTATTGGGTTGGCCGTCTAATGTATCACAAGCAAGAAATTAACAAGTTCAAGAAGCTTAAAGAAGACGCAGCGAAAAAGCTACGGGCGCGTATTCAACACGAATCCCCGGTTGGCTTGTCCGCAAAGACAGTCGCAGACTCCGTTTCTTCTCATGAAGTAATTCAAAAAATTAATGAAGAGATAGAAAATAACGAACTCCTTGTGGAATACCTTTCTAAAGTTGAAGCAAATTTCCGTGATACACAGTTTGGAATGAATAACCTCACTAAAATTATTACTTTAGAAACTACCTAATGGAAGTATTGTTTGATTTTGATACGGTTGCCCGAAAGCCGAAGATAGTTTCGGAAAATCTCAACGAGATTAGAGAGTTATTTTCTGTTGAGGATAAAGCCCAAGCTTTTATTCGACGTAGAATGAATCGAAATATTCCTGTAAGAAAATACGCTATTACAAACAAAGGATATTTTGATATTCCTTTTTATGAGGAGCTGTACACTCAAATACAATTAAAGTTCCCCTCTGTTCAGCTTAGAGCTTCTCAATCGTTTTTAGATAATTCTAAGTTAGAGAAGATTTCTAACAGTCCTATTCCTTTAGAAGGTCTAGTTCCAAGAGACTATCAGCTAGAATCTGCTACATTGGCGCTTCAAAAAGGACGAGGAGTTATTGTTCTTCCTACTTCTGCTGGAAAAACATTAGTTGTAAGTCTTATAGCTAATACGACTCTTATTGAGAAAGATTATAATATCCTTATTCTTGTACCTAATATTCAACTCGTTACTCAAACATACAAAGATCTTATTGAATATGGTTTAGAAGAAAGTTTAATTTCCAAATGGACAGGGAATCACGAGTTTAAGGGAACTAAAATTGTCATTGCTAATAATCAAATCCTTCTTTCCGAAAAACAAGACATAAGTGTCCTTAATAAATTTCAATGCGTTATTGTCGATGAAGTTCATTCTCTTGCGACCGCCGCCAACATATCAAAACTCGTAAAGAGCCTTAAATGTAAACATATATTTGGATTAACAGGTTCTTTACCTGAAGGAAAATTTGATATATGGACAATTAATAGAATATTTGGAAGTATAATATACCAGTTAAAGTCCATTGATCTAAGAAAAGAACATTACATATCAAATGTACGAGTAGTATCCTTAGAAATAGAATATAAAAACGTTCCAGAGTTTGAAAGAGCTTCGATGTCAAATCCAACGGCTGAGTACGAGGACGAAACTACCTGGTTGCAAACAAACGAGTATAGAAATTCCATCATATCAAAACTTAACAACAGATTAGAGACTAACACTCTTATACTTGTTGACAGGATTGCACATGGGGAGCACTTGCTAGAATATTTAAAGTTACATACAACTAAGCAAGTATACTTTGTAAGAGGTTCTTTAGAAGTAGAAGAAAGAGAAAAGATTAAACAAATTATGGAAACCGATTATAACGTTGTTTGTATCGCTATATCAAAGATATTTTCGACGGGTATTTCAATTAAGAACCTTCATAACATTATATTTGCAGCCATAGGAAAAGCTAGAATTAAGATTATTCAGTCCATAGGAAGAAGTTTGCGTTTGCATCATACAAAAGAAATGGCTACTATTTTTGATATAGCAGACGTTAGTCTTACATACGGTTTTAAGCATTTTGAAGAAAGAAAACGTTTATACGAATCCGAAAAGATTCCTTTAATAACAACTAAATTAGTTGAAAGTTAATAATTGTATGTTATAATAAACGAATTGACTATGACAACTACAAAAGCACCTAAATTAGCAGCAGCTCCCGTAAAAAGAGTAAGACGAACTAAAGAGGAGTTAAAAGATGTATACATAGATCCAATTGCGATGGAAGCTCTTAATGTGGAATATTACGAAACTGATCACTTATCAGAAGAGCTCGCAGGCATGATACAAATGATTGCTGTCAGGTTAGGGCTAGCGCGTAATTTTTATAGTTATAGTTTTAAGACAGAAATGCAAGGAGATGCAATCGTTAAGATGATGACAGCTTTACGTCGTAAGCGCTTCAAGTGTTCTGAGGGTTATAATCCGTTTTCTTACTTTACTAAAGTAGCATACCACGCTTTTCAAAATTGTATTAAGAAATCCAAGAAAGATTTTGAAACTTTGAAGAGATATCAAGACGAGATGTATGAGTCTCATATCTGTAGTGGAGAAATTCCTTCGAGAAAAAATACTAGATTTGAGTCTTCTGAAGACTATACAGCAAATGGCCATTTTGAAGATTAATCCCAAACAAAATAAAGTTCTTTTCTTTTCGGACTTACATCTAGGAGTTCATCAAAACTCCCAGACGTGGCATAAAATTTCTTTGGATTTAGCTGCCTGGATTAAACAGGTAATGTACGAGCAAGGATTAGATACAATCTTCTTTGCTGGAGACGTATTTCACGATAGACACGAAATAGGAGTTAACACACTTCATGTAGCAAAACAATTTTTTGATACTCTATCTGAATTTGATGTACATTTAATTCCCGGTAATCACGATGCTTTCTTATCTTCAACGGTTGAAGTCAATTCCGTAGAGATTTTAAAGAACGACAAGGTTCATGTGTATACAGTACCTACAACTATTGAAGTATCGGATAAAAAAATAACATTTTGTCCATGGAAGACCGATGTATCAGAATTAGATCCCGTAGATATGCTTATTGGACATTTTGAAATTATTAACTTTAAAATGAACGCAACTAAAATTTGCGATCATGGAGATTCATCTACAGATTTACTCGATAAAGCTAGGTCAGTTATTACTGGACATTTTCATTTTAGAGAACAGAGGAATTACGACAATGGATATGTTTTATATCTTGGTTCACCATACGAAATGGATTTCGGAGATAGAGGACAGCAAAAAGGAGTATCTATTATAGATTTTAATGAAAATAATATGCCAGCTTTGTTTATCAAAAATTCTATTACTCCCAAGCATCATAGGATTAAAATATCTGAGTTGTTATCTAAAAAGTACAATGACCTTCCGTCTATTGTAACCAACAATATAGTTAGCTTATACGTTGATACAAAAGTTGACACTCTAACTTTGGATATGTTGATTACAAAGCTAACTCAGTACAATCCACTTCAATTTAGAACTGAGTTTAATATACTCGATAGTGCTCAAATTGATACTAAAGAAGTTAAGAAATTATCAATTGATATAGAAACTGCATTTCAAGAGTTTATAGAACTAGTGGATACGAGATCTACAAAAAAAGAAGTACTTGATAAGTGCTTAGAATTGTATAAAGTATGCCTTACTTCCCATGAATAAAATTGGTGTAGCTATCATTACTTGTGAAAGAGTTGATTACCTCAACGGATTGTTGGATTCTATTAACAAAGCGGAAGCAGGTATTGATAGGCTTATTATTGTAGATGATGGACAGACGCATTCTTTATACTCTTATTCTAAAGCAGATTTTATATATCACACATCTGGTAGAATTGGAGTAGGAAAAGCTAAAAACATAGCTTTAAAAAATCTATATGATGAAGGGTGTGATTATATCTTTGTTATCGAAGACGATATGTTGATTCTGGATCAATCAGTGTTTAAACAGTATATAGAAGCAAGTAAAGCGTCAGGTATTCAGCATTTTAACTATGGTCCAGGATCTCCTTTCAATAGAAAGCAAGTAATACAACACTTCGATTTACATAATAGACATTTATTAGATCAGAGTACTGAACCTAACCCAAAACTAATTGTGGATTATAAAACTTGTAAAATAGCTTTGTATGAACATACTGTGGCAATGTTTTCTTTTTTTACTAGAGAAGTTATAGATAAAGTGGGTTATATTGATGAAGAATATGATCAATGTTGGGAACACGTAGATCACACATATAATATATATAAAGCAGGGTATCATACACCTTTTTGGTGGTTTGCGGATTTAGCCAATAGTCATGAACTTTTAACTGAAGCTCCTAATGCTATAGAAAACTCAGCAATTGCTAAAGATAAATCAGAATGGATGAAAAAAGTTACAGCTGGAAGAGAGATTTATTTAAAAAAGCATGGACACTATCCAAACCAACCTCCTTTTGTTAGTAAAGAACAAGTAATAGAAAACCTTAAACAACTTAAAAATGATCATAGCAGATAACGAACTCAACAGTCAGAACCTTCAAGAGTTTGAAGAACTTCTTAAAGATTATAAAACACTTAATCCTTCCAAAGTAATAGAGATTGGTTCTTTGTACGGATGGACTCTTCAACATTTTATTCATTACGGACAGGATCAATCTACAGTAGTAGCCATAGATCTTCCTGTAAGAAACTTTGTAGGACCTAATGATTGGCGCGTGGAGAAACAAGAGAAGAATTACAAAGAAGAATGGCCAAAGTGGGCCAAAGCAAAGAAGTGCAAACTTTATTTGATTCCTAATGCTTCTCAACGTCCCGAAACTCTCCAAAAGACAAAAGATATATTTAATGGTGAACGAATTGACTTTTTGTTTATTGACGGTGATCATACGTACCAAGGAGTTAAAATGGATTTTGAGCTATATAGTCCTCTAGTAAGAAAAGGGGGAATGGTTGCATTCCATGATATCGGTAAAAACGAAGAAGGAGGGGTTTATAACCTGTGGCAAGAACTTAAACAAAATTATAAATACAAAGAGTTTTTACACGAAGCTAATAACGAAAAAGGAATAGGAGTTATTTGGTTATGAAAATAGCAGTAGGAACAAATTTATTTGGAGAGTGCTTTAGACAAACACTTGGATCAGATAGTTTACTCAAATGTAAGGCAAAGTTTGGAAATCAAATAGATTTGTTTAATCTTCAATTTGAAGATGGAAAGGACCTAACAGAAAAGGAGGGATTTACTACTCTTAGATGTTTAAAGCGTACAAGCAAAGAAGCTTTTGGAGGAGACAAACATCTTCCGATCGTTAGAGACATGTTTGATGAGTTAGCAGCTCTTGGTTATGATTATTTTTGTTTTATTAATTCTGATATTATTGTGTCTTATAAGTTTTTTAATGAAATTTTTAATGAAACTCACGAAGCCTATATTGGCTCCAGATTAGCAATTGAGGGAGATATTAAAGACCTCAATTTCGAACTAAAACTTAATGACGAAACGGCTCCAGTAAAAAATAGTCACTATCAGGTATCAGGATTTGATACATTTACTATTAAGACTGATTGGTGGAAAGCTAACAGGTTGCTATTTCCTGAATATGTTTACGCAGTAGTTTACTGGGACACTCATTATGCAACAATATTATTAAGCAATGCAGATACAATGATGCAAAATAAATTTCCTACGTTATTTCATATAATACATGAAGATAAATCTTCAGCAAAAATTAAAGAGTATTATTATAACGAAGATATGTTTAGCAAAAATTATGCTGACGACTTTGCAAAATGGCATAGATACTTTTTTAATGTATTAGTAAAACGTCCAGGGCCAAATTTCTTAACACCCCACTCTAACGAATTAGAGTTACAACAAATGTTTTTTAAATGAAATTATTTTTGTTTCCAATCAACGACCAGGATTTAAAATGTTTTACAGAAATATTTCCAGCAGTTCCTCTATTATCCGAAGAACAATATAAAATTGTATTAAATCACGCTAATACTTGGAATGAAGGTCTATTTACTAAACTAAGACTGACTGATATTAGAAGTATATATGTACAAACCATAGAAGAATGTGACATAGCCATCATTCCATTTAAATATGATAAAAACGATTCCAGAATTCAAGAATATTGCAATATAGCCAATTTAAACAACAAAAAAGTAATAGGGTTTTATAACGACGATAGTGGTGAATCGTTTATTCTACCAAATAACTTATATCTATATAGAACTTCGTTAAATCAATTTACTAAACACATAAACGAAAGAGTATTCCCAGTTATTGTTCCCGACCATTTTCCATCATATAAAAATCTTACGGAATTGCCATCCAACAAAATTATTACATTTTGTGGTCACGTAGGAAACGGAAGACTTCCTATAATACAAAAAGTAGAATCGGTATACGATAATACCAATTTTATATATCGTTCAGGATTTTGGGCTCCAGAGCTTCAATCAAAGCAAATAGCTAGAATCTCTTTCTACGAAAATTTATTGTCTGGTTCTTTTACTCTTTGTATGAGAGGCAATGGTAATTTTTCTTATAGGTTTTATGAAGCACTTTCATTTGGTAGAATACCAATATTAATCAACACAGAATGTATTCTACCGTTTCATAAACAAATTAATTGGGACGAACATATTATTTGTATAAACAAACAAGACATACATAATATTCCGGAATTAATATCTCAATGTAAAATATCTCCTAAACATAACAGAAATTTGTGGATGACTTATTTTTCATCTGAGGGATACTTTAATACATTTATTGGAGATTTATGAGGATTTACACAGCATATTCAGAAACACATAAAATATTCCTTCCTTGGTTTAATACTATCAAGGATGTAGAATCCACTGTTGATCCTGTTTATTTCGAGCTAGATCAGCAGTGTCCAACAGGGGAATTTGCAAGCAAAGGATGGAATGCTGCAACAGCTCAAAAACTTGAAAAGATCCTAGGAATATTTGACGACATTACGGATACAAGTGATTATTTTGTGTTTAGTGATGTTGATGTACAGTTCTTTAAACCAATATGTGAATTAGGAAAAAAAGCTTTGTGTAATCATGACATTGTTTTTCAAAATGATTATTATGGAGCTCAGTGTACAGGGTTTTTCTATTGTAAGAAAAATGAAAATACTAAAAAATTGCTTCAACTAGCATTAGAGACTAACCACTTACATAGAGACGATCAAACTTCAGTACAAGCCGCTCTCAGAGAATTTCCTGAAATTAAACATGCCTTTCTACCAAAAGAATTCTTTACATATGGAATGTATTATGATCATTGGCATAATCAAGAGTATTTTTTAGTCCCAAGGAATATTGTAATGCATCATGCTAATTGGGTAATGGGAGTAAACAATAAAATAAATTTATTAAAAGCCACTCGTAAAAATTACGAACAACAAAATTTTATTTGATGTTAGATTTTAAAAATGTAAGAGTTCCTTGGCAAGGAGCTCCTTATCCTCCGTATCATCAAGGAATGTATATGGAGGAATATTTTTTTGATTACTACACTAAAAACAAACAAATATTTGATAGTACTGGATATACTTTACTTCCTATTTTTTGGACAACTGCTTATTTGTATCAATTGGATATCGATTCCTATATAAAATCTTTACCTAAACATTTAAAGTATTTTTGTGTTGCTCAGCACGACGATGGAGTTAAAGAAATATTACCTGAAGGAACTATAGTGTTTTCTGCAGGAGGAAACTCCGGAGGCATTCCTATACCTTTAGTGTGCTCTCCTATTAACATTCACAAATTAAATTTTAGCCGTAGAGATATTTTCTGTTCATTCATAGGATCGGATACACACAACGTGAGAAAAATAATGACTCTTTCATTTAAAGATGATCCGTTATTTTATATACAAAATGGAGAGTGGTCTTGGAGTTTAAATAACGTTAAACAAGACACATTCTTAAATGTTACTTCTAGATCAAAATTTACTCTTTGTCCAAGAGGTTATGGAGCACAATCATTTAGATTTTATGAGGCATTACAACTCGGAAGTGTTCCCATATATGTACACGACGACACGAAGTGGCTTCCATATTCAAATGTATTAAATTGGAATGAATTCTCAATAGGGATTCATATTAATGATATTTCTTCTTTGAAAGAACAGTTATTATCTATTTCTGACGAGCAATTGAGTATAATGAGACACAACGGTAAAATTGCTTACGAAAAGTACTTTGCAATGGATAACCTTCCTAGACTTATCCTTGAACACCTAAAAAATACTACTAAATAACATATTATGGATTGGGATAATTTATTAACAACTCTTATAACCGAAATACACAGACCAAATTGGAATTATTGTGATGTCGGAGCTTGTGAAGGAATGTATACAAATTTTTTCTCAAATTTATCTAAACCAAACGGAAAAATATACTCATTCGATATCAATCATATTGGAACTCCGGTAGAAGGTTGTGTATATGAATATAAAGCTATTTCTGATATAGATGGTACTGAATATATGTATCAACACGAAAACACTTATATGGGAAATATTATTGGTTACGATGCAACAGAAACAAAATGTGACCTCGTTGGAACTACAACGTCTGTAAGATTGGATACATATTTTAAAGATTTGCCTATAGATTGTTTAAAGATTGATATTGAGGGTGCCGAAATAAAAGCCATAAAAGGTGGACCAGAAACTTTTAAAAGATGTTCTTTTATTGCGATTGAATGCCATTTAGACAAAGATTGGGAAGAAATATTTGATTTGTTAAATAATTTGGGGTTAGAGTTCAAAGAACTTTCTACGAGAGAGACAATAACCAGAGACTTCACAAAAGGACCTAGGGGAGTTAGGCCATATCAAATATATTGTGAAAATTATTAAAGGAACGAGTAAAGGATTTTTTGGAAACGTTTTAGATGCGGCTCGGCATATATCTCATGCTTTAAATAAAAACCAAGAGTGGTATATCGACTGGAATTCCACTCCATACAACGACGCAATATACGGTCCAAACGCCTGGGAATACTTTTATTGCAATGCTTACAGCCGGAAAGAAAGCAATGACATAGTGGGAGACTATACTGATCTAAAATTATCCGATGGACATAATTTTAGACAGACAATGAATTATATTTTGACTAATTTTATAATTTTGAATGAGGATACTAAAAGTATAATAATAAAAGCTTTAGCTAATCTAAAAGTAAATGATAAAACATTAGGAATTCATATTAGAAAAACGGACAAACTTATTGGCCATGTATTTGGAGAGCCTTCTTCAGCATTTCCATTGGATGTGTCTGTTTACATAAAATATATAGATCAATTATTACCAACTTTTGATAACGTGTTTATTGCTTCCGATGAATCGGAAGATTTACGAACAATAACAAACCACATCTCTAAATATCACAATAAACCAGTTAGCTTTACTGACGCATTTCGATCTCAAGGTTCTGTTTCCATACACAACAATTATCCTCAAATTTCTGGATATAAAAAAGGACTAGATGTATTAACTGATTGCTATATACTATCTAACTGTGGTCACCTTATTAGATCCACTTCGAATGTTGGAAGTACTGCACAATTTTTAAATTTAAATTTAACACATACTAATATAAATGAAAAAGAATTGGGAGACACAAGAGAACAAGAATATAATTTATGAATATACTACAAATAGGATGTAACGACGGAAACGATCACGTTTTTAAGTTTGTTACCGAAAATAAAACCATTATTGATAATATATATCTTTTAGATGCAAACAAAAAATGTATTTCTGTTTGCAAAAATCAATACAAAGATATTCCTAATACACATTTTTTTCATTATGCTATTACAACTATAAATGAACCGTATGTAGAATTATTTATCCCCACGGAAAACGATATTGCCGCTCAATCCTCCCTTGTTGACTATCATTTACAAAATCACAGCTGCCATAATTTTAGAACAGAAAAGGTTCCAGCAAAAAATATAAATCAATTGTTTAGGGATTTGAAGTTAAAAATTATCGACCGTTTATATATTGATGTGGAAGGTCTTGATGTTGATATTGTGAATAGTATAAACTTTGAAGAATTTAGTATTAATTTTTTAATGTTTGAATTTATTCATTCCGACGGAACAATGTCAAGAGGAGGTCCAAAATTAAATAGTTGCAAGCAAAAATTACAAAATTTAGGATACTCTATGCATGAAGAAGAGTTTAACATTATAGCTCAAAAGACTACTTGATTTTGTTTTTTTGTAAAGTATAGTTATACTAAATGCGATTTATTACATTTAAAACTATCGAGGCAAAAAATTTTCTATCATTTGGAGACAATCCCGTTGTTGTAAATATCCGTCCAGGCGTCAATGCAATCATTGGAACCAACTTGGATAAAGAAGACTCAAAGAACGGAGTAGGAAAATCTACGATATGTGATGCTTTGTATTACTCATTGTACGGAAATACTTTACGCGAAGTAGGAAAAGATTTTATATCAAACACTGTAACCAAAAAGCGTTGCGAAGTCTCTTTGACGTTTGATCTTAACTCAAATAACACTGTCGATACTTATAAAGTAGTAAGAAAGCTTAATCCAACAAAGTGTCAATTATTTAAAAACGGAGAAGAAGTAACCCGCTCTACTTTGGCTAAGACTAATAATCTTATTCAAGACTTGATTAGGACACCAGCTACAGTGTTTCAAAACTCTGTAATTATGTCTGTTAATAATGCTTTGCCTTTTATGGCTTTGCCTAAAACGGATAGAAGAAAATTTATTGAGAGTGTACTCGGACTTGAAGTGTTTACGGCAATGGTCTTAAAAGTTAGAGATGATTATAGCATCCTCAAGAAGGATTATGATGTAGCTTATGGTAAGCTCGAAAATATCACAAAAGATCTGGAATTTAATCAATCTCAGTTTGAAAATTATGAATCAATAAAGCAAGATCGTATATCCAAACAGACAGATAAACATG
>Ga0114962_10001439_pt1 | contig 20578 bp, 21 predicted proteins | sample C_130820_MF_Meta_FD_87017 | JGI IMG/M metagenome (GOLD analysis project Ga0114962, IMG submission 87017) | Freshwater microbial communities from Lake Croche, Canada to study carbon cycling - C_130820_MF_MetaG | ecosystem: Environmental > Aquatic > Freshwater > Lake | place: Lake Croche, Canada... | reverse complement strand
TTTTTGAAGTGACAGAACATATAAACTGTTCTAACTCTTTAGAAGAATTTACTAAACAAACCCCAATGCATACAATATTCTATAGTGGTGAATTAACTTTGGAAAAATATACAAGGTACATGAGAATAGGGATTAAATGAGTAATGAAGTAGTTTTGAAAAAATATTGTCCGGCTCCAGAGATGGGCATAGATATTGATCCACAAGGACATATAAAAGTGTGTTGTGCTACTATTTCTAAATTATGCCATTTAGATGATGATTTAGATTGGGCTAATTTTTTCAATAGTAAACTTTGGTTAGATAGCAAAGCAGAGATTCAATCCGGTGATTGTGATACAAATCAGATATGTAGACTTTGTATTTTAAAAGAAAAAAATCAATTAGTAAGTCAACGAAATGCATTGAGGCATTCTGCGACATTGCACGAAGGAGTATGGGATTACGCTAAACCAATGAACATGGATATCGATTTAGGCAATGTTTGTAATCTATGGTGTGTGATGTGCAGTAGTAGAAATAGCACCAAATGGGCAAAAATTGATACAGATGGTAAAATGCAATCAATTAGTGGTTATCAAATGTTTGAACCATTTAGATTTAAACGAAAATACATAGACAATGTATTAGATAAAATGTTTGCCGAAGTTCAACGATGCAATTTTAAAGGTGGAGAACCCTTTGCGTTTAAAGATTTTGAGTATATGCTTGAATGGTTACTGAGCAAAGGATGCAAAAGTGTAGAGATCATAACTAACGCAACACTATGGACTAAAAAATACAACGAAATCTTTTCAAGATTTCCAAAAGTATTTTTTAGTGTCAGCGTTGATGGGTCAGATGATGTTAGTAATTGGATAAGATATGATGGAATTAGTAGTTACGAAAAAGTAAAAAAGAATATTAAACAAATGACAAGTATCAACAATTCTAGAGGATCAATAATTCATGTGACCATGCCTTATAACATTTATACTTTGCCAGAATATATTATGGATATGAATGAATTATTAAAAGAAACCAAATGGTGGTTAAACTTTAAACAAATCTGTGTACATCCAAAACAGTTAAATGTTAATAGTATAGTTCCATTAGAATCTAGATTAGAAGTAGCACGTAGACTTGAATCTTTAGACATTCAAGTAAAATATAGATTTTTAGATGAGTTAATTAGCTATATCAAAACCCCATGTGAACCAGATATTGAACTACAGAAAAAATTTGTAGAATTTACTAATTTATCTAATGAAAAGAAATCATTTAGTATTTGGGATGAAGTTCCTCAACTGAAAAAAGACCTACAGCATTTACTTTAAAATGTATAAATCAAAAGACATACGAAAAGTACATTTAGAGATAACGCAATTATGTCAAGCTGCGTGTCCAATGTGCGATAGAAACGAGAACGGTGGCAAAGATAATAAACATATTACTAATGCTGAATTGTCATTAGAAGATTGTAAAAAGATTTTTTCTCCTGACTTTATTCAACAATTGAATACTATGTATATGTGTGGTAATTTAGGAGATCCTATTGTTGCTAAAGATACACTAGAAGTGTTTCGTTATTTCAGAAAACATAATCCAAATATGTGGCTTAGTATGAATACTAATGCGGGTGCGAGGGATACTGCCTGGTGGACTGAGTTAGCAAAGATATTTAATGGCAAAGGGGCAGTAATATTTTCGGTAGATGGGTTAGCAGACACCAATCATTTGTATAGACAAAATGTTAAATGGGGTATTGTTGAGAACAGTATGCGTAGTTTTATTAATGCAGGAGGTAAAGCACGTTGGGACTACATTATATTTGAACACAATCAACATCAAGTTGAAGAAGCTGAACACTTAGCTAATGAATGGGGCTGCGAGAAGTTTATCAAAAAGAAAACTGCTAGATTCTTTAGCACTGCTAAAAACGCCGGTAAAGAGGTACACCAAGCACAAAATCGTAAAGGAACTGAAACTGTACTGTTAAAGAAGCCCAAAGTAGAATTTCAAAATAGTGCAGTATCGAAAGAACAGTCTATAATTAACCAGTATGGTAGCATGACTAAATATTACGATACTTGTAAGATTGATTGCAAGGTTGCAAAAGAAGGTAATATTTTCATTACTGCTGAAGGTTTATTAATGCCATGCTGCTGGACTGCCGGTCGCATGTATAAATGGTGGCATGAAGATTATAGAACTGAACAAATTTGGGATTTTATAGATAGAGCGGGCGGCAAGCAAGGAATCGATGTTATCAACAATGATTTAATTCAAGTTATAGATAATAACGGGTTACTAAAAGATATAGAATCTAGTTGGAGTTTGTCAGGCATACTAGAAGGTAAACTAGGTGTATGTTCACAAAAATGCGGAACAGACTTTGACACATTTGCAGAACAATTTAAATAAAATGTATATACCTTTCGATGAAATTAAAATAATACAATTAGATCACACCTCACGGTGTAATTTATTGTGCCCACAATGTGCTAGAACTGGTAACACAGTGATGCCAATAAAAGACCTTACTCTTGATGACTATAAATTAATTTTTGAACCATTTATAGGTAAAGATATCAGTATACTTCATTGTGGTAATTACGGAGATGTTATTATTAGCCCTACATTTGATGACACTTTAGATTGGTGTTTAGAAAACAATTTTAATAAGATTAGAATTGTCACTAACGGTAGTGCTAGGAATACAGCTTGGTGGAGAGAATTAGGAAAAAAGAATATACAATATGTTGTGTTTAGTATTGACGGCTTAGAAGATACTAATCATCTATATAGAGTAAATAGTAATTTTAATAAAATCATAGAAAATGTCAAAGCATTCGTTGAAGCCGGTGGTGTTGCTAGATGGGATTACTTAGTTTTTGAACATAATCAACATCAAGTTGAGCAGGCTATGGAATTAGCTAAGAAAATAGGTGTAAAAATATTCAACACAAAAAACACAACAAGATTTATAAATCCAGATGGATATAAAAATTTAGTTTTAAATAAAAAAACAGAAGTAATTAAAGATCGACCAAATAATCCTATCTTAAAAGATTATGATACGTTAATTAAATCTTATGGAAGTTTTGAGGAATATGTGAGAAATACAGATATAGTTTGCAAATACAAACGAGATAAAATGATTTACATTGATTTTGAAACTAGAGTTTGGCCTTGTTGTTGGATAGGAACACCAATTCATTTACAAAAAGAAATAGATGTACAAAAGATAGATATAAAAAAAATATTAGATAAATTTGGAAACGATTTTAACAAATTAAACGTTCATGGGTGGAACACAGTTTTAGAACATGAATTCTATCAAACTTATTTAGAAAATACATGGGAAGATTCTTCTAAAAGAATATATACATGCGGACGTACTTGTGGAACAGGATATGAATTCAGTAGTGGGTACGGAGTTAACACCAGTAAGAAAAATTTACAATGACTGATAAAACAAAATTTTCATCTACTTTTTGTGCATTGCCTTGGATGCATTTAAGTAGCAGACCCGATGGCAAGATGCGTACTTGTTGTACTAGTAATGCTAGTTCTGTTCAAGACCCCGATTCTAATATAAAAGTAGGTGGCGGTGAAGTAGGTATAGTTCGTAATGACGACGGCATTCCCTCTAACTTCAATCACACTAGTTTAGAAGAAGCATGGAATTCTAGTTATATGCGTAATGTACGTAAGATGATGTTACGTGGAGAAAAGCCGGCTAGTTGTTTGAAATGCTACAAAGAAGAAGATGCCGGACATTTAAGTAAACGTAATTGGGAGACAAATTATTGGGCCGAGCGATTTGACTTAAATGAATTGATTACCGAAACTGACGAACACGGAAAAATTCCACCAAAAATAAGGTATATTGATTTACGAATGGGAAGTAAATGCCAATTAGCATGTGTAATGTGCAGTCCGCATGATAGTACCGGGTGGATTAAAGAATGGCAAGCTATCTATCCAAAGATGGAAAACTCTAAATTAAAAAATACTAGTCAATGGGAAAATAAGGGTCAAAATGACGGTGCAAGTTATAATTGGCATAAAAATAATCCTAGATTTTGGAACGACTTGTATGAACAGATCCCTCATATGTATCAGTTATACTTTGCCGGTGGTGAAAGTTTAATAATTGATGAACACTATGATTTGCTTGAAGAATGTATTCGCAGGGGTAATGCTAAAAATATTGAATTAAGATATAACTCAAATGCAGTTGAATGGCGCAGTGATTTATTTGACCTTTGGGCACAGTTTAAACGTGTAAGATTTCATTATAGTATTGACGGGTATGGAGAAGTCAATGATTATATACGCTACCCTTCTAAGTGGAAACACCAAGAAGATGTATTTTGGCAACTTGATAACACTGCACCATCGGTTGAAGTAACAACTGCTACTACAATAACTGCACTAAACATTGGTTATTTGCCTGAATTTTTAAAATGGAAAGTCGAACAAAATTTCAAAAAAATAAACACATGGCCCTTTGGCGCAGGTGGAATCAACATGCATTTTGCATATTGGCCACCGCAATTAAATGTTAAAGTATTGCCCAAAGACGTTAAAGAGCAGATTACTAAAAAATACAACGAAGAACTATATCCTTGGATGATAGACAATTGGCAGAAATTTACAGGTGTAGCTGAAAGCGGTATCACACTAGATAAATTTATTGATGCACCATATGGTATGAGAAGATTCAAAGGTATAATTAATTTTATGAATGCTGAAGATTGGTCCGCTAGATTACCAGAAACTAAAGAATATTTGAACCTGATTAATCAACAACGAGGTTGGACTGAAAAATTCTCACAAGTATTTCCTTTATTAAAGGGTATTGTAGAATGAAAGAAATATATAGTAATGAAATAGATACTTGTTTAGTGTCATGGCAATTTACTAGTATGTGTAATTTTGCTTGCACATATTGTCCGGAAGAATTTCATGATAATAAAGTAAAGTTTCCAAAATACGATGATGCGTTATATTTTTTACAAGAACTTTCAAAAAGTCACGGCAAGATATACATAGAGTTGTTGGGAGGCGAGACTACACTTTGGCCAAAGTTACTTGATTTTTTAAGAGAGTTAAAGAAAATAAGCAACATAGTAGTTCAGATAGATACTAATGGAAGTCGATCAACTAGATGGTGGGAAGAATTTAATGATTCAGATTTAGAAATGAATGTTATTCTAAATTTTAGCTATCACGGTGCATTCTGTGACCCTGCTATATATTATGATAACTTAGCAGCAATACATGAAAAATATCAAGTAGTAAGTAGCTTTATGTTAGATCCAGTGCATTTTGAAAAGACGCATGAACTTTACAAAAAAATAAAAGACAAATTAGCAGTGGATTGTGTATACAAAGTATTAAGACCAAATTTTCACCCCAACGAGTTAATAGATGGGTATACACCCGAAATGCTTGCCGAGATTGATAAGCATACATTCTATAATAGGGTCGATAAGAGATTCCCTCGCAAGAGAAATGATGAATTGACAATGCCAGCTACATTATTTGTAGATGGAAAAATAAAAAATTGGCAAATTATGCTAACTGAAAAAGAAAATTCTTTCAAAAATTGGAAATGCTCTGCCGGAGTCAAAAGATTATTTGTTGGATTGGATGGAAATATTTGGCCATGTTCAGCGTTACGGCGATGGGACAATGACAAGACTCATCAAGATTTTATGGGAAATATACATGATCGAACCTATAAAGCAAGAGATCAATATATGGATTGTCCAGAAAAATACTGCGGTTGTAAATTTGATGCGTTAGCCCATAAATATAATGATGCGACACCTACTTCAATATAACAGACCACAAAGTATGTATGATACAGAGGTGCATAATTATATCTCTGAAATCTTAACCTCGGGTGAGAATTTTGCGACTGATCCCGATAAGTTATGGCAAGACTTTAAAGATAAGTTCCACAATTGGATTATATCTAGTAAGTTAAATACTGTTGCTGGTTTAGAAAGTTTCCCTGACAGAGATATCATTGCAGGTGTGACTCAGTATATTGATGACATATATCAAATGAAAGATAATGTCTGTGTATTAGAAAATGAGTATAGATATCATCAACGATTGTACGGAGATAAACTAGTTGTAAGAACGATTGATACATTTCAAGTAGGAGACAACTTGATAATGAGTATGCCATTTCCATACTATGGAGATATACACGTTGACTCTGATAGTATATTAGCTAAGTGTAATGAGGTTGGTGTTAATGTTCATATTGATGCGTGTTGGTATGGTTGCTCTCGTGATATAATATTTGATTTTAATCAACCTTGTATTAAAAGTGTTGGATTTAGTTTGAGTAAAGCATTGGGTTTAGGTGCTAATAGAATAGGTGTTCGCTATTGTAAAGAACGTTGGAAAGGTCCAATCAGTATAATAAATGAATTCAATATGAATACTCAGATATTAGTATGGATGGGTACAAAGTTTATAGATAAGTTTGGTGTTGATTTTTGGCAAAATAAGTACGGTAGTGCATATGAACAACTTTGTAATGATTATAATTTAACCCCTACCAAAGCAATACATTTAGCATGGGATAATGGTAGACCGTGTGGAGTAAGACCACTACTTAGAAAGTTAATAAAATGAAAGACAATGGTGCAATATGTGCATTAGCTTGGTCATCAATTGGTATGAACACCTCAGGTAGAGTAAGAGCCTGCGGCAGAAGTATTGCTAATAACAGTAACCCTAGCTTAAAAAACACGACAATTGATGCCGCATGGAATAGTGATTATTATAAACAATTGCGATTAGACATGCTTGCCGGGATTAAGAATAACAATTGTTCTAAGTGCCACATGGAAGAGGATTTGGGAGGAACTAGCAAACGTAAAACTCACAATAAAAATTTATTTCCAATGGTCAGTACTTTAACTAATAAAGACGGTAGTGTTGATAGAAAACCAACCACAATTGATATAAGAGTAGGTAACATATGTAATTTAAAATGCATACATTGTTGGACTGGGAATAGTAGTAAATGGTATCAAGATACTATACTATTAGACAAGTACGAGAACACACCCAATCTAAGTATTAATAATGATTGGATATCAGAAAAAGGTTCAATTTGGAACTATGTTAGAGATAACATAGACTCAATTAAAAAACTAAACATATTAGGCGGGGAGCCTTTTGCTAGTAAAGAACATAATATGTTAGTGGACTGGTTGGTAGAAAATAACAAGTTAGAACTTGATTTAACGTATGTAACTAATGCCACACTAATTACGCCCGTGATGATTGACAAGTTAACTAAATTTAACAGTGTAGTATTGGGTATAAGTTTAGATGCTACTCATACTATCTCAGATTTTTTAAGATTTCCTTCTAAGTGGGATCAGTTAGAAAAAATATTGTACTATATAGATTCAATAAATATAGGAGGCAAATTATCTGTATATTTCAACCATACATTTTATAATATGAATATATTTCATTTAGCTGAAACACACTCTTACTGTAATGATAAATTTAAAAATATTTCATTTCATTTAGGAGATTTTGTAGAGAGTCCTGCTCACATGAGTATACAAAATTTACCTAGAGATTTTAAAGAAAGAATTGCAAAAAAGATAAAAAATGTCCCAGGTGTTGATTTTTATATAAATTATATGATGGCTAAAGATACATGGGAAGAATTAGGTCCAACACTATATGAGTATTTAAGTGATTTGGACAAAGCTAGAAACACCGATTGGAGAAGTATATTTCCAGAAATAAAAAAACTATATGAGTAATGAAGAAATAAATCTTAAAGCTAATGAAGGTGCGCCAGACGCATGGTGTCCGTTGCCATGGAGTCATGTTAGTATAAAAGCAAACGGGACATTTAGGGTGTGCTGTCACAGTGCAGCTAGCGAGAGCAGAGGTACATTAGTCGATGAAAATAATACTCCATTGTCAATACAAGAATCTTCATTTGAGCAAGTAGTCAATAATGATGCTATGAAAATTATTCGCAAGCAGATGCTTAACAATGAATGGCCAGAACAATGTGTTCGTTGCCAACGTGAATTTGATAGTGGGATGCTTTCTCGCAATCATTATGAAAGATCTGCTTTGGCTGACGTAATAGAACATGAAAAATATCCAAGCTATCAAAAAGCCAAAGAGTTAACTAAAGCTGACGGATCAATTGATAATGATGACTTTCCTGTTAGTTTCATAGATATACGATTTGGTAATCTATGCAACCTAAAATGTGTTATGTGCAGCCCTACTGATTCTGATCAGTGGTATGATGATTATGCTGCTATATGGAACACTCCTTACTTTTGGGACAGTAAGAAAAAAATTAATTTAGTACCCAATATTAATGGTAAATTAAAACCCACATCAAAGACGTTCGATTGGAGTGATGATGCTAATTTGTGGAATGAGATAGAGAAACACATGCTTCAATTTAGGAAGATATATTTAGTGGGAGGAGAACCTTTATTGATTGACGCACACTATGAATTCTTACAAAAGTGTGTAGATAGTGGTTGTGCTAGTAAATTAACTATTGAATATAATACTAATCTCACTAACATTCCCGCAAGAGCATGGAACATATGGAAGCATTTTGAAACAGTTATTATAGGAGCTAGCATTGATGGCTTTGGCGACGTTAATGATTTAATACGTTTTCCTAGTAAATGGCAGAAGATAGAAGAAAACTTGAAGAAGTTTAAAAACGCTGACGGTAACTTTATTGTTCATATTGCAACTACCGTACAACTACTTAATGCATGGCAATTTCCTGAATTCATAGAATATGTATTAACTAGTAATTACATGCCGAAAACATTCTGGTCATCAAGTCCATTGATGGTGAGTGTACATCCGGTACACAGACCCACTTACTTAAATTTAAATATACTACCACATGAGTTCAAAGAGACACTAATTAATAGATATAAAGAATATCAACATAAATTCAAAACAACAGACTATCAAGCATCATATGGTGATAGTGACGGACCAAAGTGGGTAGATAAAGTAAATCAAGCATGTAAATTCTTAGACATTTATATTCAATTTATGAACAAAATTGAATACTCTGAACCAGATTTACTTAGAGCAAGACAAGACTGCATTCACTTTTTAGACACATTAGATGCTAGAAGAAACACTGATTGGAAATCCATTTGTCCAGAATTATATCAAGCTACACTAGCTTGGAGAGATTTACCTAAATTAGTCTATGCTTGATTATACACACTTAGATAATACGACTTGGTGCTCTATGGCATGGATGCATCAATTTATCGACCCCCAAGGAAGAGTAAAACCTTGTTGCAGATTTTCTATGCCTCAGGATATTGAGAAAGAAAATAACATTAATAAACAATCATTGGGTGATATATTCTATGGTGGTTTTATGAATGATGTCCGAAACAAAATGATAAACAATCAGCAAGTATCCGGATGTATCAGATGCTACCAAGAAGAAGCGAGTGGTAAGAAAAGCCTACGTGAGCGGTACAATCATATGTCTGATCTGCTTCCAAATAATTTAATTGAAGATTTAGATGACCCTACTATCAGATGGATAGAACTAGCTATTAGTAATGATTGTAATTTAGCTTGTAGAATGTGCGATAGTAGATATGCTTGGAAATGGTTTGATGATGAAAAAGAATTATACGGCCTAACTAAAAGCAAAGATAAGTTTACAAAGAGTGATATCAGCTCTATTGACAAATTTTTAGATAAGATAGTTCATATCAAATTTACCGGTGGTGAACCATTAATCATATCTGATCACTTTAAATTACTTGACAAACTTAGTAACCAAGACAACGTGAAAAGCATTTATTTAAACTATAGCACTAACTTAACAATCAATCCCAAACAAGATACAATAGACAAATGGAAAAAATTTAAGTATATTGAATTTGCTTGTAGTTTTGATGGAATAGGATCAACATGGGAACTAGTTAGATATCCAAGCAAATGGGAAACTGCTGAAAAAGTAACACAGAATTTCTTAAAGATGACTAATGAGTTTGACTGTAGAGTTGGGTTACGTAGTTCAATTAGTCTAAACAACATATTAAATATGCCTGAGGCATTTGATTGGTGGATTAAAAACTGGAATGAGTATGCTAGCACTCCGTTTAGTGAAGCTAATTGGATTAATCCCACTCATATTACATTCCCTAGTTACTTAAGTACAACAGTTCTTCCACTCAAGTATAAAGACATAGTAGCAAAGAAATTAGATAGTAGAAAAAATGATTTTGGTAATACTATAAAGAACAGCTTAGAATCACAAATTAATTATATGTATAGCAAAGATGATACATATTTAATGCCCGATTTAAAACAATACACACTTCATTTTGATGCTAAAAGAAAACAAGATTTCTTTATTGCTAACCCAGAGTTAATAGGATTATTTGATGGAATATAAAGATAAACCTAAATTTTGTCTGCTACCGTTCATTACATTGAACACACGACCAAACGGACAAGTGAAACCCTGTAGTCAAGTCATGGACATGCCGGGTATCAAGAAAAATACAACCGTAGAGACTATATTAGGATCAACCAACACACCGTGTAATTTAACCAAAGACTCAGTAGAAGAAATATGGAATAGTGAATTCTTAAAAGATTTTCGTATGAAGAAAATCAACAATGAATACATAAAGTTTTGCGAGACTTGCTACCAAGAAGATAGTATGGGTGTTTCTAGTAAAAGACAAGCAGTAATAGATGCTTACTACAACGATAATAAACATTTAATAGATGAAGCAAAAGCAAACAATGGCATGATGACAACAATGCCTGTATGGTGGGAGTTGCGTCTAAGCAGCATATGCAATGAAGCATGTCGCATGTGTATACCACAAACTAGTAGCAAGATGCGTGACGAGTTTGCTAAATTTAGCAATGAACTGCCAGCAAGTGTTAGAAAGAATACTGAATCAGCAATAATACAATACAATTCACACGGATATTTAGGAGAGAGTGAGTTCTTTTTAAATCAATTTTGGAATAACATTGGTGACATTAAATATCTAGAGTTGCATGGTGGCGAACCTACAGCAGATAAAACACTATGGGAATTGGTAGAGAAAGTAGTTGCTAGTGGGCACAGCAAACATATACATGTACATGTACATACCAATATACATAGTCTACAGCAACGTCACGTTGAACTATGGGACCAATTTCGTACGGGATGGATCGGTATAAGCATTGACGCATACGGTATAGAGAATGAATATATTCGTCACGGAAGCAAATGGAGTGCGATAGAAAATAATTTAAAACTAGTTAAAGGGTTGGGCAGTCATTGGACTAAGTGGGTAGCTAGTAGTGTTATGGCTTATAACAGTTGTACTATGCATAAATTAATAGATTGGTTTATTGATTACACCATAGAGAATGAACTTCACGATTTATGGTGGAGAATGGATCCGGTAACTAGTCCAAATTTGATGCGTATTGAGCATGTACCAATAGAATTGCGTCTAGAAGCTATAGATAAAATAACCCCAATGCTAGACAAAGTAACTAGTCCACAAACCAAAAATTCTTTAATAGAGTTAATATCAGGGTTACGTAGTACTGAAATGCCTACCGCAGGAAGCTATGAAGAATTAATAGAGTACACTACAATACTTGATATCAAAAGAAATCAAAATGTATTAGAAGTTTTCCCTCATTTAAATGGGGTATTTAAATGACAACTTGGTTAAACATTGATACTATAAAATATTTTGAAATTGAGTTATCAAATTATTGCAATGCCAAATGTCCGGCTTGTGCTAGGGGCTTTGCTTTATCAGAACTGATAAACAACAATAATATATCATTAGACCAAATTAAAAACTTAATAAATCAAATACCCAATCCAAAAAATTTAAAATTTTACTTTGGTGGAACTAGTGGTGATCCAATGATGAATCCAAATATAGTTGAAATTTATGAATACTGTGCCGAACGTCTTAATGGAGTTTCAATGGACACCAATGCAAGTTTGCGTAGTACTGACATTTGGAAACAATTGGGAAGAATTAGTGAACGAACCGGTGCAGATATAAATTTTAGTATTGATGGATTAGAAGATACCAATCATATATATCGTATTGATACTAGTTGGAAACTAATAATGCGAAATATAAAAACTTTTATAGATGCAGGCGGGTATGCTAATTGGAAATTTTTAATATTTAAACATAACGAGCATCAAGTAGAAGAAGCAAAAGAACTAGCAAAAAAATTAGGGGTCAATTCATTTACAGTTGAACCCTCTACTAGAGATATGCCAAATAAAACTAATACTTTATCTACAGTACCTTTATTCAAAACAAGAAATTATAATGAATCAAAAAATATTGCGAGTAATATAAATTGCCGAAGTTTAAAAACTGGATACATGTACATAAGTAGCAATTATAATTTACACCCATGCTGCTATTTTCATGCAAATAAACATACTGACGATATTGTATGTGATTTAAATACAATGTCATTAAATGATGCAATAGAACACGTAAAGTATAAAAATTTAATGGACAATTGGAAATCAGAATGCTCTAATATATGCAAAACACATTGTAATGAAAACAAATATTGGGAAAAAATAATGTCAACAGAAAAATTATGAACAAATTAGTAGCTACCAAATATAGAGATAACAATCTCAATACAATGATGATTGACTGGTACATTGGTAAACGATGTAATTTCAGTTGTAGCTATTGTGCAGATTTTATTCACGACAATTATTCAGCCCATGTGCCTTTCAGTCAAATGAAAATCTTTGTAGACAAAATAGTTGCTAGATTTGGTACAAACATACATTGGAGTTTAACCGGAGGTGAACCTACATTAAATCCAGATTTTATAGAATTACTCAAGTATCTGCAAGACAAAAAGCACGAAATAAGTGTATGTACGAATGGAAGCAGGTCTATAGAATACATGCGTCAAATGTATCAGTATGTAGACAACATAACCTATAGTTTACACTTTGAACATGTATCATTAAAACTTGATGAATATACCAACAAAGCATTTCTATTAGAGGATTATAGAAAGAATTACAATCTTACTATACCCAAAGACAAATTAGGTTGGGAGTTGGGTCAAATGCAACCAAAGAGGTTAATAGTGCGTTTTATGGCATTGCCCGGTTTTAGCAACGAAATTAAAGATTTGACAAAATTAGTTTCCGATTATGGCATAGAAAAGATAGAGCATAGAATTATACGTCCACAAGCCGAATTTTTTGTAGAAGAAAACAAAGTACAGCTTCCTGACGGTAGCTATCGTTGGAAAATAAAGAAGCCTAAAACTGATATCGATAACGATACTAAAGTTTCGCCCAATGATGACAATAAGCAAGAGTTTACTAAAATACTAGCACGTGAAGAACGTTGGTACGATGATACAGACAGACAATTATTGCAAGACATGTATTCAGCAATAAATAATGAAAGAAAGTGGTTGATTGGGTATGTTGAGCGAGATGACGGTAGTATTATAACTGAAAATTTTCACTACAATACTATGAATTTCGAATATAAAACAAATTTCAAAGGTTGGACATGTTATGCGGGGGTGACTCTATTAAAAGTTGCACCAAATGGAGATATCTTTATAGCCAATTGTTTCCAAGGTGGGCCACTAGCTAACATATACACAATGGATGATTCTGTGCAATTACCAAACATTCCGGTGATATGTGAAAAAACACGTTGTACTGATCCGATGGATCTAAGACAAAAGAAATACAAAGAAGAAAAGTATAAGGACTTAGTTAATGGCATACCAAATAGTAACAACACAGGATACAATTGATATAGACCTAAAAGACTATACGGGTTTGGGAATGTACTTATCCGGTGGGCTGGATAGTGCAACACTGTTATACTGTTTGGGTGAGTATGTTACTAAAGAAAATATAGATTTAAAAATCTACGCTATTACTATTCCTAACAAGAATGATACAGCATGTGGGCACTTTGCTAGTCTTGTTATTCAATTTGTTAATAGAAGATTTCCAAAACTTCAAATAGAGCATATTGTAAAATCAATCTCACGCGGCGGCGGCTTTAAAGCAAAAGAAGGATTTAAGGTAGTTTTACAATTACAAAAAGAAAAAAAAGTTCAAGGTTGGATTGAAGGAGTAACTAAAAATCCAGATGACACTTTTGAATTCATAAATCCCGACAAACATTATGTAACACGTATTCCCGAACGTGACAGCAATATGCCTAAATTTAAAATAGATTACAACGGACTAGTAAGAATTAGACCGTTTGCTGCTATCAATAAAAAAGGTGTGTGTGAGATCACTGAACAAAAAAAAATTAAAACTAGATTATTAATGATAACTAAATCTTGCACTGATGGAAAACAACATAAATGTAATACATGTTGGTGGTGTCAAGAAAGACACTGGGGATTTAATATCTTGGTTGAACATAGATGGCGACTTTGAATATATGTCATACAAGATAGTGACTTCGCAAGACACAATTGAATTTGACTTCAAACATTACAGAGGTCTAGCAATCTCTCTATCAGGAGGGATAGATAGTGCCACATTATTCTATTGTTTGGCAGAGTACATTACGACTGAAAAATTAGACACAAAACTTTATCCTATGACCATTACTAGTAAACATGATGTAGTGGCAGCACATTCTGCAAGTCTAATAGTGAATCTAATAAATAAACGATTTCCAAATGTTTTTGTAGAACACATTATTAGATATACTAACCGTAGCGGAGATTTTAAGAAAGATATAGTAAATCAAATCGTAAAAGACTTGTATGCGAAAGAAATGATACAAGCATTTATAGATGGTGTTACTAAAAATCCTGACAATACATTTAATTTTATACCACCAGATGAGCATTATGTGACAAGAGAAGAATATCGTGAGGTATATTTATCAAAATTAATCGTATTCCAAGATAGATACACTTTAATTAGGCCTTTTGCCGGAATCAATAAAAAAGGCGTATGTGAGATAACAGAGCAAAAAAATATTACTAAAAGATTATTATTACTAACACGTTCATGTTCTAACACAAAGATGTATCGTTGTAATAAATGTTGGTGGTGTCAAGAAAGACACTGGGGATTTAATATCCCAGTTGAACATAGATGGCGCATATGACAGATGAAGAATTAATCAAACGAGTATTGATAGATTATCCTGTATACTATCTTATGTATCCCGGTGGAACTGGTGGAGAATTTTTAAGTAACTTGATATCATTATATTCTAACAAATTTAGAAGTAATGTTTCTAAAAAAATTACCGTAGACGATAAAAATAGGACATTTGTTTGGTTAGAACCGTTTTTTCAAACAGTTTCATCTTCTAGGCTAAAAAAACATGGAATTGATGAACTTGTTACGGCTCTCAAAGACCAACATAATTTTTTAAATTTTGATATAAAAGAAAGCACAGATCAAGCTATCGCTTATCTTACTAAAGAACGTCCACCATTAATACGTTGCCACGTTTCTACTAATTCATATTTTCACAATAACAATACATATTTGATATTGCCCGATGATGTAAAATGGCACAAGTATAAAGAAATTTTAATATTTATAAAAGCCCTAATAAACAAACATTATTGCCCCACAGACAAGGAAAAAATTAAATTTTTTGAGTATGATCTTAGTTCACTTACAAGCAATCCCGGACTGTTTAATTTACATAATAGTGCATTAGATTGGGTAATAAAAAATAATATAACAGATTTATATGAAATTCAATTAGCTGTAATCAGGAATAGTCATCACGTAGTTGAACTTACAGCTTCATTTGATGAAATTTTTAACACAGACCCGATAACTTTGTTTAAAAAATATAATCACATCATGTGCAAATTTGAAGTAGAGTACGAACACAGTTTTAATAGATTGCATGATAAAGTAATATCAGTTATTAAATACTCTGAAATCTTTAAAAAAGGATATCTAGAAAATATTTTTGATATTGAATCAGATGAATTTCACAAGAAATTAATTGAATGGCATGAAAAAAACTTAGAACTAATGACTAAGTATGATTTTGACACGACACCGTACATATTATGACCGATTTAAAATACAGTGAATATGACTTTACTAAAATTCCCCTTGACGATATAGTGCAAGTAGGTCAACGAACACTACTTTACCGTGACCTATTTACTGTTAGTTGGTTATTAGGTAGATTCTGCAACTATAAATGTAGCTATTGCTGGCCATATGCCCGTAGCGACACAAAAGATCATAGACCTACCGAGTTATGCTTAAAGACCATAGATGAGATAAAACGACAGGCTAGAGAAAATGGATTTAACAGTTTTCATTTTAGTCTCAGTGGAGGTGAGCCTACATTTCACCCTGGATACTTAGACATACTAAAGTATCTAGCAGATGACGTAGACAACACCAATTATACTAGTATACACATGACTAGCAACTGTTCCAGGAACATGAAGTGGTTTGAGACATACGTAGAATATGCTAAAAAGTTCCATCGTGCTAGTATCACTGCTAGCTTACATACTGAACACTTGAACACTGTAGAGAAGATGCAAGACTTTGCTGATAAATTGATATTTTGCCAAGAATATGATGTTCAGGTCACTATCAATATGGTGATGGTTCCCGAATGGTTTGACAGAGATTATGATAATGCGTTGTTCTTTCATAATCAAGGAATCAATGTTACATTGAAACCACAATCCGATCCTACTGCTAACTTTGTAGTTAGTGGCTATACTGATGCACAGATGAAACAATTATGGAATGGTATGCCCCAACGTTCATACACGGAAGTCAAACGTTTGTGGAATGATAGGCCTGTACCCAAGTTTCAAGTACCTCCTAATACATTAGGTAACAATGATGCATCTGTTCCTGCAAATATGCAAGTTGAATTTACAGACAGCACAGGCAAAAAATGGTATATGGATCAAGCAGAACGATTTAACGCATTTGGATTTAATAACTTTAAGGGCTGGATGTGTCACAGCGGTTATCAAGGTATAATTATTCGTGAACCTGATGGTAGTATTAAAAGAAGTTATAGCTGCAAAGATGAACCAATCGGCAATATTGAAACAGGATTCAAATTATTTGATAAACCTAAGATTTGTATAAGTACATCGTGTGTTAGCAGTGCAGATAGCAAAATACCTAAGTTTAAGATTCAACCCAATGATTAACCATAAAAAACTATTAAAGGCTGCAATGGCTTTGAATATGCAACCGTATGATCAAGATTTGTTTTTGTCCTTTAAGAATAAATTTACTAATTGGGTTCATTCCTCTTCTCAACCAGTTATTGGATTACCCAATGAATCATATATTGTGTCTGGATTAACTGATGCATTTAATCAAACATATTCGCTATACAATAAAATAGGAGTGTTCAGTGGGGAATATGGATATCATAAACTTGTGCTAGGTGATAGAGTTACAGAAAATTTAGAGTTAGCCGATGCTATTATAATTAGTCATCCTTTTAGCGCAGACGGAATGAGTTCACATGAAAAATTAAAGATAGCAGATTCTTATAATAAACCTATATTTGTAGATTGTGCGTTTTTTGGTATATGTCATGGGATAGAATTTGACTTTACCCCATATAAAAATATACATAGTGTTGGTTTTAGCTTATCCAAAACATTTGGAACTGGTTATCATAGAGTTGGCCTACTATACACTATAGATAAATACCCAGTAACAGTATACTCAGACTGGCACTATCCTTTAATAGCAAGTGCTAAACATCATTATGATTTAATTGATAAAATGTCCCCTGACGATATGATTACTAAATATCTAAGCACTCAATTGCAAATATGTACTGAGTTGGATATTATTCCATCAAATACTATATTGTTTGGGTTAGATTATACCAATAAATATTTAGATTTTAAAAGAGGTGATGTAAACAGACTATGCTTAACAAATATTATTTCAGAAAGATACGGCTATGATAAAAGAACTTGATGTTGAAATAGACCATAACCGCTTGCTGCAGGTAATATATGACTTGAATATTTTAGGATTAGCAAGTTCAGAAAACAAGACTCAAATTTCAGTACAGCGTAGAGAAGAAACATTATCAGAATTTCAATTGTCTGAAAGCTGTAATAGTTTAATTTATAATTGGGATACTTATGATTCAAAAATACATAACTCATTAGAGAAAAGAGAAGTTGTTTTAAAAGAAGAAGATTTCACTATAACATGCGATTTATTCAAAGGTACATATTTAGAAACTGTCATAGATATTTTAAACAAAGAGTACGGCGTGTATCGAGGAAGATTCATGCTTATGCGGTATAAAACATGTTTATCTATGCACACTGATTATAGCTGTAGAATACACATACCCCTAATCACGAATCTATATTCATTTATGGTCATAGATGACAAGGTGTTTAAGTTAAAAGCAAACGCAGTTTATTTAGTTGACACTACCTTTAATCATACCGCAGTGAATTCAGGAAGACATGATAGACTTCATTTAGTATTTTGCACCAAATTAAAATTATAAAGTCTCAATACTATGTTTGAATTATTTCAAAAAAATACCGGATCTCGTGGATCAGCGGCTGAGGTTTGGATAGACAAAGAAGCAGAATTATGCAAGAAAATTTTTAAACCTACGAGTATTACTATCACCGGAAAACCCCCGCTAGAAACTGATATCAGTACAATAGAATTACTTTTTAATAGAGAAATTTATTGGTCTACGAAATTAAAATCTAACTTAGTTTGTGAACTTTACGAATACGGAAAACTTACAGACGAGCCCGGATTTTATTTAATCCAAGAATGGTGCAACCATGATTTACTTACCAACTACAAACCTGATAGTACCAAACTGAACCACATTATACCTGATGCAACCGAACAAATCATCAGCATTTTTAAATTTTTTAAAGAACATAATGTCTACAAAATTAACAATGCCATGGCTAATATGACTCACAAAAATGGTAAAATAAAAGTGTTTGATTTTAAATATGCTGTGGAAAGAAACAAGAAAAGTAAAGAATTAGAAATATATTCAATAGACACCTGGGTAGCAAAAATAGATCCTAAATTACCTACTTTACTAATTGAGTTAATATGAAATTTCCAATTTTAGAAAACAATGAATTAATTTTAGTGGATTATATACCGGGTTCATCTGGTCAACTATTACTAAGATTATGGGCCGAACTAGATAGTAAATTAAATTATGATAATACCAGAATCCTAACTCCTACAACTATTAGAGACCATTTAGCATCACGAGAAATTATATACGACATAGCAATTCCCAAACGAATTGTCAATTGGTTTTTGAATAAATGTGATCCCGTAGATAGTATGGACTATGTTTACTTTTTTGAAAACTTGATTACTCATTTGATTGCACAGCAGCAAAAATGGAAACATCAATCAAACACTATTCAATTTTATGAGGATAATACCGTTGAGATAAAAAATATGAGAGTATTGTACGGTATGCATACCTGGAATAATATTATACCATATGAAAAAATTATTGATTTAGGTTATAATATTAGACCAATAACTATTATTCCACAAACTGATAGAGGACTCAAGTATCAACTGGATAGGGCTAGTGCTTGCTACCCTATTATCGGTAAATATGCAAACTCATTATCTGAATTTAACTGTAAACCTACTCAAAATTCTATAGATTTATGCACTATGTTAGTTGACAAAAACTTTTCAGCCATCGTCGATTGGCTTAAAATTATGATAGGTGAAACTTTTAGAACTGAAAAAGTTGAGTATTGTAATACTATTTTAACCACTTACTATAACGAAATAGTAATGAACCTATGAATCCCTAAATGACTGAACGAATAATACCATATCATAGTAGTTTGCGGGTTGATGTAGAAAGATTCAGGGAACAAACATTTCTTGAGGGTAATGAAAGTCTAAGCATAGAGAAGTTTAATCCTGATACTCTTAAGGGACAAATTTGGTTAGCGTATGAAGATGATATTTTGGTCAGCCTAAGTGCAGCGGAAGAAAGTCATTACACAGATGAACCCAATGTGGTTAGAAAATGCAGATACCATATACTTAAAAAGTACAGACACGGTAGATATGGATTTAAATTTCTTCAACGTATGATTCCATGGTGTAAAGAAAATGATTATAAATTATTGTATTGGACACACGATGTAACAAATGCTGCATTGAATGCATTGTATCAGAAAAAAAGAACTTACGCTGCAACTAGTGACAACAGTTGGTTCAGTGAGTGGCCATATACTGAATTACATTTTGAAAAAGATTTGTTATTTAAAACAGGAAACATGCTACAATTTGTTTATAGTATCTACGTAGATCCGTCGTTTGTTTGGCACCCTAAAGGAACACATATGTATCGTTATCCTCATTGTGGACAAGTATTAACTTGGGATGAGATTAAATCTGTAGCTGTAGCAACTAATTCTTAATCAAGATATTTTTTATTATCACTGCTGGTAAATCAATGTCACCGAGATTTCTTCTGTTGTCCCAGCTA
>Ga0114962_10001438_pt1 | contig 20580 bp, 17 predicted proteins | sample C_130820_MF_Meta_FD_87017 | JGI IMG/M metagenome (GOLD analysis project Ga0114962, IMG submission 87017) | Freshwater microbial communities from Lake Croche, Canada to study carbon cycling - C_130820_MF_MetaG | ecosystem: Environmental > Aquatic > Freshwater > Lake | place: Lake Croche, Canada... | reverse complement strand
CGGGTGCTGCTGCGGGTGCTGCTGCGGGTGCTGCTGCGGGTGCTGCTGCGGGTGCTGCTGCGGGTGCTGCTGCGGGTGCTGCTGCGGGCGCTGCCGGGACCGGCGGAGCGGCCGGCGCCGAGGGCGCGGCGCGGACACCGCCGCCGACCTGCGACGAGACATCCGACCCGACGACATTGTCGGCTTGTGCGCGCGAATTGCGCATCTCGGGCGGGTCAAGCAGGAAAGTATATTCGCGCAGCAGCTTGCCCGTCGCCCAGTTCAGCTCGACCAGCAAATCCACGAAAGGTTCATTGATCGGTCGGGCCGAGGTAATTCGAACAAAGGTCCGAGTACCTCTCGACTCGATCGCGAACTGAAGCCCGGAGAGCGCCGGGTTGTATTCGAGCCCAGCCTGGCGAAATGCGTCTTGGGGGGCAAGGCGGGCGGATAGCGACTGACCTTCATCCCGCCCGAGAGCGGTCACCTCGACCTCGGCACGCAAGGGCTGGCCGATGCCGGACAGCACGCTCAGTCTGCCGAGACCCGCTGCCGGCGCAGCCCCGGAAAGCGAAGCGACCGCCAGAAAGACCGCGGCTGCGATCGCTTTGGGCGGAAACGAGATACGGCGGGCAGTCAGGCTTGAAACCGGTCGATTCACGGCTTTTCCCCAGTTAGGAAATTCAAAAAAAATCGTAACATCAGTAACTTAAGTGCGCAAGCTCAGGCAAATTATCGGCATTTTAACAACCTAGCGCGCCAGGATGATTCGCAGGACGCGCCGCAGGGGCTCGGCGGCCCCCCACAGCAATTGGTCACCGACGGTAAAGGCGCCGAGATACTCCGGCCCCATCGCCAGCTTGTGAAGTCGCCCCACCGGAACGCGCAAGGTGCCGGTCACCGCAGTCGGGCTCAGGCGCTGCTCGCTGGCCTCACGCTCATTGGGAATGACATCGACCCAGTCGTTGCCGGCAGCAAGGATCGATTCGACCTCGCCGAGCGGCACATCGCGCCGCAGTTTGACGGTGAGCCCCTGGCTGTGGCACCGCATCGCGCCGATGCGCACGCACAGGCCATCGATCGGGATACTGCCGGGCGTACGGAAGGGTGGCCGGCCGAGAATCTTGTTGCACTCTGCTCCCCCTTTCCACTCTTCCATGCTCTGGCCATGCTCGACCGGCACGTCGATCCAGGGAATCAGGCTGCCAGCCAGCGGCACGCCGCGAAAGTTGGCGGTTGGCAACGCGGGTGAACGCATCGCGTCGGCAACCTTGCGGTCGATCTCGAGGATGGCGCTCGCCGGATCGGCGAGATCATCAGCCACTGCCGCGTGCAGCGCACCCATTTGCGAAATCAGCTCTCGCATGTTCTGAGCGCCAGCCCCGCTGGCCGCCTGATAAGTCATCGCCGACACCCACTCGATCAGGTCGTGCTCGAACAGCCCACCGAGAGCCATCAGCATCAGGCTGACCGTGCAGTTACCGCCGATATAGTTGCGAACGCCTTTTCCGAGCGCCGCATCGATGACCGTGCGATTCACCGGATCAAGCACGATGACCGCATCGTCGGCCATCCGCAGGGTCTTGGCGGCGTCGATCCAGTAACCGCTCCAGCCGGACGCGCGCAGCGGCGCGTAAACCGCCTTGGTCCAATCCCCACCCTGACAGGTGAGCACGACATCCATCTTGCCCAATGCCGTCAGATCGTCGGCGCTGTGCAGCTTGCCCATGCCCATGGGCGCGTCGCCACCGGCATTGGAAGTGCTGAAGAAAAAGGGTTCGATATGGGCGAAATCATTTTCTTCGCGCATGCGCTGCATCAGGACAGACCCCACCATCCCGCGCCAACCGACCAGACCAACCTTCATCATCGTGTTATCTCTGCTTTCCTAGGGTTCAAAGCGCGGCCAGCACGGCGTCGCCCATCGCAACTGTGTCAACTTGTTTGCACCCGGGTTCCGTAATATCAGCCGTCCGAAAACCGTGGGCCAACACCTTCCGTACGGCCGCTTCAACCCGCCGGGCGGGCGCCTCCTGACCGAGCGAGTGGCGCAACAGCATCGCCGCTGAAAGGATGGTCGCCAGAGGATTGGCGATACGCTTGCCTGCGATGTCGGGCGCCGAGCCGTGGATCGGTTCGTACAGACCGAAGCCTTTCGCATTGATCGACGCAGACGGCAGCATGCCGATCGAACCGGTCAACATCGATGCCTCATCGGACAGGATGTCACCGAACATATTTCCGGTGACGATGACATCGAACTGCCTCGGATTGCGGACAAGCTGCATGGCGGCATTGTCGACATACATGTGCGACAGCTCGACATCCGAGAAGTCCTTATGGACATCGGTCACCACATCGCGCCAGAACTGGGTCGTTTCGAGCACATTGGCCTTGTCGACCGAACAGACCTTGCGGGCCCGGCCACGGGCTGCCTGAAATGCGGTAATGGCAATGCGTCGGATTTCGGACTCGGCATAGCGCATGGTGTCGAAACCCTCGCGCTCGCCCGACTCGTTGATCCGCACACCGCGCGGCTGTCCGAAATAGATGTCGCTGGTGAGCTCGCGGATGATCAGCAGATCAAGGCCTGCGACGATCTCCGACTTCAGGGACGACGCATGCGCCAGTTCGGGATAGACGATCGCCGGTCGCAGGTTGGCGTAGAGATCGAAATGCTTGCGAAGCCGCAGCAGCCCCTGTTCGGGGCGCATCGGCCGGGGCAGCGTGTCGTACTGCGGACCGCCCACCGATCCGAACAGGATGGCATCCGATCGCTCGCACAGGGCAATGGTCTCGGCAGGCAGCGGATCGCCCGCCTGATCGTAAGCCGCTCCGCCAACCGGCGCCTGCGCCATCTCGATACCCAGACCGAGCGCAGTGATAACCCGCACCGCCTGCGCAGTGATTTCGGGTCCAATGCCATCGCCTGGCAATACAGCAATTTTCATTGAGTGAATTCCTCAGGAAATCAAGAAACATTAGCCCGACCGGTCGGGCCGGGAGAACACGCCAACCGAATGCAAACGAGTGCAAGCGAGTGCAAACGAGTGCGCATTGGCCTGCAATCAGGTGTCGAGCATCTTTCCGAGCCAGGGCTGCTCGGCCAATCGACGCGCTTCAAACTCGCGGATCCGGTCGGCATGGCGCAGGACCAGGCCGATATCGTCCCAGCCGTTCAGCAGACAGTCCTTGCGATGCGGGTCGACCTCAAAGCCAAAGGTCAGCGAGCCGTTGGCGGTCGCCACCGTCTGGCGCTCGAGATCGATCACGAGCTCGAAGCCCGGGAAGGCCGCGACCTCATGAAACAGGCGATCGATCTCGGACTCGCTCAGGCACACCGCGAGCAGTCCGTTCTTGAAGCAGTTGTTGAAGAAGATATCGGCATAGCTTGGCGCCACCACAGCGCGAAAGCCATAGTCCGCCAGCGCCCACGGCGCGTGTTCGCGCGATGAGCCGCAGCCGAAATTCTTGCGGGCCAGCAGGATCGATGCTCCGCGATAGCGCGGCTGGTTCAGCGAAAAATCGGGGTTGAGCGGCCTGCGCGCGTTGTCCATCCCGGGTTCGCCGGTGTCGAGATAGCGCCACTGATCGAACAGATTGGGCCCGAAACCGGTGCGCTTGATCGACTTCAGAAACTGCTTGGGGATGATCGCATCGGTATCGACATTGGCCCGATCGAGCGGGGCGACCAATCCGCGATGAATAGTGAATTTTTCCATAATCAGCTCACTGAGCGCGGCCTAAAGGCGGCGGATATCGACAAAATGCCCGAACACGCCCGCGGCTGCGGCCATCGCAGGGCTGACCAGATGAGTGCGCCCGCCCGTGCCCTGTCGGCCTTCGAAATTGCGATTGCTGGTGGACGCGCACCGCTCACCGGGTTCGAGGCGATCGGCGTTCATCGCCAGGCACATCGAGCAACCCGGCTCGCGCCATTCGAATCCGGCATCCATGAAGATGCGATCAAGACCTTCGGCCTCGGCCTGCGCCTTGACCAGCCCAGAGCCGGGTACGACCATCGCCAGCTTGACGTTGGCAGCCCGCTGACGACCCCGCACCACCGCTGCAGCCTGACGCAAATCCTCGATACGGGAATTGGTGCACGACCCGATAAAGACCTTGTCGATCCTGACCTGCGACAAGGGGGTATCGGGCTCCAGACCCATGTAAACCAGGGCGCGCTCGATGCCCTCGCGGCGCACTGCATCCTTTTCCTTGTCGGGATCGGGCACGCGCCCCTCGATTGACACAACCATCTCGGGCGATGTGCCCCAGGTCAGATGCGGCGCGATCTGGGCGGCATCCAGGCGCACCTCGGCATCAAAGCTCGCGCCCTGATCGGTGGTGAGCGTTCGCCAGTATTGAACCGCGCGGTCCCAGTCGGCACCCGACGGCGACATCGGGCGACCTTTCAGATAGTTGATCGTCGTGTCGTCGACCGCCACCATGCCCGAACGGGCACCGGCTTCGATGGCCATGTTGCACAAGGTCATCCGGCCTTCCATGCTCAGCGCCCGGATGGCCGAGCCGGCAAATTCGATGGCATATCCGGTGCCACCGGCAGTGCCGATTTGCCCGATCACGGCCAGCGCAATGTCTTTGGCGGTCACACCACGCGGCAACTGTCCCTCGACCAGTACCCGCATATTGCGGGCTTTCTTGGCGGTCAGACATTGGGTGGCAAGCGCGAGTTCGACCTCGGATGTGCCGATCCCCCAGGCCAGACAGGCGAAGGCGCCATGAGTGGAGGTATGCGAATCACCGCACACCACGGTCATGCCGGGCAGGGTTGCGCCCTGCTCAGGTCCGATCACATGGACGATGCCCTGCCGGCGATCGCTGATATCAAAATAGACGAGCTTGTGCTCGCGGGCGTTGGCATCGAGCGTTTCGACCTGCAGGCGGGCGATCGGATCGGCGATGCCGGCAGACCGGTCTGTCGTGGGCACATTGTGATCAACCACCGCCAGATTCGCCGAGATCCGCCAGGGCAGCCTGCCGGCCAGCTTCAGGCCTTCGAAGGCCTGCGGGCTGGTCACTTCATGAAGCAGTTGCCGGTCGATGTAGATGAGGCAGGTGCCATCGTCTTCCTGATGGACGACATGGGCATCCCAGAGTTTGTCGTAGAGCGTTCGCGAAAGCATGGGTTAGCGTCTCGGTTGCTTTGAGAATAACCCTCCATTTGACCATGACACGCGTGACTAATCCACCCTCCAGCCGGCACCCGCAGATTGCACTCGACCGTGCAGGCGGGCGCCCCGACTCGCAGGGCACGGATGCACACCGATACTGACGCGGTCTGAGCGCATCGACGACATCAAACACGGACGCTGAAAACGAGGGACGCTGATCGCACGCGTTACGGCTTACAAAAGCGAATCGCCCTTGACCCCCGGTGGGAGGTCAAGGGCGACCGATGCAAGCCGGTGCAGTGAGGCTCAGCCTCAGGCAACGCTCATCGCAGACTTGAGCTTGTCGATCATTGCGGTTTCGGCTGCACTGACGCGCTCTCCGCCGAAGCCCAGGAAACCACCCTCGCTGGCGGCCTCGGAGACTTTGGTCGCGATCCCTGACACCCAGGTGACATACGCCGCTGCATCCGCCGGCGCCTTGGCCTTCAGCGCGCGCACCGCCACACCCAGTTGCTCGGAGGCCAGTGTCTGGAGCTTCTCGACCATCTGCTGCTGCGACATGCCGAAGCTCATCTGCTCGCGCAGGAAAGTCTGCCCTGCCATCGCCTCATCACGCGTGGCGAGTTCACGAAGCAGCGCACTGTCGGATTTCTGGGCGCTCATCACGCCTTCCATTGCAGCGAAAGATTCCTTGAAAGTCCCGAGTCCGCTTGAGCCCGCAGCCGCCACGGCGAGTGCGGCGATGTGCGGCGCATTGCGAATCGCGGACCATTCATCTGCACTGAAGTCTGATTTGGTGGCCATGATCTGTTCTCCATGATTTGGTCGGAAAATTCCGAGCTGCCGAAGGGTAAGCCCGAATGCTTGACGAGCAGGTGACTGCGTTGAGAAAGCACAACGCTTCTCAGGCGAAAGACATTCCGATTTTTGAAAAAATATTATTTTTCAGCGGGCGCTATCAACTATCGGATGACTGCGGCAATCGATCAGGGCTTTTTCGCCTGATCGTAGAGCGGCATCACACGCCGCGCGACCGCATCAATGTCATCCTCCCGCGACGCTGAAAAGGGATGAATGACCAGCCATCTGACCTGCACGCCGGTACCTGCCAGAGCCGTTGCCTTTCGCCACAGCCCGGCTGCCGCCTGCGGGGAGAAACCGGCACGCGCAGCCAGTTCAATGCCGAGCCGATCGGCTTCCGACTCGTGCGCACGCGTATAGGGCTGATCCGCTGCCGCGCTGAAGGCCAGGCGATCGAGGTCGCTTGTCGCATCGGCCTGGGCACGCTCTAGCGCGTGGCCACGCAGTGCGTGCGCAATCGCATGCGCAAGCAGGGCCGCGACTTCGTCGTCGTCAAGCGCAAGACGCGACAGCAGCGGCGCGTGCACTGCGATCTTGCCGCCAGACAGGCACCAGGCATCAAGCGGCGCCTGATCGATGACATGGACATCCCAGGGCCAAGCCGGCGCATCGGCGCGCAATGCACCGCTTGCTGCGACCAGGCGCTTGACGATTGCCTGCACACGCGCGTTCATCGCCGGATCGGTGTCGAGGACTCCGTCTGCAGCCGCCCGGGCGATCAGCCGGGCATAGGCCTCATCGGCCCCCTGCTGAAGTTGCGCCTGCGAGACTGACAATTCACGCGACGGCATCGGACCAACCCTGGGCTCAACCGGCAACTGCGCGCGATACGACTGGCAGGCCGTCAACAGCGCCGCCAGCACGCCTGCCGCCAACCAGAGGCCTGCGCGCGTCGAGTTCATGCAGCCACCGGCAGATCGTGCCTGCGACGCAGGTCGAGGCGCGCCGTCACCCGAACCGCGACATAGCCGAGCACGGCAGCCAGCGCCGCACCATAAAACATCGCCTGCGGCGAAAACCCCTGCCAGAGCCAGCCTGCGAACCATCCTCCGCTTGAGCCGCCCAGGCCGTAGGCCACGACCGTGAAAGTCGCCTGCGCGCTGCCCTGGCGAGCCGAGCCAAACCAGCGATGCAACACGGCCATCGACGCGCTGTGATGCAGGCCGAATGTCACCGCGTGCATGAGCTGACAGGGCAACAGGACCCACAGTGCGCCGTCGCTGGCGCCAACCAGGGCAAATCGCAGCGCGCAGACCGCGAAGCTGAAGGCCAGCAACGCCATCGGCGAAAACCGGCTAAAGAGCGAACGCTGCACCGAGAAAAGCGCAATTTCGGCCAGCACCCCCAGCCCCCAGATCGCACCAATCGCGGCGCGGCTGTAGCCGAGTCTTTCGAGATAGAGCGAAAAGAATGAATACAGCGCCGCATGCGCGAACACCATCAGAAATGCCGAGACGAAAAAGGCGATTGTCGCCGGATCGCGAAGGGACGAACCGGCTGATTCGACGGCGCGGGTCGCACGTGCCGACGTCTGTTCGGGCAAGGCAACACTCACCGCGACCAGGAGCGCGAGCGCTGCGGCCATCAACCATGGCAGCGACATCATGCCGAAGTGGTCAAGGAGAGGCCCGCCGGCCAGCACGGTACACACGAATCCGATCGAGCCCCACAACCTGATTCGTCCGTACTGCCCGGCATCACCGCGGGTCCGCTCGAGGGCAAGCGCCTCGCCGATCGGCATCTGCGCAGCCGTCATGAAGCAGAGCATCACCAGCAGGACCGCCAGGGCGACCGGGCCCTGCGCCAGCGGAAACAGCAGCACGATGAGCAGTGCGCCGCCCGAACTCAGCCTGAGAAAGGCGGCGCGATGGCTCCCGCGATCGGACAGCCAACCCCAGAAAGGCGGTGCAACGATCCTCAGCAACTGCGGCAGCGACATGAGCACCGCGATCTGCGCGATCGACAAGCCGCGCGAATCGAACCACAAGCTCAGATAAGGCGAGTAGATGCCGACAAAGGCGAAATAGGCAAAAAAGAGTGCTCGGATCGGGCCGGCTCCCTGCACGCTCCCGGGGCCGACACCCACCATGAGAACCCGCTGCGACGCCGGCTCAGCCGGCAGTGCCAGGGATTGCGGGCGACGCCACCCGGACATCGGCGCACTGAGCGCGATGACGCAGGGCATGGTCCATCAGAACCAGTGCCAGCATCGCCTCGGCAATCGGGGTAGCCCGGATACCGACACACGGATCATGTCGCCCCAGCGTCTCGACCTGCGTCGGCGCGCCGTCGATGTCGATCGAACGGCGCGCCACCCTGATGCTGGAGGTCGGCTTGATGGCGATAGACACCGTGATCGGCTGGCCGGTAGAAATCCCGCCCAGCACGCCGCCTGAATGATTGCCGACGAAACCAGCCGGCGTGAGCTCGTCACCGTGCTCGCTGCCTTTCTGGCTGACCGACGCAAAACCCGATCCGATCTCGACACCCTTGACCGCATTGATGCCCATCATCGCGAAAGCAATGTCGGCATCGAGCTTGTCGAACAAGGGCTCACCCAGGCCGACCGGCACGCTTTCGGCCACAACGTCAATGCGCGCGCCGCAGGAGTCGCCCGAGCGTCGCAGCGCATCCATGTAGGCCTCGAGGGTCTCGACCATCGACTGGCCGGCGGCAAAGAACGGGTTGCGATGAACCTCGTTCCAGTCTTCGAGCGGTATCGGGATATCACCGAGCTGGCTCATGCGCCCGCGCACCGTCGTGCCGTAAGACAGCGACAGCCATTTTCGGGCGATCGCGCCGGCCGCGACGGTTGCAGCGGTCAGACGCGCCGACGATCGTCCGCCACCGCGCGGATCACGAATGCCGTACTTGTGCAGATAGGTGTAGTCGGCATGCCCCGGCCGAAAGGTCTGGGCAATCGCGGAGTAGTCCTTGCTGCGCTGATCCTCATTGCGGATCAGCAAGGCGATCGGGGTGCCGGTGGTCATGCCCTGATAGACACCTGACAGGATCTCGACGCGATCGGGCTCCTGGCGCTGCGTCACATGGCGCGATGTGCCTGGTCGGCGCCGATCGAGATCGGGCTGCAGATCGGCTTCGGACAGAACCATGCCGGGCGGGCAGCCGTCGACCACGCAGCCGAGCGCCGGCCCGTGGGATTCTCCGAAAGTCGTCACCGTAAAAAGGTGCCCGAAGGTGTTGCCGGACATGGCGCTATGCTTATGGGCGAGACAAGAAGATCCCGAGTTTATCGTCAATGCCAGGAGACCCGCTGTGAGCAATCAATCAGACCCGCGCCGCAAAGCCCCAATCGAGACGACCGGCCTGCCAACCGACGCGCCCCGGCGCGATCTGCTTGGCGCGATGATCGCCGCCGGCGCTGCCGGGCTGCTGCCAGGCAGCCTGATGGCGCAGAGCTTTCCTGCACGCCCGGTCAGGTTGATTGTCCCGTTTGCACCGGGCGGCACCACCGATATCGTCGCCCGCGTCGTGTCAGAAAAGCTGCGTGACAACCTCGGCCAGAGCGTGATCGTCGAGAACAAGGCAGGCGGGGGCGGCGCCGTTGGCGCACTCGAGGTCGCTCGTGCTGCACCCGACGGCTACCTGATCGGCATGGCCACCGTCTCTACTGTGGCTGCCAATCCGGCGATCAACCCCAAGATCGGCTACGACCCGATCACCGATTTTTCACCGATCATCAATCTCGCGGCCACCCCCAACGTGATCGCGGTTCATCCCTCCTTTCCGGCCCGCGACTTCAAGAGCTTTGTGGCCGAACTGCGCCGCAACCCCGGAAAATACTCGTACGGCAGTTCGGGCAGCGGCGGCATCGGCCACCTGCAGACCGAACTCTTCAAGTCGCTCACCAAGACTTTCATGGTCCACATTCCCTACCGGGGAGCAGGTCCGGCGCTGGCCGATGTGGTGGCAGGACAAATCCCGATCATCTTCGACAACCTTCCCTCGGCACTGCCTTTCATTCGTGACGGCAAGCTGATCCCGATCGTCGTCGCCGCGCCCTCCAGCCTGGCTGTGCTGCCGAACGTCCCCACCTTCAAGGACGTCGGGCTCGAACCGGTCAACCGGATGGCCTTCTACGGCCTCTACGGCCCGAAAGGTATGTCGCCGGCAGTGGTCGATACGATCAACCTCGCCGCCCGCAAGAGCCTTGAAGACCCCGGGGTCGCAAAGCGCATCGCCGACACCGGCTCGCTGGTCATCGGCAATACGCCCCAACAGTTCGCCCAGCAGATTGCCGCCGAACTGGCGGTCTACAAGCAGGTGGTCGCCGCCCAAAGCTCACCCTGGAGTAAGCAATGACCGCCATCGACACTCAACTCGCCGCCACCGACTGGACGGCTTGGGTCGGGCGCACCGACCGCCGTTCCCTCCTTGCGAGCAGCCAGTGGGTCGGCCTGCTCGAAGCCAGCCTCGACCGCCCCTTGCCTGCGCAGGGCTCAGCGCTCGAACCGCTGCGTCACTGGTTGTGGCTCTTTGCGCCACCGGCCTGGCCCACAGCCACGCTGGGCGAAGACGGGCACGGCCCGCGCGGCCCGCTGGTGCCGACCTGGCCACTGCCGCGCCGAATGTGGGCGGGCAGCGCCATCCAATGGCTCGCCCCGATGCCGCTCGATGCCCCGCTCGAGGTCCGTTCGACGATCGAGTCGATCAACATCAAAACCGGCCGCAGTGGCACGCTGGGCTTTCTGTCGCTACGCAACCGCTGGTACTCGGGCGATGTCTGCGGCATCGACGAACTGCAGACCGCGGTCTACCGCGAGGCGGCGGGTGCCGGTGCACCAGCGCCGGCTGCCGCGGCAGCCCCTGCCCCAATCCCGGCACCCCCGGCCGGTGACTGGCAGGCTCGCTTCACGCCGAGCGCGCCGCTGCTCTTTCGCTACAGCGCAGTCAGCTTCAACACCCACCGTATTCATTACGACCATCCCTACACCACCGGGGTCGAGGGCTACCCGGGCCTGGTCGTCCATGGTCCGCTGCTGGGCACGCTGATGCTCGATACCTGGCGTAATGCCCATCCTGGCAAGACGCCGCGCCAGTTCGTCTTTCGCAACCAGCAGCCCGCCTTCGTCGACAACGAAGTCAGCTGTGGTGGGGTCGAGATCGAACCGGGCAAGAGTCGGGTCTGGGTCAGGCATGCCGACGGCAGCGAACATGTCGCCGGTGAAGTCAGCTACGACTGAGGATCGCCGGCAGCTCGCCGATCAACCACCCTCAGCCGGTCAGCTTCTCAGCCTTGCCAGCACGGTGTCGCGAGGCATCAGCGCGAGCATCGCATCCACCGACGGTGTCTGCGCGCGACCAAAGACCTTCAGCCTGACCGGCACCGCAAGCTGAGGCATCTTCAGCTGGAACTCAGCCAGAGACGCCTTGATCGCGCCTGAAATCGCGGCAGCATTCCAATCGCAGGTGGAAAGCCGGTTGGCAAGACTGTGCAGCGCCGGCACGGCCTCGGGCTTGAGTTGCACCGCGAATTCATCAGTCAGGGTCGGATTGGCCACCACCGGATCGACCCAGAGCATCGCCGCCAGATCGGCCAGTTCTTCGAGTGTGGACGCGCGGTCCTTGAAAAGACCGCAGACCGCGGCCAGATCGGGGCCGCCCTGCCCTGCGTGATCGACATCGCGACGCGCCAGCCGGGGCGCGACCCACACCGCAAGCATGTCATCAGGGGTTTGCTTGAGGTACTGGTTGTTGAGCCACTTCAACTTCTCGGGATCGAACTGCGAGGGCGAATGCGACAGGTGCGAGCCATCGAACCACTGCACCAGCGATTCGCGTGAAAACACCTCGTCGTCACCGTGGCTCCAGCCCAGCCGCGCAAGATAGTTGATGACCGCCTCGGGCAGGAAACCTTCGTCGTCGTACTGCATGACCGATACCGCGCCGTGACGCTTCGAGAGCTTCTGGCCATCAGGGCCATGAATCATCGGCACATGGCCATAGACCGGCAGTGCAGCGCCAAGCGCCCGCAGGATGTTGATCTGTCGCGGTGTGTTGTTGACATGGTCATCGCCCCGAATCACATGAGTGATCTGCATCTCCCAGTCATCGACCACGACACAGAAGTTGTAGGTCGGTGTGCCGTCAGAACGGGCGATGATCAGATCATCGAGCTCAATGTTGCCGATGGCGATCGGCCCCTTGACCAGATCGTTCCAGACCACCTCGCCGTCATCCGGGTTGCGAAACCGCACGACCGGCTGCTGACCGGCCGGCACAATGAGCCCGAGCCGGTCGCGATTTTCGGGACGCCACCGACCGTCATAGCGGGGCTTTTCGCCGCGAGCGCGCTGCGCCTCGCGCATCGCGTCGAGCTCGGCTGGCGTCGCCCAGCAATGGTAAGCAGTGCCCGCCGCCAGCATCTGCGCGATCACCTCGCGGTATCGGTCCATGCGCTGCATCTGATAGAACGGTCCCTCGTCGTGCGCCAGACCGAGCCATGCCATGCCATCGAGGATTGCCTGCACCGCTTCCGGGGTCGAGCGCTCAAGGTCGGTGTCTTCGATGCGAAGGATGAAGGTCCCACCGAAATGACGGGCAAAGGCCCATGAAAAAAGCGCAGTCCGCGCTCCGCCGATGTGAAGAAATCCGGTGGGAGACGGGGCGAAACGGGTGCGGATCCTGGCGTCTGTCATGACCGGTAGGCGGGGCAAGGGAAGGACGCGATTCTAGTCGATCAACGTGGCCCGACCGAGCCCGAGCGCTGCCGGTGGCACGGCGACACCCTCCAGCGAGTCGTACGCAATACACCGCATCGGGCAGGCCGTCGCGCTTGACGCTACCATCGCAGGATGATCCATCGTTCAGCCTGGCAGGGACTCGACACCCTGCTCATCGATACCCCTCTTGCCCGCTGCGAGGTCGCCCTCTTCGGCGCCCAGGTGCTGTCATTCACGCCTCGCGTCGACGGCCGCGACCTGCTGTGGTGCTCGCAATCAAGGCTCGCGCCCGGACGTCCTGTGCGCGGTGGCGTACCGCTGTGCTGGCCTTGGTTCGCCAGGCAGGATCAACCCGAACACGCGATACAGCACGGTTTTGTTCGCAAGATCCCCTGGGAGGTGTGCGAACTGAACGAGGACTCCGATGGCCGAGTCCGGATTGTGATGCAGCCTTGCGAAAGCGAGTCGCCCTGGCCCGACTCGGCGAACTGGCCGCTCGCCTGTCGCCCTCGGTTCGAGGTGGTGGTGGCAGACACCCTGGAGATGTCGCTGCACACCCTGAACAACACGCCGCAAGCGCTGAGTCTGACCCAGGCACTGCACACCTATTTCCGGGTTGGTGATGTGCGTCTCGTGACGGTCGAGGGCCTGGAAGGCCTGCACTATCTGGACAAGCTGCGTGACTTCGCCGAATTCGAGCAGACCGATCCCTGGCGCTTCGATACCGCCTGCGACCGGATCTACCTTCAGAGCGGCTCGAGACATCGCATCCAGGATCCGGTCCTCGGCCGAACGATCCTGATTGACAGCCGCCACAGCGCCTCGACCGTCGTCTGGAATCCCGGGGCCACCGGCATTGAGGCGCTCGGCGACGTGCCGCGTAACGACTGGTATCAGTATCTGTGCGTCGAAGCGGGCAATTGCGCCCCCCTCGATCGCGTTTTGCTGGCGCCTGGCGGCAAAGCGGTCCTGACGCAGCGCATTGGCTGCGAAGCGTCATTTGTGGCATGATTAAAGGCTTCGATTATCGACTTTCCCGTGGAGCTTTACGGGTAGCGTCGTCGGATTTCTCGGTTCGAAGTGCCGGTTTACATTCCCGGCTGGCAGCCAGGCGTCGGTTTTGCTGACTGCCCACTCGGCCGAGACATCAACCAGCAGACACCTGGGCAGCTAGCTCAGTGGTAGAGCATCGCCTTCACACGGCGGGGGTCAGGGGTTCGAAACCCTTGCTGCCCACCAGGTCTTCTGCTTGCGGGTTCACGGCCCGCTGTGCCCCGACAATGGTCACACGACTGTCTTAATCCTGGAACATTTGCTCGTTAGGCTCGCGGTTTGCGACGTTGTTTGGCCCACCAACATCGGCCAGATTAATGATTCGTCGCCGTCTGAAGACCTGGAGCTGCCGTTTTGGACATGACCACCGAAAATCTGGCCAATGACATCACCCGAATCATCCTTGCCGGGAAAATGGATTTGGCTGGCGCTCAAAAAATCGACCTCAAGTTCAGCGCTGTTTCAGGCAATTCGAAGCGCCTGCTGGTCGATCTCGAACAAGTGTCCTTCCTGGCCTCGATGGGCATTCGCACACTGGTCATCGGCTCGAAGGCCGTCCAATCAAAGGGCGGCAAAATGGCATTTCTCAGTCCCAATGCCGATGTTGCACAAGTGCTGACTGCAGCCGGCATCGATTCGATCATCCCGATCTTTCAGGACCTGACTGCTGCTTCCGAATACCTGACCAGCTGATTGCCTGCTGCCCGCTACCTGACGAGAGAACCTATGGCCGATCAGCTGGCAGTGCGGGGTACATTGGGCGATCTGGAGCAGATCGGGACTTGGGTCGATGACTTTGCGCATCGCTGGAGCCTGCCGGCCTCAACCGCATTCGCCATCCAGCTGTGTTGCGAAGAGGTTTTCTCGAATATCGTCCGGCATGGTCTCAAGGACATTGCGGTGACCGGCAGCGATGAAGACGGCGTCAAGCTCTATCTCGATCACGGCAGTCGGTCAGTGATCCTGAGAATCGACGATCAGGCCGAGGCATTCGATCCGCTTGCTGTCGACTCCCCGCTGCATCCGCAATCGGTTGCAGAAGCGTCGGTTGGCGGGCTCGGCATTCATCTTGTGCGCAAGTTTGCACAGGATGTCCAGTATGAGCGCAGCGACCACACCAACCGCCTGACGATGCGATTCGACCTGCCGAATGCGAACGCAAGCGGCTCAGGCAGCCTGGCACCCAGCCACTACGCGAAAGAGCCTGCGCTGGGCTGATCAGCGCAATCTGCGCAGCTGACTGCCGACTGCGCCATCCCCGGGCCGCGGGCCCTGATTCACTCGGGATACGCTGTCGGCCAGGCCCTGATGCTTAAGGACGAGCACTGTCACATCATCCGATGCGGCGATTCCGTCGGAAAATCGATCGAGTGCGGTCACCAGATCGTCAAGCAGGCTTTCAAGCGGTCGACTTCCGGCTGCCGCGATGAGATCAAGCAGACGCGTCTCGCCGAAAGCCTCTCCGTCGCGATTGAAGCACTCACCGACGCCGTCGGTCACCATCATCAGCCCGTCGCCTGGCTCAAGCACGATCTTCAGATCGCAAAAGCGGGCCTGCTCGATCAGTCCGACCAGTGGGGAGGCCCGCTCGCTCACCACCTCGACCGCCCCATTGGCACGCAGGACGTAGGGCATGATGTGACCGGCGTTGCAAAAGGTGAAGACACCGGTGCGGACATCGAGAATGCCGTAGATCACGGTGACGAAGAGCCACAGGGGGTTTCGCGCAATCAGGTGCTCGTTGGCCCGTCTCACGCACTCGCCCGGCGAATGCCCCCGCAGGGCCAGATCCTGAAGTACGGTGCGGGCAAGCACCATGAACAGCGCTGCCGGGACCCCCTTGCCGCTGACATCGGCCACCATCACGCCGACGCGATCTTTTTCGAGCGGAAAGACGTCGTAGAAATCGCCACCGATCATCCGGGCAGCGCGCATGAAGGCCTTGCCGGAATACCCCTCGTGATCGGGGAAGGCATCAGGAAGAATCGATTGCTGAAGGCTGCGCGCAGCCGTCAACTCTTCGTCGATCTGGTTCTGTTTCTGAATCAGTTCGGCGTTGGTCTTGGCCAGCTCAAGCGTGCGCCTTTCGACTTCGGCCTCCAGGCGCTCTTCGGATTGCAGCAGTCGGTCGCGCGTCTTTTCCAGACTCTCAAGCGTCGTTCTCAGTTCCTGCGCGGAACGCTGCACTTGATCAATCAGGTCGTCCTTGGTGCGAATCGCCTGCTTCAGAATGCCCGACTGCGTTCGCAGCATGACATCGACCTCGATCAGTTTCGGACCCTGCCCGCCTTCGACCAGAACCGGCTCGAAGTGCATGGCGGTATCGCGCGACAAGGCCTGATCGACCGCAATCGAAATGTCAGTGTTCACCGGCAGACGTAGCGGTCGGGTATCGATGACATCGATGTCGACCAGACTTTCGAGCGGACGTCGGATGAACAGATCGCGCGAAAAAGGCTTGCTGAGTGCGGCGAAGAGTTGCTTTCTCGACAGCACGCCGATGACTGTGTCGCCTTTGCAGACCACGCAGCCGGGCAGGCTGGGGTCACGCGTGAAGCGCTTTTCAACGTCGCCGGTCAGATCGCCGACATCGACACGCTCTGACCATAGCAACAGATCGCCCAACACCCTGGGATCGCTTCGCATCAGCCGCGTCGACGACGCAGCGGTCGCAACAGAATTCATCAGATGGGGTGGGGGTCAGTCAAGAAACAGGGTTGTATGGACCCTCAAAGTTTATCCGACTGACTAAAGCAAACGTGGCAGATTTGGGGCAAGTTCGCGGCGTTTCAGCCGCAATTGATCGACATTGACGGCACTACGATCAGGCTGACCAGGGACCTGAATCGCCGGGTAAGTTCCTAAGTCAGCCTCTGAAGTCAAGCCTTCATTGAGGCCCGACCGCGACAGCCCTCAGGGCCTTCGGTCAGATCACCGACCGCTCCCGCATACCCGCAATGTCCTGAGCGCTGTAGCCCAGCTCGCTCAACACCTCGTTCGTATGCTCGCCAAGCTGCGGCGGGCGAGTCCGGGGCACAGCGTGGGTTTCGGACATCCAGAGCGGCACGGCCGCAACCGGCGCCGGGCGAGGCAAACCCGGATAGTCGGTGTCCTGCAGCACGCCAAGCGCCCGCACTTGCGGATGATCGAGCGCCTCCTGAGGCTTGAGCACCGGCGCGCAAGGAATCATTGCGTCGCCCAGGATCTGCACGATGTCATCGGCTGCGCGATCGGCGCACCAGCGTCCCATGCGCTCGCTGATGATCGCAGCATGGCGGCCGCGATCGTCATCGCTTGCAAAGCGCGGATCGGTCAGCCATTCGGGCTCACCCATGAGCCTGGCCCAGCGCTTGTAAAGCGGATTCCCGGTGACGGCCACCAGAACCCATCCGTCTTTGGCCCGGTAGATATCGGACGGCGCTGCGGTCTGGCCTCGGTTGCCGGTCGGGACTCGATCGGGTTTGACCACTGCCTGCTCGATCAGCGATGCATTGTTGACCGTCAACGCGGTCGCCAGCAGGGCGCCCTGGATGATCTGTCCCTTGCCGGTCTTCTGGCGCTCCATCAGTGCTGCCATCGTGCCGAATGCGCAGTGCAGGGCAGTGCCGAAATCGACCCAGGGCGCCGAGGCACGATAGGGCTGATCGGGCTCTCCGGTCATGTAGACCGCCCCCGACATCACCTGACCGATGCCATCGAAGCCCACATTCTTGCTCATCGGGCCGACCGGACCGAATGCGGTATTGGTGACGAAAATAATGTCCGACTTGTAAGTGCAAAGCGTCTGGTAGTCGAGACCCATCGAGACCAGTGTTGCCGCCGGCAGGTTGGCAATCACGACATCGGCGGTTTTGACCATGCGCTCGACCACCTGACGCCCTTCGGGCGACGCCGGATCGAGCGTGACCGAACGCTTGTTGCGGTTCATCTGCAGAAACAGTGCCCCGACCCCGCCGCCCACCTGAGCCGGAAAGCGATCTTCGCTGCCATCCCGCTTTTCGATGCGGATCACATCGGCACCATATTCGGCGAGCAGTGCGCCGCAGTAAGGGCCGGCGATATAGCGGCCAAAGTCCAGAACACGAATTCCCTGCAGCACTGCGGCCATGGCCGATCTCTCCACTCTGTGTTTGTTCAGTTCGCGCCGATCATAGCCTGCGGCGCCACGATATTCCGGCTGGGCGCGGGCTCGAAGCTGATGACACCCTCGCGCAGCAATTGCTGATAGCGCTCGATACTGACCGAGGCGCGACTGCCAAGCACCTCCCAGCTGTGCTCACCCAGCAGCGGCGCCGGCCGTCGTGCACCGAGCCGCTTGCCGTCGCGCACGATCGACAGACCGGCCTGTCGCTGCGGGCCCGAGAAAGCACGCTCCAGATCGATGAAGAAGTCGGCCCGCTCGAAGTGCTCGACATCGAACAGGGTCTCGGCATGCACGATCGGTGCCGCGGCAACGCCTTCCGACTGGAGCGCCGCTGCAGCCTGTTGGGGGTCCTGCTGGCGGCTCCATGCCGTGATCGCCGCATCGATCTCGTCTTCGCGCGCCCTGCGCGCCGACAACTCGCGCAGCGAGGCGTCGTTGGCCCAGTCAGTGCGTCCGATCAGGCGCGCCAGCGCGGCAAACGAGGCGGCATCGTCAATGGCCAGTGCAAGCCAGCGATCATTGCCGCCCGCCCGATAGATGCCGTGCGGTGCCATTGCCGCATGGCGATTGCCCCGCCGCACGAGGCTGCCTGCATCGATCTGATACGCGAGCAAGGAGGGCGTCGTGAACTGGAGCATCGCTTCGACCATGCTCAGATTCACATACTCACCCTTGCCGGTGCGGCGCCGGCTGATCAGCGCGGTCAGTGCCGCCGCGCAACCGAAGAGGCCGCCCACCGGATCACCGAAAGCCAGATGCGCCATGGTCGGCGGCGCATCGGCAAAGCCCATGAAGCTCGGCACGCCAGCGCCCTGCTCAAGGGTCGAACCATAAGCACGGGTATCCGACCAGTCGTTGCCGGTGCCGAAGGCCGACATCGACAGCATCACGATGTCGGGCCGCGCCGCGCACGCCTGCGCATACCCGAGGCCGAGCTTTTCCATCACGCCGGAGGCCTGGTTTTCAACGATCACATCGGCACCCGCGATCAGTGTCAGCGCCAGTTCGCGTCCGGTATCGGTGGTGAGATCGATGCTCACGCCACGCTTGCCGCGATTGAGCGCGCAAAAGCCCTTGGCGTTTTCGTGGCCACGTTCGCGGATGTACTCGGGCGTCCAGTTCACGCCGCGCCACCAGTCGGGATATCGCGCGGCCTCGATCTTGATGACATCGGCGCCGAGATCAGCCAGCAGGCGACTGGCCAGCGGCCCAGCCCAACCCATGGCGAAATCGACCACGGTGAATCCGGCAAGCGGTGCCTTGTCATTGACCGCCACCGGCGCAGCGGCGGGTGCACGAGCGGCGAAACCCGCATCCCGATCCGACGGCGCCAGGACATCGAGGTCACGGCGAACCGGCGTGCCGGTCAGGCTGAAGGGGGTGCGCGGCACCCGCAGGGTCTGTTCGCCGATCCGCACCGAGGCAAGGGACTCACGGACCTTGAAGATCGGATGGTCGAGGATGCCCTGGGCATCGGGCACCACCACGATCGGTACCTTGTGCTGTCGACCGAGTGCAGCCCATTCCGATGCCGGGCGCGAGGCGAGCGCATGAATCAGCGCGGCTTCGACTTCGTCCTGACGGGCAAACCTCAGCTCACGGGTCACCAGTCCGACATCGGCGGCCTGGTCACGCAGATCAAGCGCCTTGCACAGCGAGCGCCATTGATCGGGGGTGGTCACGGTGATGCCGACCCAGCCGGTCTGGCAGGGATAGACACCCACCGGGGAATTGGGCGAAAAGCGATTGAGACCGCAGCGCTGCATCGGGACGCCGTCGCGCTCGAAGAAGTGCATATGCATTTCGCTCAGCACCATGTAGGCCTCGAGGAGGCTGATCTCGAAATGGCGCACGACACCGGTCGGCGGCGCTAGCATTGCCGCGCAGGCCGCGATATAGGCGGTCACACCGCCGAAGACGCTGGCCTGACGGTCACCGAAAAAGGTCGGTGGCCCCTCGGTTCGCCCGGCCATCTGAGGCATGCCGCTGAGTGCCTGGATCACCAGATCATTGCCCTTCCAGTGGCGAAAGGGTCCATCGCTTCGGCCGAACCAGCTCAACGCGATGGTGGCGATGTGCGGACTGAGCGAGTCGGGATCGACATCGCAGGCCTCGCCGATCAGCACGAGGTCGGCCTGTGCGCACAAGCGGGCGATCGCCTGCGGATCACTGCCGGTATCGACCACCGTCTTGCCGGCGCGCAGATACGCGCCGTAAGCGGCCTCCGCAGCATCGTCGGTCCGCACGATACCTGCCATCGGATCGGATCCGGCGGGCACAACAACGGTCACGGCTGCGCCGGCATCGGCCAGCAGCCGACCGCAATACGCGCCTGCTGCGCCGCCGCCGATCTCGATCACACTCAGGCCCGACAAGGCCAACAGTTGGGCAGTCATGGCAGGCTCAAGCGGATGTTTTCAGCCCAAGCAGGCGGGCGGCGCGCTCGACGCGTCTGGGAATCGACGCCTTGTAGGCCTCGAGGTCGATCGGCTCGTCCTGCGAACCCTGCTGCCCACCCAGATAGCGCGCATAGACCCCTTCACCGATGCTTGCCAGCCGCCACTGCGCGAAGGCGCGGTAATAGTCGACCGACGCCAGCGATACGCCCATCGAGTCGGCATAAAGGCCAGCCATCTCGTCCTGCGTCAGGAAGCCTTCCAGGCCGGTGGTCGCCGGATCGCCGCCCTGCCCCGGGTCGGACGGGTCATACCAGTAGCCCAATAAT
>Ga0114962_10001435_pt1 | contig 20588 bp, 19 predicted proteins | sample C_130820_MF_Meta_FD_87017 | JGI IMG/M metagenome (GOLD analysis project Ga0114962, IMG submission 87017) | Freshwater microbial communities from Lake Croche, Canada to study carbon cycling - C_130820_MF_MetaG | ecosystem: Environmental > Aquatic > Freshwater > Lake | place: Lake Croche, Canada... | reverse complement strand
GCGTGTACGCCGTGTGCGCGGCCGTCGGGCTCGGGATGCCCGCGCTGCTGGCGGCGGCCGCGCTCCCGTCGATCGTGCTCTACGTCGCGTACGGCTACGCCCCGCTGTGCTTCCCCGCGGTCCCCGTGTGCCTCTACGACGACCTCGTGTACTCGCTGCAGCAGCTCGCGCCGGCGAGCATCCGGCTGCCGAGCGTCCTGTACCGCAGCGAGCGCTGCCTCGCGGCCGCCGGGCCGCGCGTCGACGCCGCGTGCCTGCGCACGTGCACCGACGAGCCCTTCTCCTTCCTCGAGTGGTACGACGTGCTCGCGTGGTGGGCGCTCGAGCTCGGCCTCGAGGCGCGCCTCGCAGACCTCGCGCGCGGCGCGCTCGCCGCAGTCGTCCTCGGCCCGCAGGCGCAGGACGACGTCCTCGCGGCCGTCGCGTTCCACACGCGCGTCTTCGAGACGCCCGACGGCCCGCTGCTCGCGGCGAACCGCGCGTGCGCCGTGCTCTCGCTGTACAAGATCCTCCCGCACCTCGCGCTGCTCTTTCTCGCGGTCATGCTCGCGCTCGCCGCGGTGCAGATCCTGCTGCAGACCGCGACCGTCGCGCTGCAGACGGCCTTTGCCTTGCTCGTTTCGGCGTTTTATTGAATAAAATCAGTCATAGAACCCCGGCGGCACGTACTCGCGCAGGTCGACGAGCACGCCGCGGCGCGTCGGGTGCTGCAGCACGCGCTTGCGGTACAGGTCGCACAGGATGCGCACGTCGTTCGCGCAGTACAGCTCGAGCTCGTCCCAGCGGCCGTCCGCCGCCATGCGGATCGCCTCGAGCCCGCTCGAGGACTTGCTCGCCACGCCGTTGAGCCCGCACAAAAAGTCCAGCTTGCACGTCGCGTTGTCGCGCAGGCGCAGCTGCTCGAGGATGTCCGACGTCTTCAGCACCCATTCCGTCACGTTTTCGACGGGAATCGCGAGCGCCCGCTGCATGAACGGCAGGTCGAAGCGCACGCCGTTGTACGCGCACAGGGCGGAGGCGCCGTCGAACTCGCGGACGAGCTCGTCGCGCAGGCACGCCCGCTCGTCGTCCGTCGCCGCCCGCGCGAAGTTGAACACGCGCCGCGCGTGGCTCTCGTACTCTTCGGTGCACACGACCGTCACCGTGTCCTGCGCGCCGAGGCCCGTCGTCTCGATGTCGAAGAAAAGCGTGCGCTGCGCCATTCAGCAGCGCCCGTCTCATCGACGCGCTTGCCGCCCTTGTTTTTTTTAGCGCCGCCGGAAAACAAACGGGCGCCGAATGATATATAAGCGCGGCGTTAGGCGCCAAGGATGTCGGACGGCGAGCTGGAGCACCTCATGTCCCAACTGGGCGGACAGATTCAAACGATCGACGCTTACTCCGCACCTGGATTAACAAACGGAAGCACAACGTACAAACCAACAGATGATTCGACACAAAACGAGACAAAACAAATCACAGAATACAAAGGACCACGATACGAGACCCCGCAAGAAAAAAAACAGCGAGAGGAGGAAATCAAGCGACACGCGCATTTACATCCAAACGCGGGTGAGGAATCCGCGGAAGAAAAAAGACAAGCAGCGTGGTACAAGCAAATGAGAGACGTATCGGACGAGGCCAAACGTGCACCGGGATATGCTGCACCGGGATCGAGCCCAATTCGCGCACCTCGACATGAGCGTGTCGTGTACCCAGCACAAATTAATAACCCATACAGCGCCAACCTTCGCGACAAAAACCCTCTTAACACCTACACCTATTCGAGCTGGCCAACACATTGGCCGGACGGAACACCACGTAATGAGCCCCTTCCTGTCGAATGGGATCCGTCAACGACAACTGTTCACAACAAACCGCTAAAGGGTCCGTATGACCCGTATAGGCGACGACAGAAACTACAGGCAGGACACGATCAATATCACACCCACTGGGCTGATGGATCGGAACGAACAAATAAACTAGACCCTACATACCAAAATCCGGGTACACACGACGATTCGGGACGGCGCGTGAAGCCTGCAAATTACAACCCAAGCACACACTTTTCAAATTTTAAACTAAAACCGGTTTACGATCCGAATCGCCCAAAAAAAAACCCCTCGCTCCCGGAACAACACACACAGCACGAAAACGTGGAGATCCAGAAGCTTCAAGAACAAGTCAGACAATTGAAAATATCCAACCACCAAAAGGACAATCAAATCAGACAGGCCAACGAAGCAAAAGCAGATATGGCTGCAAAAAATTCACTTTTGAGACAGCAACAATCCGAACGTGCGCCCATGTCGCGCCCTAGCAGGGGAAACTCCGCCACTCCACCCATCCGTGGCAGGTCAAAATCCGCCACTAGTGCCCGCGGTGGCGGCGCAGTAGGCCTCGGCAGTGGCAAAAAAAAGGGAAAATGACTGGATGACGAATGGGACGAAGGCGCTCGACTTTAACTCTTCTTTTTCGTGTTGCTCTTTCCAAAATCAATCACTGCAACAGGAGATTCGTTGACAGTGGCCGGTGTCTGAGACGCAGTAGCAACTAGCGCATCGCTCTTCTTGCGCGGCAGCAACTGCGAGCTGAGTTTGTAGAGGCAGCCCGTGAGGGCCGAGCCCGCGTCCAGCAATAAAAAGACAACGAGCAAAATGTGCACTGTCGTCGACCGCGTGTCTGAGATGAAGTCCTGCATGAACGCGAGTCCGCCGACGGCGTAGTGGCACGTGACGAGCGCCGCGAAGAGCGTGTAGAGCGTCGCGACCGCCGCCTCCGCGGCACACAACGCCACGCGCACGTTTGGCGTCCATGCCTGCATTGCGTGCGCGATCATCGCGTCGCACATGTCGCTCCCGACGAGCAGCGTGATGAACGCGAGCGACGGCAGCATCTGCGGGCCGACGTCGGTCACGTTCCAGTAGCAGAAGAGGTCCGCGCTGTCGACGACGATGCAGAGCAGCAGCAGCGCGCAGCGCACAAACAGGCTGTACACGTCCACCGCCTGCAGCGCGCCGCGCCCCCCGTCGGGGTCGAGGCCGGCGACCGCGTAGAAGAACGAGCTCTGCACGACGAGCACGACGAGCGCGAACGGCAGGCCGACGACCGCGTGCAGCTTGGTCACGTAGTCGTTCTCAGACAGACTCGTCTTCAGGAAGACGTCGGCCACGCTCGCGTTGGCCAGCTCCGCGTACTCGAGGTACTGCGCGCGCGACGGAAACGCGAAGCGCACGTCCGCCGAGGCCGTCTGCTGCGGCGCCGAGTCGCCCTTGACGTGGCACAGCGCGGTCGCGTCGGCGTCGAGCACGCACACGAGCGGGCTCGACCACAGCGACGCCACCAGCACGGCGAGCAGCAGGAACGCGACAACCTGGAACACGGCGGCGCCGCGCGCGCCCGCCATGCAGGCGTTGTGCACGGCGTTCGCCCCGAGCGCCGCAAAGAGCAGGCCGAGCGCGGGCAGCAGGTACGCGAGCACGAGCGTCAACAGCACGGCGGGGTACGCCATTCCTGCGGCAAACATGGTCTCGGTCTTGAGGGCGAGCAGCCCGAACGCCGCAAGGTACAGAATCAGAAGCTCGACCGACAGCAGGTACAGCGCCTCGCGGGCGTCGCGCAGCTGCGTCTGCATCTGCGTCTGCATGCCCGCCGCTCTTTTTCCTTTTAAAGGGTTTCGGGCGGGTTGTCTGCCGCGTCGAGAAATAAAAAGTTAAAACGCACCGCCTCGCATTGTTCAGCGCGTTTTTTGAAACGCCTTAATAAACGGCCCTTGAGCAACGCGCAAATTTTTCAACACTGACGATGGCCGCACACGCGCCGTGGGACGGCGTGCTGCGCGTGCCGTTCGCGCAGAAGGACGCGGCGAAGAAGCTCGGTGCGGCCTGGGACGCCGCGCGGCGCGTGTGGGTCGTGCCTCCGGCGCTGCGCGCGCGCCGCGCGGACTTCCGGGCGTGGGACCCGCGACCCGACGCGCTGCCCGCGCCGGCGCAGCACGACCTCGCGCTCAAGCGCGCGCGCATCACGCGCGAGCTCGCGCAGGCTGTGTGCGGCGCGCAGGCGCTCCCGCAAGGATGGCCAGCACCTCCTCGGTCGAGCCCTGCGGCGCCCAGTTCCCAATAAACGCCATGTACTTGTGCTCGCTCTCGTTCTCGCTCATGGCCCGCGCCATCAGTACGAGACTCGCGCTGTCCAGACAGTTCCCCGACACGTCCAGCTCGGCGAGCGCCGGCCACAGCAGCATCGTGCCGGCCAGGCACAGCCCCGCCGCCTCGCACAGCAAGCACCCTGCGAGCCGCACGCTCGTCATCGCGCACGGCAGCAGGGCTTCGATGACGAGCAGGCCGCCCGTGTCCCGCAGCTCGTTGTGCGAAAACGAGACGCGCGAGAGGCTGCGCCGCAGCGCCGGGCTCCCCGCGAGGCAGCGGCTGAACAGGCGCGCGCTCGCGGCCGTCAGGCTGTTGTGCCCGACGTCGAGCGACTCGAGCGCGAGGCCCGCCTCGCCAGGCACGCGCGGGTGTATCACGGCCATAAGCAGCGCAATCGCGGCGTCTCCGCAGCGGTTTCCCGCAACGTTCAGGTGCCGCAACGCCCGGCACTTGTGCAGCGCCGTGCACAGGTACGAGACGCCCGTGATGCGCATGTCGTTGAAGGACACGTCCAGCTCCACGAGCACGGCTGCGCTGCCGCGCACGCACGCGTACATGCTGTCGCAGAACGCGGCCTGCAGCTTGTTGTGCGAGATGTCCAGCTTCTCGAGAACAAACCGGTCGAGGCCGATGCTCGGGTGTTCGTTCCAGAACCGCGACTTCAGAGCGTTGTGCCCCAGCGACAGGCGCGCGAGGCGCGGGCTCGTCACGCCCGCGGCAAGCGCCTGCATGCCGTGCGAGTTCACGTAGTTCTCGCGCAGGTCGAGCTCCGCGAGCACAACGAGGCGCGCAAGCGCGTCAACCAGCGGCGACACCGCCGCCTTGGTGATCCACTGACGCGTGAGCCTCAGCACACACAGCGACGCCGGCAGCGCCGCAAACAGCTCGGGCATCGAGTCCTCCGGGATGTGGTTGTTGTGCATGTCGAGCACCTCGAGCCGCGTCGAGCGTCGCAGCATCGCGCTGAGGCTCCCCGTCTGCCTGAGAACCATGCCGTGCAGCGTGAAGCTCCGGATGTCGAAGTCCGACATGCTCAACTGCAGGCTGCGCCCAACAAAAAGGCGCACAGCCGCCTGCTCGCCCAGGGCGTACATGCGCCGCACAAGACAGCCCGGCTGCACGTCGACGCGGCACCGCAGCCGCGTCACGGCGCCCCGCATCGTCTTGCTGGCCCTGCGCAGCAGCAGCGCGCGCGCCGCCGGGACGAGGTACTCGCCGAGCTCCGCCGGCACGACCTGCAGAAAGCCCTCGAGGTTCATTTGGCGCCGGCGTGCGCGCGCGCGCAATTGGCGGTCTTGGCCGAAGTAAACTTCCGCGGCGCCAGTATATATACACGCCGCGCGCACGGTATGAAGGCCGTAGCGTCTGTCGACCGTCGCGTGACCGATATAAAGAATCTCGCACGCGCGGCTGCGTTCATACACTTTGTCTGTCTCGGCCTCTCGTTCGTGATGTGGCTGCGAAGCGGCGACCAGCGCAGCGCAGTGTACGAGCTGTACAGGCCCGCGTTCGTCGCCAACTCGACGCTCGTGACCGCGGCGCAGAGCCAGCTCGCACAGAGCTGCGCGCGCGCCGGCCTGACCGTGCTGACGCTGCAGGCCGAGTTCGCGGTGGCGAACACTTCCGCGCCGCTCCGCGTCTGGGGCACCTGGGTCCCCGCGCAGACAACGCCCTTCGGGTTCGTGCACATGAACGGCTACCACCTGCTGTGGGTCATTTTCGGGGTCTCCTTCCTTGCGCAAGCGAACGTCGTGTTCGAGTGTCGCAAGGTGACGGAGCAAGCGCGGCAAGGGCTTCCCATGAATTACGACTTTTTCACGCAGCCGTGCGCGTCGCGCTGGTTCGAGTACGCCGTGACGTCGCCGTGCATGGTCAGCCTCATCGCCGCCAGCCTCGCCATCCGCGACATCAACACGATCCTGCTGCTCGCGGCGGCGCAGGGCGCGCTCTGCCAGTTCGGCTTTGCGATGGAGTGCGCGTACGAGCTGCGGAAAACTGAAGCCGAGGAAGGCGTCCCAGGAGACCCGCCCAAGCACATCGAGTTCCGGCCCTTTCCCGTCGTACCGTCGACCACCGCCATAATGCCGAACATGTCGCAGCAGCTCTGGTACTGGTCGTTCGTGCCCTCGATGCTCCTGCACGTGCTCGTGTGGGGCGTGCTGCTTTCGAGCTACGTCGAGACGATGAACACGCGGTGCGCCGACGCGGACGGCAAGCCGCCGGATTGGCTCGTCGTCGTGCTCATCTTGCAGGCTGTCTTCTTCTCGTTCTTCGTGCTCGTTGCCGTGTGGCAGGCCCTGAAGCTGGACATGGTGCCCTTGCGCAAGAGGACCACCGTCACCGCAGATCAAGTCAAAAACGCGTTCTTCGTCTCGTTCAAGCAGTACACCGTCCTCAGCTTGGTGGCCAAGGCGATGCTCGGCCTCACATACCTCGCCAACGTCGGCACGTTCCCCCTGTACACGCCGCAGTAGCAGCAGCGACTTTTCGACGTTTGGGGCAGACTTTTCAAAAGTCGACAGACTTTTCGGACGGCAAAACGGGCCCACCTTGCTCGGGTACGAGTTCACGACGCGCACGTCGTGTATGCCCACGGGCCCCCGCAGCACCATCTCCTCCATGTTGCTGCGCGTGACCACGAACCCGCTGCTCGCGACGTCGTCGTTGCAGATCACGCTGAAGAACTTCTGCACGTTGCGCAGCAGCTTCTGCGAGATGCGCTTGCACGTCGAGTAGATGCTGATCTCGACGTTCGGCGCCGCGAACAGCATCGCCGCCGCAAACATGCTCACGCTGATCGTCTTCCCGAAGCGCCGCGGCGTGCTCACGAGCACCTCCTGCGAGATGTGCGTCCAGTTGTTGCGCTGCAGGATCTCCAGGTGCTGCCGGGCAAACGTGCCTGCCGGCTCGAGCTTCCAGAAAATGCGCGTGCACGCCTTCAGGAAGTCGTCGTGGAACAGCCGCTGGTGGTAGCTGCGCTTCCAGCCTTTCAGGTCGAGCCGCGCGAGCGCGTCGCGGCACCGCTGCATGCGCGTGAAGCCGTTCTCCTGCGCGCTCGCCTGCGCCTGCGTCTGCATGCGCGACAGGAGGCCGCCGGCCATCGCCACGCGGGCCCCCGTCGCCTCGACGGCAACTACCCGGCGCAGCACGCCGCCGAGCAGCTCCAGGATCTTAGTCGACGCGCGCGTTTCGATCATTTACCGGCGCAACGCGGTGTTTTATAATAACAGGCACACGGATCGCTAAACACGCCCTGGCTAGCTCTCCTGCCCCGCCTTAGCTAGCTCGCCCGCCCGAGCGGCGCGCAGCTCCTGCAGCAGCCCGGCCATGTCCTCGACGTCCACGAACTCGGCCGCCCGCGGCTTCTCCGGCGCACGCGCCGCGTGCGCGCCTGCTGCGCGTGCAAGGCTCGCGTGCGCGTGGTCGTGCGTCTGCAGGCGCACCCGCACGCACACGACGGCCGTGCACGCCAGCGACGCCGCGACAAGGCGCGCGTCCGCAAACAGCACGTGCAGCCCGAGGTGCGGCCCGACGCACGCGTGCGTCGCCTCGTCCCACGCCGCCCGCGTCTGGAACACGTAAAAGTGCACAAACACAAACACGTAGAACGCCGCGGCGCGCACGTGCAGCTCCAGCACCGACCCGCCCGACGCGGACAGCCACAGCCGGCACAGCACGCACGCGGCGTTGACGGCGAGGATCGCCGACGCCCCGACGGGCACCTTGCGCCGGCACGCGTACGACGCCAGCAGCGCATGCACCGCTGCGAGCCACAGCACGTCCACGGTCAGCTGCGCGTCGGGCGAGTGCCCAACCGCGACCCACGTCGCGCCGCCGTGCGGCCACACCCGCGCGAGCCACACAAAGCAGACGGGCGCGACGTGGCCCCCGATCGCGCTCGTGTGCACCGCGGCGTGCGCGAGCGCGTCAAAGTACGCCGCGAGGAGCAGCGCGCCAGGAAACACCTGCGACGGCAGATGCGGCGCCGCCGCCGCCACGACCGCGAGGAAGACCTGCGCGCGCGCAATCGTCGCCGCGAACGGCACGTACGTCGACACGAGCCGGAAGTCGCACGCCGCACCGGGTCGCGCGTCCATGCGCGCCGGCCGCGCGCCACTTATACCACTTCGCGGCAAACGCATGATTACTGCAGGTGCATGATGGAGGCCGGCACGTTCATGCTCTGCACGCCGCGGCCCTCGCGCACGCTCGCCATGCCCGGGAAGCTGTTGCCCATGTGCCCGATGCACTTCATCTCCTCCAGCACCGTCCCCGTGCCGAGCTGCTTCACCCGCATGTTGCCGTGGTAGCACAGCGTCGGGATCTGCGTCGTGTTCGCGCGGATGTTCTCGCCCGGCTGTATGTTCACCTGGCTGTGGAAGATGGCCTCCAGGTCCTCCGTGTACTTCTTGTACACCGCGCTCGTGTCGGCGTTCCCGGAGTACACGGTCTTCGTCATGTTGTTCAGCAGGAAGCGCGACAGCCCGTACCGCTGGCTGTCCGAAATCGGCACCGTGCTCTCGCTGTCCACAAACACGGGCGCGTCGTGCTCCGGGGCAAACATCGTCGGCAGAATGAGCGGGTTCGGGATGTCCTCTCGCGCGTCCGCGCCCGTCGCGGTGGCCGAAGTGTACAGATGCTCCAGCCAGTTCCAAGAATCGGCTTTTCGCGAATGGTAAAGGGCGTCCACGAGTTTCTCCACGTCGATGTTGGTCGCCGTGCGGACCCGCGCCACAAGGGGTGCCAGTCGCGCAGCATCCATCTGTGCATTCGCGACGATCAAGCCTTCCACATCGTTGTTGCAAACACTGGCCTGGCGGTACTGCTCCGATGAACTCGAGTACACGCTTTCCATCAGATAACGAGTGACAACCGAGACCAGGCAGTACACAAACAGGTCGCGTGTATTCCTGAAAGTCATGCCTGCGATCCCATGCAAGTGGTCGATTTGCTGCGAAATGTATAAGATGAATGCTGCATCGTCATGGATGTGTGTCGGCACGCCGTCCTGCTCCAGGTCGCAATCGTAAGCAGCACCATTCAGAGGATGAGCTGCCCACTGCGCCAGAGTCCAACCTGCTTGAACACCGTTGGTGAAACGAGCGCTCGCAGCCGTCTGCAGCTTGACGAACTCGTCCTTGCGGTCGAGCAGCAGCGCCTCAAACAGGCGCTCCGGTCTGTCCCAGCCGGGCGGATTGGCGCCGGATATCTTCCGCAGCACGCGCTCGAGGTCGAGCCGCGGGTTGTCCGTCGCCGGATGGTCGGCGTGAGGTGGGTCGAACGCTACACCTCCATTACCCGCAACAGCTGCATCAAGCGCCGCCGCAGACAAGATGCGCAGGGACAGGTACTTTTCCTTGACGCGGATCGTCGGGAACGCCAGCACGACCATGCTCTTGCCGCGGTACGGGCCGTCGATGCCCTCCGTGTCGCGCTTGAACTCGGCGATGCCCTCGTCCGACCACTGCATGATGTCGCAGGCCATGCCGCCATTGTAGCCGTCGAACGCGACGTCGAACATGCGGATGAGGTTGCGCTCGTTGGTCACGATCGCGCGCTCGTGGTACTTGTAGCTCATGCCCCAGATGCCGTGCTGCGCGTCGTCGTAGCACGCGAGCTCCGTCTGGCCCCAGAACGTCGAGCCGAGCTCCTGCGTGCCGCCGCGCCCGATGATGACGCTGAGCATCTCGTGCTCGATGTTCGGCCGCAGGAGCAGCACGTCGCACTTGCGGAAGTCGTAGTCGGTCATGTGGCCGTTCGGGATCGCGTCGCGGCCGGCCGCCCGCTGCGCCCAGTCGCGCTTCATCCAATCCTCGATGCCGCTCTTCTTGATGAGCTCGGCCTTTGTGAAGCTTTTGTACGAGTCCGTGCTCTGGTCGTACAGCTCGTACGCCACGTCGCCCATGCGCGACTCCTGGTGCGGCAGCCAGTAGTACTCCGCGACGCGCACCTTGCGCCGCAGGACGTTGCGCGGCTCGCGGCCGGCCTCGAGCGAGAACTTCTGCGAGTGGATGATGTTCAGCCCGCGGAACGCGGGGAGGTCCGGGCCCTGCGCGAGGCGCTTCAGGCCGTCCGGGCCGTTCGTGATGTAGTTCGTGCGCTCCGGGGACATGGTCATGTGCAGCGTCAGGTTGCTCGGACACAGCAGGAAGGTCGGCGGCTCGCTGCCCCACGTCTTGAGCTTCGTGCGCGCCTCCTCGATCAGCAGGTCGAGCGCGTTCGGCAGCTTGTTGTAGATGCCGAACATCTCGCAGTACTGCTTGCCGGTGCGCTGCAGCGTCCGCTCCGTCCCGTAGTACTTTTCGCTCACAATCTTCTCGTACGACTGCGCCTGCAGCAGCGCGATGTGCACGTCGAGGTCGTTGGTGAGCTGGATCGACCCGACGAGCTGCGTGAGCTGGTGCTTGAAGTTCTCGCGGCCCGCGTCGGACGCGAGGAAGTTGTGCTCCATCGCGATCGCGAGGCCCTGGCGGATCGCGTACCCCGACTGCGAGCTCTTTGTCTGCGTCAGCACGCGCGCGGCCGACTCGTACGGCACGCGCGACGCCATGCCCTCGTCGAAGCTGTACACGTTCCATTTAATTTTTGCGTCGGGGTTCTCCAGGTAAAAGTACGGCAGGATGTTGCGCGTGAACGGGCTGCTCGTCGCGTCCGTGATCAGCCCGTCGATGCGGTCCGTCAGGAACGCGTTGTAGCCCTTGAGCGAGTCCGGGAGGTGCCAGCGCTGGTGCCGCTTGTTGCGCTGCGAGTCGACCTTGATGTCGCGGCCGGCCGGCCCAAACAGCGCCTCGTACTGCCCCATGAGCTGCTGCGAGTCGTTCGCGCTGTACGTGTCGCCGTGCACGTTCCCGCCGGCATTGTGGTTGAACTGCGCCTCGCGCGAGAATCTGGTCGGCCCGGTTTCGCCGACGGACATTCACCCCGGCGCCAGAGTCATTTATACTGAGACGCGCGGCTTTGCGTTTTCCTCGCGCACGCTCACGGCGCCGCGGCCTCGGTCTCGCCGACGCGAGGCGCCTCGCGGCGCGCGCGCGCCACGAACCGGTCGATGTTCCTGTGGTCGAGCGCATACAGCAGCCACTCGTCGGGGCCCCCGTCCTCGCTGAGGTCGAGCGCCTGCATCTTGAACTTGAGGTCGCAGACCACGCGGTCGAGCTCGCGCGCCACGTCCGCGCGCTGGCGCGTGCTGCAGTAGCTCCCGCTGCGGTTGCACTCGCGCTTCTGCAGGAGCTTCCCGGCGATGAGCACCATGTAGCGCGCGATGCGCGGATGCCGGAAGTAGAAGCGCACGACCGCGCCGTCGCGCTCGAGCAGCGGCAGCGTCTCCCGCAGCGCCCGGATGTCCGCCGCGAGGCGCGTCTCCCGCACCGCGACGTCGAACGCCGTGCCCTGCATGTACGGCGTCACGTACTGCACGGACTCGGTCATGACCGAGAGGATGTTTTCCGAAATGTCGTACTTGCTCGGCGAGTCCTTGTACTGCAGCTCCCACGAGGTGACGAACCCGAGGATCCACGTGCACAGCGTGTCGTTGTCGCATTTGAGCAGCACGCTCTTGTTCGTGTCGATGTGCTCCCTCAGCATCTCCTTCATGTACGTCTGGATGTCTTCGTGCGACGTGAGCTGCCCCGACGCCGCGTCCGCGTCGCTCGAGTTGCGCGTCCAGATGTCCGTCAGCACGTTCCCGAGCTTGTCGCGCAGCTTCTGGTTGGCGTGCGCGGCAATGTCGATGGCCACGTTGAAGTCCGTCTGCTTCAGGCAGCGCAGCACGCCCACGAGCACGCTGTTCTCCGCGGCAGGCAAGCGCAGATGCGGCATGCACGCGCCACACTCGTCGAGCCTCGTCGGAGGCCGCGCCGGCGCGACCGGCGGCGGCACGAGACGCGCGAGACGCGCCGCCCGCATGTGCCGCGTGCGCCCGCCCTATATATCGCCGCGCGCGCTCGTTGCGTTAAAGGACCGGCGCGCCGCGCGCATGAAGGCGCAGATCGAGGACCTCAGGCTCAGCGTGCTCCGCACGTTCAACACCCAGCGCAACGGCGGCAGCGTCATCGTCCGCGACGACAGCACCGTCATGCTCCGAAACTACAACGTCGTGCATCAGCGCCTCGTCGACGCAGTCAGGACACAGCATCCCGGCGTCGAGATACACTTTGAGAACCACGCGCACAGCTCCTCGGGGTACGTCGTCTTTTTCGCGCTGAAGCCGACGCGCGGCGTGCTGTCCTCGTCCGGCTGCTTCCAGTTCGTGTGTCTAGCGGCATTGCTATTGTGTTTCTATGGCCTCCGATTGCACGCCGTACCATTCGACGTAACTTGATATAAAAGAGCGCGTCCTTCCAACACATGACTGCTGTTGAATGGACCGTTAGAATCTTTTTGGGTGTCATGTGGCTTCTGTTCTTCGTGTCGAGCTTCTTGCTCGCGTCGTACCAGAGTCTCAAGTGGCACGACTATGGCTACCATTCCCTGCACGCTCTGGAGTATCCAACCGCCACCGCCGACCTGGCGGCGCGCACATTCAAAACGCCAGCGCTGCCCATGCGTCTGGCGAGTGCGTGGGAGATCCAGGACGCCCTCGCGCTGCCGAAAGACTCCCTCGCGTCCGGCAACGCCATGCTCTACCCGCTGATCGAGCGCAAGGAGGCCATGGAGGGCGCCTTCAACTATAACAACGCGCTCGTCGACAAACAGATGCAGGCGTACTGCCCGCTGCGCGGCGAAACGCAGGCCCAGTGGCAGACCAGGACGCAGCAGAATGCGGTGGCGACAGCGACAATCAAGGATTTGTTCACGCTGAACCAACAATTCGAAATCAACCACGAACACGCGGTCATGTGCCGGGCGCAGCGGCCCGCGTCGATGACCCTGGCACACATCGCCGACAAAACATTCACTCTCTTCGCGGCGCAAAACTCGTTCATCGCGCTGATGTACGCTGTCACCGTCAGTGTAATGTTCTTGTGGGCGATTCTCGTCGCCAGAATCAAGTCCTATTGCATGCAAAAGTATCAGAACGATCCCGCACAAAAAATGTTTTTCTCGTCCATGTTTGCGATCTTGGTTTTCGTTCTCTCGTGGCTGTCGGTTGTGCCCCTCTTGATGGACTACTTCAGCCGGACCGACAGTGTCCAATTGCCTGCTGCAGCAGAGAATAAAGGCGACATTCCTCTCAACACCAGGGCTGTGGGCTCGTACGTCCTCGGAATGTGGACGATTCTATTCACGTTCATCTACATCTACATCATGCCGGCTCTGGACGTGACCTTCACCAGCCCGACTGACGCAGAATCATTAACCACGAACAAAAATGCTGCCATACAAAACGACGAGAACATGATCCAATCGTTCGTCAGACGACACGCGTTGACGACGCTTGCATACTGGAATCTGATGCAAACGCCGTGCCTTGTCATGGCGGTGCTCGCAAGCCAGAACGCGTACGGCATCGACGCGTACACGCAGCTTATTATGTATGGCGCAGTTGCGATTGGCGTGCTGGACGTGCTGCACGCGCGCGTGAACCTGATCGCGCGCCTCACACGGCTACTCAACACGTATGAGGGCAGGGAGGGGAAAGACAGCCACATCAACCTATATGTTGAGGTCGTGATATATGTTGCGTTCCTGGCCGTGAAACTCGCCATCGCGGCTCCGATCTTTGTTAAGTTAGCGCAGACGAACACAAACGTCGGCGGCTCAGCCGTCGTCGGCGTCGCTTTGATGATCCAGACAATGCAGGTCACGATCGAAGCAGGCATGTCGCTCTGTTTTCGTGGAATTGTAAAGCCGGCAGATGGCGGCGGCCCGGGCCTCTGGCATAGTGATGACAGACAAAAGGGCGGCCTGTTCGACGTCTGCCTGGTCCTCCAGACCCTCATGTCGACAGCCCTGTGCCTCGGAGCATTTGCTAACCAACGACTGTCAATGTAGCCACGGCAAGCCCCACGAAACAGGCAAGGCGCGCGATGCTGGCCGTGCCGTCGCGGTGCACCGCGAGCAGCACGCTCGAGTCCGTGGTCGTCGCGGACACGCAGAGCAGGAAGACCGCGAAAAAGTAGTGCGTCGCAAACGCCAGCACCGCGCGCGAGCCCGTCTCCGTGAGCGCGAGGGGCTCCTCGCCGCTGAGGATGCCGCGAAGCGCGAAGAGCCGCAGCACCGCGAGCAGCGTCGCCGCGCCCGCCAGGCCAAGTACTACAGAACTGCTGAGCGCCATCGCGTGGTATATCAGGGTCCGTGTATATACGCATGGCCGGAGTTTTCGACATTAACGTGGCAGACCTGGACTTCACGAAAATCCGGATGCACGCGCAGGCCGCGGGGCCGGGCGGCGCCGCGAGCGGCTCGCGCGAGGCGCGCACGAAGACGGACCTGCAGCAGTGCGTGCGACGAAACACCCTCATTGCGTTCGCGCAGCAGTGCCGGACGTACAACGTCGACGCCCTGCACGAGGTCAGTCTGCAGCTCGCCATCCTGCTCATGTCAAAGTGCACGGACCGCAAGCACCTGTGCGCCGCCTTCGTGTCCTATGTCGCCGACTCGCTCGGCCCCATCGACGTCGACGACGCCGCCACGACGATGGCCGACAGGACGGACTCGCACGCGCTGCATGCGACGTCCGACTGGGTCGCGCTCTTCGGCTACATCGAGGTCGCGCAGCTCAGCGAGCGCCAGCGCTGCGCGCTGCGGGAGAACCCGCGCGTCGCGGTCTTTGCGCGGGCCACGCGGCACATTTTCGCCGAGAACGCCGACATCGAGACGTTTGTCGTGCCGATGCTGTGCACCGTGCTCATGCACATCCCCGCCGCCAGCATGCTCGAGCGCGTCCTGCTCGCGCGCGGGCCGCAGCACCGCGACATCGAGGTCATGTGTCTGCGCGGCGTGAACGCGTACGTCGACGAGTGCCAGCACATGAGCAACGAGACGACCATCGACGCGATATCCCAGCTCGTGCGCGCGATCCGCGTGCGCGCGGACTTCCGCGCAGACATGGCGGCCGTCATCGACGCCGCGGCCGACGACGGCGAAAAGGCCGGCGAGACCGCGCAGCGCCAGTTCAGCCTGCGCCGCCACATCCGGGACTCGCAGGGCGCCGCGCTGCTGCAGAAGCACGGCGCCCTCCAGGAGTGGCTGCACGACATGAAGTTCTCGGTCAACATCAGCCCCGCGACGCAGCGGCTCCTGTACTGGATGCGCGCGCAGCCGTTCCGCCCCGACAGCACCGCCCTCCACGCGCTGCTGGACCCGCACATGCTCGACAAGGTGTACGCCGTCAGCCTCGAGCGCATCGACGCCGAGGCCGTCTCCACGGTCATCCGCACGCTGCGGGTGTACCAGGGCAACGTCAAGGGCCTCCTCGACTTCAGGGTGCAGTGCCTCTCCGCGCTCAACGCCGCCGTGCTCAAAAAACTCACGCTGCCCGTCGTCCTGCAGCTGTACGTCGCGTGCTGGCAGCATCCGAGCATTCGCGAGCATTGCTGGAAGGCCATCCTGAACGTCTCGAACTTCGCCATCACGACGGGCTGCGACAGGTTCCGTCGCGAGCACACGTACGAGCAGCTCAGCGTGCTGCAGACGCTGCTGTACTGCCACACCGAGCGTCGGCCGGGTCCGGACGCGGCGCCGTGAGCGCGGCCGGGACCACGTACGGCGCGGTCCTCCTCCAGCGCATGCTGGCGAAGAACATCGGCAGCAACAGCCTGCGGCTCTCGAGTTGCAGCGAACACGCGTCCTGAAGCCGCTCCGGCGCCACAGCGCGTTCGCTGCGCTTCTGGAACGCGTCCTCGCGCCCGCAACGCAAGCCCTGCAGGAACAGCCTGCGGCTCTCCAGCTGCAGCGCACTCGCGTCCCCACTGCGGATCATTTCGTTTTTTTTGTCTTCTTATATACACCAACGAGAACTAGTGCTTTTTTTTTGCGCAAAACCGAACGGCGCTTTTTTTTCGCGCAAACCCGAAACGGCGGACACGCGAACCGTCGACACGGTATATAAGGCGCGCTCGCACGCGTCATCGTCGTGGAGCATGTCGGGCGGCAAGCAGCAGAATTACCAATTGATGTTGTCGCCGAATTTTGACGACGACGAAACGCAGAAAAACAACGGCCCCGCGCCATGCGCAGGCATGCTTACGCCTGCAAGCAACAAGCGCCAGCGCGAAGGAGGCGGCGTTGGCGGCCCGGCCGTGGCTCCAGAGGCAACGATGGCCGCACGAGAAGACGCTGCCAAGAAAGTTTGCATCGATATGCTAACGGAGTACATGGACGCAACGATTAAGCACAGAAGGTTGGTCCAGGCGTCGTTCGCCTTGAACGACGGGCTCGGAGAACTCGAACGAGAGGTCGGTCAGCTGGACGAGGAAATCGTCAGAAAGAAAATGGACCTCGAGGCCACCGAGAAAACACGCGACGAGAAGAACGATTTGCTCCAGAAAAGACAGGAGGAAAAGGAGAAAAACGACGCCGAGTTGAAAGCGCACGACCACATGTTTTGGCACGAGAAACAGAAAGTGTTGCAGGCCAGGATAGAGCGCGGAGCCGAGTACGTGAGCGACAGCGATGAAGACTAGGCATAGCGCATACGAGCTTTAATCGGCATAGAAATAATAAACATGCCAACCACGCACGCGTCCGCCGCGCGGCTCGCATGTCGCTGCTGGAGAGCCTCGCGCTCGACGCGGGCGACTTCTCGCGCGCATTTGATTCCCTGCACAACATGCTCATCTGCCGCACGGTCGGCGACTGCAGCTCGTACGACGCGTTCTTCCTGAAGCAGTGCGGCGAACAGAACCCCGAGGCCCTGCGCATCAAGACGGACATCGACTTCTTCGCCGCGACGGACGCGACAATCAACAAGTCGCTCGCGTGGTGCGCCACGCACGGGCACTGCAAGTTCGTGAGCATCATGCACATGCTGCACAAGATGCACGCCCTCGAGGTGACGCCGCGCGTCGGCTTCGGGGTCTGCGTCCTCGACGGCCTCATCTTCCAGCGCGGCCTCGAGTTCACCGACGCCTCGTCGCACACCTCGTTCTGCGTGAACCACAAGTACGAGGCCTTCATGTACGCGTTCTGGACCGTCGCGAACATGCACGCGATCTGCACGGGCCGCATCGCCCGCCTGAACGCGGCCGGCTCGCGCGAGGCCAGCATGCTGCTCACCGTCGAAAAGACGCGCGAGCAGCTCCCGCAGGGCGACCGCTACAAGGACCTCTTCCTGTGGGCGTACCGCATGGTGCGCGACTGCCTGCACCTCTCGATCCGCGAGATCGAGAAGACGCAGAACGTCGCGCTGCAGCTGTGACCTACAGATGCAGCTGCAGCGCGAGGCTGCGGGCCGCGGCGCCCGCGTCGACCGCAACGCCCAGCGCCGCGCGGCTCTCCGCGTGCAGCGCTGCGCAGATGCACCGCGACGTCAGGCGCTGCACTTTCGCGCGCAGCGTCTGCGTGAGCCGAAGCGAGCCGTCCGCCTGCCCGGCCACGCGCGCCATGGCTAGGCAGATCGCCACGCAGTCCTCCCGCCGGCTGTCGTGCACAGCGAAGCTGTGCAGGGGCCCGTTCTGCGCCAGCTCGAAGCGCATCAGCTTGCACGCGCCGACCCGGATGTCGTCGTTCCATGCCGCGTCGGACTCGTCTGTCAGCGCGCTGATCTCGATCAGCAGCGGCAGGATCCCGCTCATCTGCGCGCGCGTGGCGGTTCGGGCCACTGCCGCGCGTGTTTTTTTTAAATCTGGGCGTTTAATTGAAAGCGTTATGCATTTGAAAAATTTGAAAGCGTCAACTTTGCGCGGGCGGCGCAGGCTTCGTCGTGTCGAACACCACCTGCATCACGTGCAGGTCCCGCTCGATCTCGTGCACGCGCACGTCCGCCCCGGGCAGCACCGCCTGCACCTTGCTGCGGATGAGCGCGCTCGCGTTCGTCTTCGGGTCCCACCACTCGGGCATCGCGTCGCCGAGCGGCGTCCGGTGCACCACGAACGCGAGCGAGACGCACGAGTCCGAGTCGAGCCGCGAGCCCTTCAGGTCCATGCCGCAGAACGTCCCGCCCTCGAACCCGGCGTTCGCCGCGTGCCCCATCTCCGTCATGTAGAACGCCAGCTGCTCGCGCGTCATCGAGTGCAGCGGCGCCAGCTCGTGCGCCAGCTGGCGCAGCCGCCGCTGCTCCTCGGCCGCCAGAGGAACGCTGATCACCGTGCTCGTCGTCACGGTCGTCGCGGGGCACCCGTTCCACGCCACCGCGGAGCTGCAGAACGCCACCGGCGTCTGCGCCGAGCACAGCGCCTGTGCAGTCGTGCTCGCCGGCAGCCGCGACGTCTTGGCGTTGACAGACACCTCGCCGCTCACGCACTGCGCGCTGCCGATGTGCACGAACAGGTTGTAGAAGCCGGCGGTTTTCCCTTCCATCCGCGCCGGCTTCGTGAACTGGAGCTCGTTGCCGAGCTCCGCGGTGAGCTTCGCGAGCGTCGCCGTGCCAATCGCCTCGCTGGCAGCCTCGTGCGACAGGTCGCGCCGGCCCTGCGTCAGCCCGCCGATCGTGAGCTGCACGTGCTTGTTCGCCAGCGGCGCAGGCGCCCCTCGCGCGGACGAACCGACGACGTTCGACACGGTCGTCTCCATCAGGTCGCGGACCGCCACCTGCTTCCGCTCGATGGTCGAGCCGTCGGCGTTCGTCCGGATCGGCGTGGTCGTCACGCGCGCCGCGAAGCTGTGGCCGGCCATGCCCTGGAACATGTTCAGCAGCCATTCGCCGTACGAGTTGCACTGCTCGCGCGCGACGAACGGCTGCGCGGCCACCCCGACCGGCGCGGCGCTCTGCATTTTCGGCGCAGACGCGGTGCCGAAGCACGTCTCGTACGACACGGTCGCGCCGTCGGCGCCGGCGGCCTGCCACTTCAGCGCGTCCGACACGAGCACCAGCGTCGCCCGGACGAGGCCGTGCAGCTCCTCGACGCTGCCCGTCCCCGCTGGAAACATGTTCTCGAGCCGCAGCACGCTCGTCCCGATGAACGGCTTGACCGCCTCGAATATTTCCAGCGGCATCGACTGCGCGACCTTCATCTGGTGCTCCGTCAGGTATGCGCCGTCCTCGCAGTCCTTCGCGCCGCAGTTTATCAGCTGCCGCTTCTGTGTCAGCGCCTGCTCCACGACGCACAGCTCGGCGGTCTTGGCGGCCAGCGTCGCCAGCTTCGCCGGATCCGCGGCGCCCTGCATGAACTCTAGGATTTTGGTTTCGGCGCCCAGGACCTTGAGCTCGGCGGCCAGGCGCTCTCTTTCGACAGACATCAGCCGAAAGTCGCGCTGGAGGCAGTGCGTGTTCATCCAGGGCGCCCCAAACGCCAGGTCCTGCTTCTCGCCGGCCCCGTTCGTCGGCTGCACCAGGTTGCCGACCAGCGCAAACGTCTCGTCGCTCATGTACCTGTGTATCGCCGTCGTGTCGATCGCCGTCTTGACCTCGTGCACGCAGTCGATCAGCTCGCCGTACACCTTGTGCCTCGCCGCCAGCGCCTGCGCCCCGACCGCCGGCGCCGTCGACCGCTGCACCCAGTCGATGAACTGCCGCGACGAGATCTCCTGCGCGCCGCGCGGCCCCGTCGGCGCGTACGACGCACACACCTGCGCCGCCGCATACAGGCTGCCCCGCGCGTTGACCACGAGGTGCTTCAGCCGCACGCCCTCTTGCTCCGCGAACGCGTTCTTCATCCCCTGCGTCTGCGTCGCGTCCGCAACCATCATCCACGCGCTCGTGTCCGTCGTTGTCAGCAGCTCGCCCAGGTCGACCGGGTTCTGGCCGTTGCCGTACTGGAAATTCATCATCTCGGACTTCTGCTGCGCGCGCATCACCCGGAACATCGTCATCTGCTGCGCAACCTGCGGCTTGCTCACGGTCCGCGCCTTGAGCGCCCCCGCCAGCGCCGCGTTCGCCGCGAGCCAGTTTTTGGCGGCCGCGCGCCACTCCGGCGTCTCTGCGTCGAAGCTCAGCACCACCTTCGCCGGCGTCGTCTGGTCCGTCGCGGTCTGCACGAACATCTGCGCCGGCAGCTCGAGCGGCGTGCCGGCCACGGCGGCTTCGAGAACGAGGGCCGCGTTCCACTCGAAGGCGCCGACCTGCCGCTTGCCCTTGAGGTCCACGTCCACGAAAAAAGCCCCGACGCCCGGAAAGTACTCGGTCCCCCCCGACAGAGTGGCATGCTCCGTCAGGGGCACGCTTGCGCGCGAGAACAGGAAGTCGCCGTGCTCGTTCCGCGCCCCGCACTCCCGGTGCCCCGCCCCGGTCGTGAGCATCACCTCGAGGTTCTGCGTCTGCATGATCGGGTGGCGCACGCGCACCTGCGCCGGCTCGCTCGCCGTCTTCTCGCTCGTGAAAATCTCGAAGCCGTCGCCGACATGGAACACCTGCAGCCGAAGCCCCGGAAGCGGCACGTACGCGGTCGGCATGCCGCCGCGCCAAAAGTCCTTTATACTCAG